>OFFK01000328.1_pt1 | contig 42196 bp, 44 predicted proteins | sample 1521361 | NCBI WGS metagenome assembly OFFK01 (sample SAMEA3504096, study PRJEB24116) | mouse gut metagenome | biome: mouse gut; feature: mouse-associated habitat; material: faeces | place: Denmark | collected 2011 | reverse complement strand
TCTATGACTGCATCTCCGAGAAGCTTTCCGACCTGGCCCAGACAAATCATCCTGCTCCAAAAGCCCATATCGGGGAAATCAATGACTGTAAGCTGAAAATCAAATCCATTGAAAAAGAGGAAAGACAGCTCTTGGACACCATGCTGGCGGGAGGCTTCAACGAAGATCTCCTTACCCTTGCCAACCAGAAAGCCTCACAGCTGAAAAGAGACCGGCTGGCTCTCTATGAGCGTATGGAAGAATTAAAGAGTTTGCATTCCGAGACAAATAAAGCGATAGACCTGGCTAAATCCTGGAAGACGGCGGATTATGACCGAAAAAAAGCTGTCGCAATGATAATGATTCACCAAATACGCATCAGCGAAGACGGAAGCGCCAAAATAGTCTGGAACCTATAACTGGCTGTCTTTGGAGAAAATTCTCCAGAGACAGCCTTTGAAATCGTCTGCTGAGACAATCTTTTGTGCCGCTCCATTCAGGCTCTGGCTCCTATCGCTTTTCCAGCCGCTCTATTACACAGCTGTGATGTTTATTGGCGTCGTCCCTGTCATAATTTATACCCACAGCCAATATCTCGCCCATATATCCCTCCAGCGCCTGGGTGTAATGCCTGTCCTTTATCTGCCGGATAGCCGCATTGACTGTCCTGTCATATTTCAGTTCTACCACCAGCGCCGGTTTCTTGACCGAGGGCAACGGAAGGAATACCACATCCGCATAGCCCCGGCCCGAGGGGAGCTCCCTTATGAGCCTGTAGTCCTTTCTGGCACTGTAATATGCGAGCCCAATTGCAACAAGCAAATTCTTGTCCAGAAAATCATTGGACAAGAATTGCGAGTTCTCATCATTGTAAGTCAAAATAGAGGCCGCCTCCGTGTGTGCCTGGTCAAGCCCTCTCGCCACACTGTCCGCATCGCCATCCAAAGTATCTCTGAGAAGCTTATCCGATGCCTTTAAAATACGCATGATTTCCGGCCAACCGCTGACGCTCATGGCATTCTCGAACTCCCCCACAATCTCCTTATTGGGGATGAACGCCTCCTCCTTCTCGGCATCATATGCCAGATATCCCAGATGAATCAGGAGCGTGAGCACGTCGTCCTTTGTCCTGAAGTTTTGCATGTCGTTCTGGAAGCTCCGCGTGTTGACCCTGGCACATCCGCCTCCCAACATCTGCACGATGTCCGAGCGGAGCCCGTCGAAGTCCATGTCAATATAGATTTTCAGGGCATCGTAGGTTTCAGTAGCAGTCCAGTAATTGGACAGAACATGGCTTTTCATTGCCGCAACTACAGACCTGGGATTATAGATATGCCGGAACTGCCGGAATCTGTATCCATCATACCAATTGCTGGTCTGTGCAAAATCCATATTGTATTTCTCACATAATGCCTTTACCTCATCCTCTGTAAAACCGGTATATTCCTCAAGAGCAAACTGGTCTGTCATGGAATATTCCCAGAACATATTCAATGCTGAATGCTGGCCATACTTTTTTACGGGCAGAATGCCTGTCATGTAGACAAGGGCGACATACTGCTGGTCTTTTAAAAGATTCCTCAGGAAATCCAGATACTGTTTCTGCAGCGTTTCCGACTCCTGCCGTTCCCTCATGACACAGTCCCACTCATCTATCAGGAATATGAACTGCTTGTCCGTTTTTACATAGATTTTCCTGAGCGCCGCGGCCAGCCCCATATCCCGTCTCTGCAAGATTTCCCCATACTCTTCTGCCAGTTCCTCCACTACTTCCTGTTCCAGATACTCCGTCACCTTTCCTGGCGCCGCCTCAATCAGGAACTGCTGCATATTCAAATAAATGACATCATAATGATTCAGATGCTTTGAAAAGGATTCATCGCTTTCTATCTTAAGGCCTGTAAACAGCTCCCGTGAATCACTGCCGATGCTGTAATAGGCAGAAAGCATCTTCAATGCCATGGATTTTCCGAAACGCCTGGGTCTGCTGACACAGATAAACTTCTGCTCTGTATTGATGCAATTATTCGTTTCTGTAATCAATCCTGTCTTATCAACATAAATCTCGGAACGGATGGACTCCAAAAAGCCCCTGTTTCGCGGATTTAGATAAATTCCCATAAATGCTGCCATCGCCTCCCATTGTCTTTACAATAGTCACTGTTTCTCTGAGACCATTCTAACACAGAAGCAAAATCAAAGCAATCAGGCTATATGCCGATTTTGGCCTGAAACCGCCTGAAATCCACTTAACTTTGCCCGGTTCGCTTCGCCGAACCTCTGGAAATGCACGATTTCCCGCATGCGCAGGAATTTGATGGGCTCGCACACATCCGGCTCCTTCACCAGGCGCAGGATGTTGTCATAGGTGGTGCGGGCCTTCTGTTCCGCCGCCAGATCCTCCATCAGATCCGTCACAGGGTCGCCGGTCACCTGGAACTGGGCCGCGGTGAAGGGGAACCCGGAAGCCGCCTGGAGCCATACGCCTATAGTGTGGTCTACATAGTAATTGGCAAAGCCGCTCTTCTCAATCTCCTCCATGGACAGGTTGCGGGTGAGCTGGTGCACGATGGCCGCCACGATTTCCATATGGGCCAGTTCCTCGGTACCGATGTCCGTCAAAAGCCCCGCCACCTCCCGGTAAGGGATGGAGTAGCGCTGGGACAGGTAGCGCATGCTGGCCCCCATCTCTCCGTCGGGCCCGCCGTACTGGGAAATGATGGCCTGGGCCAGCATGGCGTTGGGCTCCTTGATGTTCACGGGGAATTCCAATCTCTTCTCATAGCTCCACATTTACGCGCACTCTCCTTCCCAGGGCAGAGGGGCCCCTCCCCATCTCCACTCCTCGCCACACTCCGTCAGTCTGAGATTCAGAGGGAAGTATTTCTGGGAGAACTCCTTCTCCATCTGATTCTTGATCCGGTTGTAATGGTTGAAGTATTCCATCGCCCTGCGGTCATGGGGATGGGTATCCAGATACAGTGCCAGCTCAATCAGCACAAAGTCTGCAATCCCGATATCTCTCAAAAGCTGTTCCCTCTCTCTCATGATACGCATCTCCTTCCCGTGAAGGGCTTATCCAGCTCCGGGAATATCGTCCCGGCACAGTAAGCCTTCTCCAAATCATCATACATCCCCTCGAACTCCTGCCAGGGCACATAGGCCATGGCCACCGGGAACCTGTCGATATTTTTGCCGTCACAATGTTCGTGCATTTCGATTCCTTTCATTGCCTAAATTTGCTTGCTATTATACTATGAAGGGACTCGGAAACTGTGCAGCAATCGAGGAGGGGAATCCTTTCTCCCCTGCCCGCCGCACGGCCCGCATGCTGCATCAGCAGCAAAATTCCATATGCAGGTCTGCGCGTAAAAAAACAGACCGGCCGCGCTTTCATCGCGAAACCAGTCTGTCATATCGTTCCAGGGGTATCCTTCCGGAAAAACAGCCATGGAGCCTTCCCTCAATCAGCGGGACTCTCCCATAAAGAACAGCGCAATGGTGCCCGGCCCGGAATGCGCTCCGATGGTAGGGCCGATGTGGCTGATTAGGAAGTTCCGGAATCCGAACCTCTCCTTTATCAGATCCCGCACATACTCCGCATCCTCCAGAGCGTCCCCATGGCTGATGAACACGCAGTCCTCCCTGTTCTCCTCCGCCCAGGAACCCATCTTCTCCTCCATATAATCCACCAGAGCGCTCAGGGATTTCTTCCTGCCCCGCACCTTTCCAATCAGGATCAGATGCCCTTCATCGTCCACATGGAGCTTTGGCTTGATGGAAATCATGGAGCCCAGCACTGCAGCCGTCCTGCTGACCCGCCCGCCCCGGTAGAGGTGATACAGATCGTCTACCGTGAACACATGTGTGAAATTCAGCACATGCTCCTCCAGCCACCGGGCCGTCTCCTCCATGGATTTTCCCGCATCCCGCATCCTCACGGCCTTGTGGACGAACAGGCCCTCTCCCATGGATGCGCTCAGGCTGTCCACCACCCTGATCTTCACCTGCGGATGCTCCTCCATCAGCTCCCGGGCCGCCATACGGATATTGCCGCAGGTGCCGCTTAAGCCGGAAGAGAACGCCAGATAGAGGATTTCCTCCGCTCCCCCTGTCTGTATATATTCCTCCAGCAGCTCCTTCGCCTCGGCGGGATTGATCTGGGACGTGGTGGGCATCTTGCCCTCCTCCCGCATACAGGCATAGAATTCCTTCCAGTCCAACTGCTTTTCCCTGCCGTAGGTGACGCCGTCCAGGATATAGCTGATGGGCAGGCAGCCCACATCATGCGCCTCCAGATATTCCATCGGAAGGTCTGCCGTGCTGTCGGTAATGAGTTTGAACATATTTCTCCTCCTGCTATACTCTATTCCATACCATATAATCGGCATTTCATTCTTGCCAGCCACATAGCACAGCCTGTCATGCCGTTCATCCGGTTTTTGGCAAGATTTAATCACCGAATATATATAATCAACTTTCCTGACTTTACCACAAATCTCCTCATCTGTCAAATCCGCGCCGCTATCCGGAGCCCCTCTCCGATTCCCTGTCAAAACCAGCGCGTATACTCCCCCGCGCTTCGTCCTCCTCGCCGGAACAGCTCACTGGGGCAGCAGGATCTCCGTGGTGAAAGCCCCGTCCTCGCTGTTGCGGCTGATGTAGCCGTGGCACCGCTCTACGATGGTGTCGATCCGCACCAGCCCGTATCCGTGGCCTGTGCCCTTGGTGGTGCGAAACCGCCCTGCCTCCTTTTTCTGCTTCTTCTGCGCCGTGGTGTTGGTAAAGGACATGTACAGTTGGGTGTTCTTCATGTCCATATAGACGCGGATCAGGCGCTCCTCCTTGGGCAGCGCCATGCATGCCTCGATGGCATTGTCGAAAAGGTTGCCCATGATGATGCACAAATCGATTTCAGACGTGGTCAGGGACACTGGCACATGGGCGTCCGCCCTGACGGTGATGTCCCTGGATTTCGCCAGGGATATCTTGCCGTTCAGGATGACGTCCGTCATCTTGTTGCCTGTCTTCAGCACGGTATCCACCAGCTCCAGGTCGGCCCTCAGCTCCTTCAGGTACGCCTTCAGGGATTCCAGGTCACCCGCCTGGGCATAGCTGCCCAAGACCTGGATATGGCTGCGGTAGTCATGCCGCCATCCTCTCACCTGGCTGTACATGTTCTCCATCTCCTCGTAGTGGGCCGTCAGCAGGCCGCTCTGGTACTGCGCGATTCTTTTGTCTATCAGCTTGTCCAGCAGGCGCACAGGGACTCTCCTTTCCGGTGAAAAGGTCAGAAATAGGCGATCAGGGCCCGGTTCACTCCCTCGTAGGCCCTGCCGGACAAAGGCAGCCGGGTGCCGTCCTTCAGGGTCACGTCGGTCCTGGCCACCTGCTTCACGAACCGCAGGTTCACGATATAGGAGCGGTGAATTTTGTAGAAGCTCTCGTCCAGTTCCCCTTCCAGCTCCTTTAATGTGCGTTTTACCGTATATTTTTCATCGGCATGTACCGTGACATAGTTGCGCAGCACTTCCAGATACCGGATTTCATGCAGCGGCACCCTGGTGGTGGCGCTGCCGCAGGTGAGCAGGAGGGCATTCTCCCTGGCGGCCAGCCGCTTCATGGCCCTGTCCAGCACAGGGCGCAGCTTTTCCCCTGTCACCGGCTTCAGCAGATAGTGGAGCGCCTCCACATCGTAGCCCTGCCCGATATAGTCCATGTAGCCCGTGATGAACACAATCTGGAGCCCCGCGCCCATTTCCCGGAGCCTCCCTGCCAGCTCCACGCCGCTCATCTCCTTCATCTCGATGTCCAGGAACAGCACGTCTACGGAATCGTCGTCCTCATATGCGAAGAGAAAGGCCTCGGCGGAGGGATAGGATTCTATCCGCAGGGGCTGCCCCGCCTCCCGGTTCCACTCCAGTATCAGGGACTTTATATAATCCGCATCCGCGGCGACATCGTCACATATGGCAAATCTGTACATGGCAAAATCCTCTTGGCGGCTTCGCTGGCCGCTTGGCTCATTGCCCGCGGGAATAAAAACATCCCACAGGAAAACAGAATGCTGGTACGGCTGATTCCTGAGGGATGTCGAAAACAACTATTCCTTAATCTTGTCAAGCTCTGTCAAGTTTACTCCTGCCACTGTCAGTATTACTTTCAGTTCAATATAGCGTTCTTTCATTTCCGCGTATACATCTGAATCCTTTTGTGACAGCTTCATGTAGCGCTGCAGTCTGCTGAACTCTTCAACAGATATCTTTATCATCTCTTTTTCAGACATCCTATCACCTCTTTCTAAAACGCCGTACCTATATTCGATACTTTCATTATAACAGCCCTCCGGTAAGGTGTAAAGCTTTATTTCGTCCCCCCATTCGGCTATTTCGTCACCGCTGCGCCAAATTGCGGGAATCTATGATACAATAATTACATCCGCAAATTCCTATCGAAAGGAGACATGACAGAACGATATGGCAGAAAAAAAGCAAAAACCCAAATACAACATGTGGCAGTCCGCCGCCTTCATGGTGCGGCTGGCCATCCGGGAGCGGGAGAAGAAGGTGCCCGTGCTCTGCATCCTGACAGCGCTTCTGGCGGTGACATGCAATCTCTCCGGGCTCTATGTGGCGCCCGTCATCCTCGGTTCCGTAGAGGCCCCTTTGCGGCATAATGAGTACCTCTTTTCTTGTGATTTTAATTATACTTCATTAGCCACTCCCGTTACAACTCTATTATAGCACTTCAGAGCCCAGCTCTTCCAAAGCCATTTTGGCGGCGCAGGCTGGGGATTGAACAGGGCCTTCGGGCTGTTGGAGGACCTCTTCACTGCCGTCTTCACTCTGACCGGCGGCATAGCGCTGACCGTGACCCTGTTCACCGCCAAAGTGCCCGATAATGCCGGGGCGCTGACTATCCTGAACAGCCCGCTTTTTGTGGTCCTCATCATGGCCGTCATGCTGGCTGTCACTTATGTGGCTCCTATGTTCTCCAATAAGTCGGACAGCTATTTCGCCTTCAATTCCGACACCCACGCACTGGCCAACCGGCTCTTCGGCTACTATGGCTTCATGGGCCACAGGCGGGAATTTGCCACGGATATGCGCATCTACCGCCAGGATCTCCTGTGCGGGAAATTCAACAGCGACAAGACCGGCACTTTCAGCTCCCAGGGCTATTTCGCCCGTCTGGCCAGAGGCCCCATGGGCGCCTACTCCGGCGCTTCCAGGGCAGTGTCCGTGCTCTTCACCGGCATAGCCTACCTGTTCGTGGGCCTCAAAGCCTGGGCAGGGGCTTTCGGCGTAGGCCTGATGACCCAGTATGTATCCTCCATCGTCAGGCTTTCGGACGGAGTCTCCTCCCTGATAGGCACTGCCGGGCTAATCCGCATCAACGGCTCTTTCGTGCGGCAGTTCTTCGACTTTATGGACTGCCCCAATGTGATGTACCAGGGGAGCCTGACCGTGGAGAAGCGCCACGACCGGCAGTATGAGATAGAATTCCGGGACGTGTCCTTCCGGTATCCGAGAAGCGAGCAGTACGCCCTGCGCCATGTGAACATGAAGTTCAAGGTAGGGAGCCGGATAGCCGTGGTAGGGGAAAACGGCAGCGGCAAGACCACCTTCATCAAGCTGCTGTGCAGACTCTATGACCCCACAGAGGGCACTATCCTCTTAAACGGCATCGATATCCGCAAATACAGCTATCCGGAATACCTGTCCGTTTTCTCGGTGGTATTCCAGGATTTTGCCCTGACAGCCCTGCCGCTGGGCCAGAACGTGGCCTCTGCCGCATCCTATGACAGGGAAGCCGCCGTCTCCTTCCTGAAGAAAGCGGGGTTTGGGGACAGGCTGGACCAGCTTCCCAAGGGCCTGGATACTTATCTGGGCAAGGACCTGAACGAGGACGGCGTGGACATGTCCGGCGGGGAAAAGCAGAAGATCGCGCTGGCCAGGGCCCTGTACAAGGATGCGGCCTTCATCGTCCTGGATGAGCCCACCGCCGCATTGGATCCCATTGCAGAGGCCGAAATCTACAGCAGGTTCAACGCCATCATAGAGGACAAGACGGCCATCTACATCAGCCACCGCCTCTCCTCCTGTAAATTCTGCGACGACATATTAGTCTTCGACAAGGGCTCTGTCATCCAGCAGGGACGCCATGATGCCCTTGTGGCAGATGCAGCCGGAAAGTATCATGCGCTGTGGCACGCCCAGGCCCAATACTATGACGACGCCGGGGCCGGTGTTCTAGTGTAAAACTGGTGTAAAATCAGATTTGGAGCCAACAAAAAGCCCTGTCCGTCTGGCATACAGCCTGAAAGACAGGGCTTTTTCACACAGCGGCATTTCGTCTTATTCGTCCTCTTTCAAGGCTCCCGGCAGCCGCGTCCGGAACAGCTTGCTCTTCAATGCTTTCCATTTAAAGGGAATCAGCGGGTACAGGTAGCTCCTGTGGGACACGGTCCGGTTGCAGCCCATGGCCAGCAGGGACAATAGTATCCCGCCGATATACCCCCACAGATTGAACCACTGGGCCAGCAGCAGGGTGATGATGCGCAGGAATTTCAGGGCGTACCCCAGCTCGTAGTTGGACTGGGTGTAGTTCGCGATGGCTACAAAGGCCATGTACAGCATAACTTCCGAGCTGAACCACCCGCTGTTCACCGAGAATTCCCCCAGCACCAGGGCCGCCATGACGCTTAAGGGGGTGCTGAGCATGTTGGGGGTGTTGATGGCCGCCAGCTTCAGGCCGTCTATGGCCAGCTCCAGCACCAGGAACTGCCATATCAGAGGGAGGTTGGGCTCCTCCTGCAGCATGATGAAGGAAAAGCTCTCCGGAATCCACTGGGGATTGTTCATCATCAGCAGGAAGGTAGGAGTGACCAGATAAGTCAATATGGAAATCAGGAACCTGGTCATCCGCAGATAGGTGCCTGTCACCGGCGGGAAATAGTAGTCGTCCGCCTCCTCTATCACATCGAATATGGTGGTGGGCAGTATCATGGCCGATGGGGAATTGTCCACCAGTATGACGATATTCCCCTCCAGCACCTGGGCGGACGCCGCATCGGGCCGCTCCGTGTACTTGAACTTGGGGAAAGGATTGTACCATTTCCGCTGGTACAGGCATTCCGCCAGGGATTCCTGGTTCATGGTCAGGGAGTCCGCTTTGATGTCCTGGATTTTCCGCCTGATTTCATCCAGGAAGACATCGTCCACCCTGCCTTTCATATAGCAGAGGGCGATGTCCGTGTGGGAGCTCTCCCCGGCGTTCAGCATCTCCATGTGCAGGTCCGTGCTGCGGATTCTGCGGCGGATCAGGGCCGTGTTGGACACCAAAGTCTCCACGAAGCCGTCCTTGGAGCCCCTGAGGGCCTTGTCCTTCTCCGGCTCCGCCACGCCCCTGGAGGGATATGTCCTGGAGTCGATGACCAGCGCCTTCTCATAGCCGTCTATCAGCAGGAGGAACATCCCGGAGAGCAAAGACTGTATCAGGGTGTCCCACTTATCCTCTATGTCCACCTCCACATAGGGGGTGAACTGCTTCGACATGCCGTGCATGTCCTCCGGCATCTTGTCCGGGGTCAGGTCCATGAAATACTGCAGGAGCTTCTGGTCCAGGTCGTCCTTGCAGAAGCCGTCTACCAGGTACATGCAGGCCTCTTTGCCGCCGATGTGGACGACACGATAGATGATGTCGAAATTCCGTTCCACATCCAGGGTTTGGTTCAGATAGGCCATGTCCGCCTGCAGGGAACCTGTGATTTTCTGTTTACTGTCCCTCTTTTCTTCCATGCTTTCCATGCTTCGATAAACTCCTTTTCAGCCGCGGTTCGTGCAATAATCCTTCATTCCGTTCACACTTATCTTAGCCAAACCGGGAATTTTTATGCGCAGCAAAAAAGCCGGCCTCATAAAAGGCCGACTCTTTCGATTCTATAGCTATGCTACCTTCCGCATCCTTCTGGAAACCATGAGGTACGCGCCGAACAGCATTACCTCAATGCATGTCACCAGTCCCCGAATCCACGGGGGAACCTGCATGTCGTATGCTCCCATAGTCAGAAAGTCTACGCCTACGCATATCGCTGCCATAGCCTGTATCAGCTCACGCAGCTTCTTTCCCTGCGCCTGCTGCTTTTCCAGGGCCAGGATTTTCGCTGGATAAGGGAATCTGTCATTTTCGGAACTGCTTTCTACATTTCCCTCTGACAAAAGCTCATCTACCGTGATTCCGAATACCTGCGCTATCCTCTTAGTCATGCCCAAATCCGGACATCTGGAACCGCTCTCCCATCTGCATACGGTCTGCCTGGAGACATAAAGCCTGTCGGCCAGCTGCTGTTGGGTGAGACTGTTTTTCTCGCGCTGTATTTTTATGTTCTCGTTCCATGCCATATCTGTTCTCCTCCTTTGGAATGCTTTTCCGGAATGCATTTCTTCTGGAATGCTCTTCTTCCGTTTGTTCTATGATACTACTTTCCTGCGCTTTTGAAAAGCGCCGAGGTGGAAACGGTATGTTTCCATTCCGGTAACAGCATATCTACCGCGCTTTCCGCACATCCAGCACCTTCATCAAAGCCTCCTGCAACACCCTGGACACATTGATTCCCGCATGCTCCGCCGCATGATTCGGCCAGCTTGGCAGGACCGCGTTCCGCCTAACTGTCCTTGTATCGAGATTGCCACGGAATCCTGTGCCTTCTATCATCAAAAAAACTCCTTTTCCGCCATAATCTGTGCAATTTTTGTACACTTATCATGACCTGAAAAGGAGTTTTTATACCCGTAGGGTTATTTCCCTGCATCAATCTCCGAGAGATTTTCCGAACTTAAAACTCACCATCATAGTACTCTGCCACCAGGCAATCCATTCCGGATACTGGTTGGCCTCCAGCTGTTCCTGGAAGGTATTCCACGTCTCATCCGTGATACCGTTTACGATGCTGTTGGAGATGAAATTGTTCACCAAATCGACCAGCTCGATTTCCATAAAAGAGCGCTCGTTGACTTTCTCTGCATCGGTGAATTTGACGGGCATATATTCCGTCTGCAGATAGTCCCAGACCACATCCACCATTGTTTGACGGTAATAGTTGTCATTCTCCATGTCTGCGGACAGTACTGCCAGTTCATCTTTCCGAATCAAAGGACAGCGCGAACCACCTACACCGTAAGTATAACCATAGTCCACCCCTTCTTCCACTTCCGTAAAAACACGTTCTACCACCTTACCGTCCTCGATATCCCAGGTACCGCCCTTTTCGCCGACGCTGACAGTATATTTCATCTCTGTGCTGCTGGACAGATAGTTCCACCAGGTCAGAAGCGCCTCTATGTTTTCACATTTCGCTGAAGCCACGAAAACAGTGCGTCCCGCAGTAAGGCGGTCTCTTTCTCCGGTCTTTACCGGTTTCACGCCCTCTATGGCAGTGTAGTGGTCAAGATCCGGATAAAGGCCCGGTCTGGTGCGGTCATAGTAGTCATCCGGCTCCAGCGTAGCCGCATGCACCACGGGAACATACCCCTCTTTATAACTGGCAAGATTCTTCAAATCCAAATCCGATTCTATCTGGATATAGAACGGCAAATCCTTTCTGTCCAGCCTACTGCTCCTGTAGGCAATCTGGAAGGACAGCGGCTCGTTGCGCATGGCCAGGGTCTGAGGCAGGGATTCCCCGCTTATCTCATCGGGAAATATCTTTGCCAGGGAAGAAAGCAGCCTTGTCTCTAACATATTCCATCCTCTCTTTCATGATTTTCCATGTTTTCACGTTTTACATCAGTTCATTTTGCCACCCACGCATGATCGGGATCGTCGCTGCGGTTGAAACCCTGGTGCTCACCTGCCATCACCCACAGGAAATAAGTTTCGTAGCCTGGTATGGAAACCGTGGTATGATATCCTCGCGGGAATTCTACCAGCTCGGCCTGTTTCACTCTGTACGCCTCATCTATCTCTCCGTCACGGGTATAAAGGCATTGTACCGCGAATCCCTGACTCGGCTGGAACAGGAAATAGTACAGTTCTTCCGCGATAGACTCCCTGGGCATATCTTCCTCATCGTGTTTATGGGGCGGGAATCCCGCCCAGTTGCCCGGAGTCACATAGGCCTCTCCAATGGTCAGGACTTTGGCATTGCTGTTCTGGTCGATGAGGAAACTCGTCTCTCTCTGGAAAGGCTGCCTACCGAGCACGGACAGTGTCACATGGTCTTCCCGCAGCAGCTGAGGCTTTGTCCTTTCTGCCACAGGCGCCCTGCATACCGCGATTTTGACATGGCCGCATGCTTCTATCGTCAGCTTCTGTTCCCTGGGCATGTAGAAGCACTCTGCTCTCCTGTTTTCGAATACCGTGCTTCTGTTGCCTACGCGTTCCCATCTCACCCCATCAAAACCGACATCACAATGTCCTTCCAGCATGATGAAAGCCGTCTCCTTATCCGCCGTGTCGAAAGGGATGCTCTGTCCCTCTTCCAGTTCGATTATGCCAAATTCCAGCATCTTCAGCATGGAGTTCTCTGCCGTACTGATTTTCGTATATCCGCTGCCGGGGATATAGCTTTTCTTGTAGTTCATGTTCTCCTCCTGTTCCGGCGCTCCGCTGTCACCCAGGGTATCCGCCCTTTGTCAATATCTCTTCCATTTCTTCCATCACTTCCCGCCAATCGGCCACAATCCCGTAATCCGCATAGTCAAAAATCGGCGCATGGGCATCTTTATTGACCGCGATAATCTTCTCTGCTCCCATGATTCCTGCCAGATGCTGGACTGCACCGCTGATGCCCGCCGCAATATAGATTTCCGGATGAACCGCTATTCCCGTCTGGCCCACCTGGCACCGATAAGGGGCATATCCCAGGTTCACAGCCATCCTGGTAGCGCCCAGCGCCGCTCCAAGGCGCTCCGCCACCCAGGCCAGCCAGGAAAATCCCTCTTTAGAGCCAATGCCCGCTCCCCCCGCCAGAATCAAATCGGCCTGCCACAGGGAACATTCCTCCGAGAGCTTTTCAAAAGAAATCTGGCGAATCCTGTCATCCGTATCCTCCAGCCGGTTCTCCCGGATAATCCCCTCAGCCTTGTCATATTTTCTCCCCCGATAGATGCCCGGCCGGACTGTGGCCATCTGTCTCGCTCCGATGCTCTGTATACAGGCCAGCAGACTGTTCCCGAAGGCCGGGCGAGTCTGCAGCAGCCTTCCGTCCCCGTCCAATGCAAGCTCCGTGCAATCCGCGGTCAGTCCCGCCTCCAGCATGTTCGCCAGCATGGGCATCATGCCGCGCATCCGAATCGTGGCCGGAGCCAGGATAATCCCGGTTCTCCACTCGCCGCATATCTTTCCCCGCAGCCACCGGGCCAGGATACTGTCATCCATGAAATCCTCTCCCAGAAATAGTACGTCCGCCCTGTCTGCGCCATAGGAAAAAGCTTCCCTGGCGCTTTCCTTTCGGAAAGCCAGCACATGCACTTCTCCCTGAAAGCATGCCGCCAGTTCCGCTGCCTTGCTTACCAGTCCCCAGTCCGGCCTTTCCGGACATATCACCAGGATTTCCTTACACATGCCCCTTCTCCCGAATCATGGAAAGTATTTTTTCTGCCCCAATGGTAACATTTGTCTCCTTTGGACCTTTTCGCAGCCCTTTTTCAAGCTGTGCCACGCGCATCACTTTTGTCCTGGAACCGGACAGTCCACATTTACAGGGCTCCAGCCCCAAATCTGCAGCTGTAAGGATTTCCACCTTTTTGCCGACGGAAACCTTTCTGGCCCTGAGACCCGGCAGCCGCAGCGGATATGCGTATTCACAGAAAGACACCACTGCCGGTACCTGAACCGCAAGTCTGACTATTCCCTGTTCCAGAATCCTGGTACAGGAAAAATGTTCCGATTCCGCTTCCAGAGAAGATGCATTTGTAATACAGCCAAGTCCCAGTGCCGCGGCTACCTCCCCCGGAACCTGGCCGGTCTCCCCGTCCATGGTCCTTCTTCCACATAGAATCAAGTCGAAAAAACCCATTTTTTGATTGCAGCCGCAAGAACAGCCGCAGTAGCGTAAGTGTCCGCCCCCGCCATTTGAGAATCGCTGACCATCACTGCCCGATCCGCCCCTCTCGCCAAAAGCTCTGCAAGAACATCTCGCGCACTTTCGGCCGCCATGGTAAGGACTGTGACCGTCCCCTCCCCCCGCAGCCTGAACGCGGCTTCCAGGGCCGCCATGTCCGCCAGATTCAGCTGATGGGATATCCTGTCCCGCATTATGCAGAAGTCGCTGTTCATGGCGACTTCACCTGCCTCCAACGGCACCGCCTTAACCAGAACCAGGAGCTTTCGCTTCATATGCATCCCCCATCCAGCGCTTCGAAAAGGTCTACCAGCTTCCTGCCCTCCGGCACGGTCTCCGCCAGGCATTCGTAGGTCTGCGGACTTGCCGTCAGCATGATTTCCGCCTTCGTCCTCAGCATATCTTCCCAGCGTCCTGCCGCAATCCGCTTTACCAGTTCCGGCATATAAGCCTTTGCCAGAGAGGTACCGCAGGATTTCGCCAGTCTCTCGTGATGAAACATCTCCACCAGTTCATATCCCAGCTCTCTGGCAATGTCACGGGCTTCCGTGAATTCCTGAAACGGTACAGGCCAGACGGTCGTCATCATGATAGACCGCACGCCCTTCTGCTTTTCGGGCGATTTTCAGCCTGCCGTCCTTCAAAAGCCTGCGAATATAAGCAGTGGCCGTCACCACCGTCCCCTTCAGCCCAATGCCCCATTCCGGATATTTCTGAACCATGATTTCAGCGTCATAACTGTCCAGGACAACGATTTCTTTCGCCTCCGTCCCGTTTATGGTTCCGGCACAGATTTCCGCCTGCTGCCGCACTTCCTCCACATAGCCTGTCAAATCTCCCAGCATGACGCCGGAAGCCGGTTCCTGTTCCAGCACCGTATAAGACACGCCTGCCTTATCCAACAGGCTCAGCAACGCCTTCGCCATCCCGGGAACCGCCACAGCTGCCACTTCTCCCAGATAGACCAGGGTTTCAGCCTTTCCCGTTTTCCCATAGGATTTCTTTTCTGTTCCATATATAGTTCCTGTCTGCTCAATGCGATCCAGTACCTCCGACACCGCTTTTGGCGCCAGGTCGTTCAGGATTGCCTCCGTCCGGGCCTCCCTGATGTAAAGGGGCGGCTGATAGCCTGTGGCACAATTGTCCGTACCGGCATCACAGAGAAGACACTCGTACATAACCTCCGCCATGCTTTCGTCATACACCTTGCCCCGGCGCACCATGGAAAGAAGCAGCGCTTTCGCCCGAGGCGTGTTCACTTCCTTTCCCGTCTGGAGCTGAACCGGGCACAGATGCCGGCACATCCAGCAAAAACGACATTTATCTGCGTGTTTATCCGCAAGCTGACTCATCATCTTTTTCTCCTTATTTATAATCCGTTTACTGTCCTGTGGGTTCCGCTTCTTACAGGCCGAGTTTGTACGGATTCATGATGCCATTGGGATCCAATGCTTTTTTCAGGCCTTCCATCACCTGGAAGGCGGGGCCATACTGCTCCTTCATCAGACGTGCCAGTTTCAGGCCGATGCCGTGATGGTCATTGATGACACCGCCGTTTTCCATGGCTGCCCGCACTCCCGTATTCCAGATCTGGTTGTGCAGCCGCAGGGCCTCCTCCCTGTCCTCTGGCGAATCATCCATGATGAAGCGGTCGTAAATCATAGTTCCCCAGCCATACCAGTGCGAACAGTGCGCAATGAACCGGACGTCCGGGAAATTGCTTTCGATGGCATTCTTCATGGCCCAATAGATTTTTTCCACATGGCTGAAATCAGCTACCGTATCCATAGTGCCGAACATCTGTGGAATATCCATGATATGATCCGGATAGAAAAAAGTGATTCTGTTCTCATACCACTTTTCTCCGTATTCGCTTCCCATATCCCTGCCTCCATGCCTGACACAAATGTCGATGACCATCTCCATCTCAATGTCCACGATTTTTGCAATCCCTTCCAGGGTCAGATTCATAAAGCTCCCTCTTTCTTCCACCCCGATAATCTTCTTGATAATGGAGACGGTCTCCGCCTCGTCGAAAAGCCGCATGATAGACGGCTGGCATTTCTGCATGATATCCCTGCCTGCCTCCAGTCCCGCTGTCAAGTCAGGGAACATGAATCCTCTGTGTCTTCGGCATTCCGGTTGTTCGAAGAGACGGAATGTCGCTTTCGTAATCACCCCCAGCGTCCCTTCCAATCCTATGAAAATCTGGTTCAGATCCGGCCCCGCCGCATGCTTCGGGACAGGAAGCGTGTTCATGATGTCCCCGTTCGGCAGAACCACCTCCATGCTCATGCACATATCGTCTATCTTGCCGTACCTGGAGGACAAAATGCCGACTCCCCTGTGCCCCAGCGCACCGCCTATGGTGCCACAGGTCAGGCAGGAGGGGATATGCATACAGGAATACCCTCTCTCATTGGCATACCATTCCAGCTGCTGGAAAATCATTCCCGCCTCCGCCGTAATGGAATGGGCATTCTCGTCAATGGAAATCAGGTGGTTCATCCGCTTCATATCCAGCAGGATGCCGCCCGCCATAGGAAGTGCGCCGCCCTGGGAACCGGAGCCGCCGCCCCATGTATGTACAGGAAGCTTGTAGTAATTGGCTACCTTCAGGATTCTGGAGACCTCCTCCGAACTCCCCGGCCGGACGATGACATCCGCCATGGGCCCTTCCGCCCCATGGTCTTCCCACATACGGCTGATCCAGAAATAATCCACGCTGTAAGTGGCCCGTTCCGCTTCCGTGGTGGATACATTCTCCCTTCCCACCACATCCTCCAACTCAAATCGAATCATGTCCGACATAAAAGACTTTCCCTTCATCCCTCACTCCTCCAGTTCCTGATATTCCTGTATAAATTTCAGAACCTCATCAAATCCCGGAATCCCTTCCTGTGTGCCGAAGCGGGTACATTTCAGGGCGGAGGCTGCGGAGGCGAAACCGGCAGCCTCCAAAAGCTCCATCCCCTTCATCCTGGCCGCCAGGAACGCGCCGTGGAACGTGTCCCCCGCCCCATTGCTGTCCACAGCCTTCACCCGGAATGCAGGATAACGGACTTCCCTGCCCTCCTGCCAGAGAAAACCTCCCCGCGCCCCCTGTGTCACAATCAATACCTCCGGATGATATGCTCCTTCCAGAATTTCCGCTGCCCGCAGGACATCCCTCTCTCCTGTGAATTTCAGGGAAAACTCTTCAGATGGAATCAATATGTCCACATGGGGCAAAAGCCGCCGAATCCCCGGATAGACGCCCCCTGCATCCAGGCTGACCTTTATGCCATATTCGCGGGCTTTTCTGGCAGCATAGATTGCTGTTTCCAGATGATGGCCGTCCAGATGCAGAAAGGAAGCCTCTCTCAGCACACGGATATCCACATCCTCCATTTTCGGAGAAGGCACATTCCCCCTGCTCCAGACACATGTCCTGGTGGCATTTTGAAGATTCAGGATTACAATACTGTGATAGGAAACCGCCCCTTTCACTATCCTGACATGGTCTGTCCCGACTCCATAGCGGCTAAGGCTTTCCCGGATGAAGTCCCCATAGGCGTCGTCTCCCAATGTCCCGATATAACCGGCCTCTATTCCGAGCTTGCCAGCTGCCAACAAAGCCCCGGCGCAGGGACCTCCTCCCTGGGCCTTTGACTCTATGCCCTGTACTTTGCTGTCTTCTTTCGGAAACCCCTCCACTGTCATCAGCATGTCGAACAAAGCCGAACCGATTCCCAACAATTTCGCCATCACGCATCCGCTCCCAACAATTTTATCTTGCTTATCGCAAAGTTCTTCACCGCCTCCATGGGCCCCTTCATGAACAGATCCACCGCCACGATATCCCTGTCTGCTTCCAGAATCTCATTAAGATAGGCACAACACAGATCCGTGCTGAAATTAACCTTCCTGATTCCGGCCTGGATTGCCTGGCGTATCTGGTCATCCGGCACCCCGGAACCGCCGTGGAGCACTAACGCTGCCTCCACCGCCCGATGGATGTGGCGGATTCGGTCGATGGCAAGTTCCGGCTCTTTTATGTAATGGCCATGAGCGGTCCCCACCATGACAGCCAAAGCCTTTATCCCTGTCTCCTCCGCAAAGCGGACAGCTTCCTCGATATCTGTATAATTAGAAAGGATTTCATCCCTGGCCAGCCCGATATGTCCCAGCTCTCCTTCCACACTTACGCCAACCATTTCCGCCAGCTCCACAATCCGTCTGGTTTCAGCGATATTTTCCGCAAGAGGCTTTGCCGAGGCATCCATCATCACGCCGGTGGCACCGTAACGAATGGCGCGCATCACCTCTGCCTGTCCGGCTCCATGGTCAATGTGCAGCACAGCCGGCGTCTCCAGCTCATCCATAGCCTCCCGCACCAAGGCCGCCACATATCGGGCCTCCCGGGAATCGAACAGCCGGCTGTATATCTGAAAAATCACCGGACTTTTTGTCTCCTTTGCCGCATTCATGACTCCCAGAACCGTCTCCATATTGTATACATTGAACGCCGGTATGGCGCATCCCCTCTTCTCTGCGATTTCCAAAATCGCCCCTAAGTCACAGCGCATCCTATCCTCCTGTCTCTAGTCCCGTATCCTTATCCTGTCATGGCCTTGCCGTCAGATAATCCCTTTGATAGATTTCCTGCAGCGCATCATGGATATCCCTGTATTTTCGGAACAAGGCTTCGTAAATGTTACGATTCTCTGCTATCGGTTCTGTCACAGAATCAATTTCCACACAGGCTGCCACAGCCTCCTCATAACCGGAAAACCATCCAATCCCCACAGCGGTGAGCATGGCTGTCCCGAAAGAAGAATCATCTGTCTTCACCTTTTCCAGCGCTACTCCCAATACATCAGCCACAATCTGCCTCCAGAGCGTCCCCTTTGCCCCGCCCCCGATGACGCGTACCCGATTCATTTCCATTCCCAGATTCTTTACCGTATCCATGCAGTCCCGCAGCGAAAATGCCACGCCTTCCAGGGTCGCCCGTGTAAAATGGTCCTTTGTATGACAGGCGCTGATTCCGATGTAACTGGACTTGAGCCTGGAATCATTGTAAGGCGTCAGCTCTCCGTTCAGATAAGGATGAAATATCAGTCCGTCGCTCCCCACGGAAATCTTTTCAGCCGCTTCATTCAGCCGCTCATAAGGCATTTCCCCCAGGCTGTCCCGATACCAGCGATAGCTGGCAGCGCAGCTGGACGTAGCCGTCCCCGGATACCACAGTCCATCGATTACATGTCTGTAAATGAAACTCCCCGCAGCAAGCTGCGGGGTATCAGCCCGAGACTCACTTCGTTTGTCATTAATTTGTTGCGCTGCAAGCAGCGGGGAATGCCCCCCTGTGATTCAAGGCAACGTAGGAAATGGCGGAATCCAATGTTCCGGCTGCAGTGAAAAGAATGGAACGGATTAAGGAAGAGGTGCATTTATATGGAAAAGGTATCGTCAAAGAAATACGAAATAGACATGTGCAATGGCCCTCTGTTGGGCAAGATTCTGATATTTTACGTGCCGCTGATGCTGTCGGGAATCCTGCAGCTTCTTTTTAACGCGGCGGATATCGTGGTGGTGGGGAGATTTGCCGGGAATGAAGCGCTGGCGGCGGTGGGCTCCACCAGTTCCCTGACGAATCTGCTGGTGAATCTCTTCATCGGTCTGTCGGTGGGCGCGAACGTGCTGGTGGCCAGGTTCTACGGGGCGAAGCAGGCCAGCGAGCTGACGGAGATGGTCCAGACGGCTGTGGCCACAGCGGTGGCGGGAGGAGTCATTCTGATTTTCCTTGGCTTCTTTCTGGCAAAGCCTGCGCTGGGGTGGATGGGCACGCCCGATGACGTGATCAGCCACTCGGTGCTTTACATGCGAATCTATTTTGCCGGAATGCCGTTCATGATGGTATATAATTTCGGCAGCGCCGTGCTGCGGGCCGTGGGGGACACGAAGCGGCCCCTTTATTATCTGCTGATAGCGGGCGTGGTCAACGTGGTGCTGAACCTGATATTCGTGATCGTGTTCGGCATGGGGGTGGCGGGGGTGGCCACGGCCACGGTGATCTCCCAGGCCATTTCCGCCGCGCTGGTGGTGAGATGCCTTATCCGGACGGACAGCGACTATCGGCTGGAGCTGGAGGGCATGAAGATCGTGCCGGACAAGCTGCTGAAGATGATTCAGATTGGCATACCTGCCGGGATGCAGGGAGCCTTGTTCTCCATCTCCAACGTGTTGATCCAGTCCTCCGTGAACAGCTTCAGATCCGTTGCCATGGCGGGGAATACAGCCGGAAGCAATATAGAAGGCTTCGTGTATACGGCCATGAACGCCTTCTATCAGGCGGCGATCAGTTTCTGCGGGCAGAACTATGGGGCCAGAAAGTATAAGAGGATAGGAAAGGTGTTGCTGCTCTGTGAGCTGATGGTGCTGGCGGTAGGGGCGCTGATGGGGAACGTGGCGTATCTGCTGGGCGGGACGCTTCTCAAGCTGTATACGGTGGATCCGGCGGTCATAGAATACGGCATCCTCCGTATGAAGATTATCTGCGTACCGTATTTTCTGTGCGGCATGATGGATGTGGCGGTGGGGGCGCTGCGGGGCATGGGATATGCCATCATGCCCATGCTGGTCTCTTTGACGGGAGCCTGCCTGTTCCGGGTGGTATGGATCTACACCGTCTTCCGCAGCTACCGCACATTGGAATGTCTGTATTATTCCTATCCGATCAGCTGGGCGCTGGCTTTCGCGGTCCATATGGTGTGCTTCGCGGTAGTGTTCCGGAGGGTGCTGAAGCGAGATCCCGGCGCGGAGTGAGGGGCGGTGCGCTCGGGATATGTCATGTGATATGTGGATTCCAGGGCATGGCTGAAAATCGTGGCCGGGAATTGGGGAAAGCATGGATTCGGCTTTGGCGGGATTTCGGGAAATATTGCGCCGGATGGCGGTGCAGGCAGCATCAGGAAGGGTTTTCGGGAGAAATTCCGGCGGTATGACGGGAAGTCTGCTGACTGGGGAAAGGCGCGGTTTATATGATAGCATATGTTAAGGGAACGGTGGAAGATATTTCGGAAGACAATGCTGTGGTAGATATTGGCGGCATCGGCGTCAACGTAAGGATATCGGCGGACACTGCCGCCAGGCTGCCGGGCATAGGGGAGAAGGTGAAGCTGTACACTTACACAAGCGTGCGGGAGGACGCCATGCAGCTGTTCGGTTTCCTGGCCAGGAATGACCTGGAAATCTTCAAGAAGTGCATCACGGTCAGCGGCATCGGCCCTAAGGGGGCCCTGGCCATCCTTTCCGTGCTGGACGCGGACTCCCTGCGCTTCGCCATCATGTCGGGGGATGTGAAGGCCATAACCAAAGCGCCGGGAATCGGGACAAGGACGGCGGAGCGGCTGATCCTGGAATTGAAGGACAAGATCAAAATCGACGATGCCCTGATTGACCGGGAGATTGCCGCCACCCAGGCCGTAGGTGCCGGCGCGGACACCCCTCAGAAGAGGGAGGCCGTGGAAGCCCTGATGTCCCTTGGCTATGGACAGGCGGAGGCCGCGAAGGCCGTAGGGGCCATCGAAGGCATCGAGTCCATGGATTCCGGCGCGGTGCTGAAAGCGGCTTTGAAGAAGATGTTCTGATGTAAGGATACGGGAAAAAGAGAGGAGCGCGGGCCATTGTGGAGAAATCCAGAATGGCCTTTTTTGTAGGAAATTTTTAGAAATATATCAAAAATATAACATATGATGAATATAATGTTATAAAAATGAGATATTTAGATTGACATCAAGGAATATTATAGATATAATGACCTTATCCAAGGTATATTCTCTCGAAATCTAACGCGAGCAAAATCGGGCTTCTGAAAAAATGTGGCCGGAAAAGTGGAGGAATCGGCAAAAACGCTTTCTGGAAAGCCGCATTACAAGAGGGCCGGGGATTCCCGGAGACGATGAGGTAGGAAACGGAGGGAAAGATATGAATGAATTATTAGGAAGCCGTATCAAGGCATTGAGGAGCGCGGGACATCTCACGCAGGAACAGATAGCTGAACAGATAGGAATCAGCAGGCAGAAATACGCACGTATTGAGAACGGAACCAATCATATCACGTTGGAAGAGCTCTCCAAAATCGCGGACATCCTGGGCGTAACAGTGGGGGATATTACCAAGGTGCTGGATAAGAATCCAGTGGTGGCATATAGAGCCGGATCCGCAAATGCTTCGTCACAAAAGATATTCGACATGTTGGACTTATTCTATGCGAATAAGCATTTATATGCAAAGCTGCAACAGGATTCTGAGGGGTAGAGGGGGAGCTTATGCAGAGGAACAGGAAAAAAGAAATAAGAGTCAAAGCGGATTCTTTTCGTGAAAAATGCAAAATCAGCAGATATGGGATTCTGGATCTGTTCAAGGAATGCGAGAGATGCGGCTATAAACTGTTAAGATATCCTCTTGGTGAAGAGGCAGATTTGGGGTTTACGATAAAAAAGGATGCGGACACTGTTATCTTCACCAATTCATGCAGCCGTTTGTCCAGAGAGATTTTTACATTGGCTCATGAAATCGGCCATATAGTGCTGCATGTGGAGGGTGCAGAGCCCTTTATTGAGGATGCGGTTACCATTTCGGGCAGAAGCACGGACGTCAAAGAACAGGAGGCGAATTATTTTGCGGCCTGTTTGTTGATGCCTGCGGATGAAGTGGACAGATTCCTTGATTTAGAATTCGAAGACTTTCAGAGTAACGGTCTGTCCGCGATGGATATAGCAAAAATCATGTCGGATTTTAGCGTGAGCTTTGAGATGGCGCTGAATCGGCTGGAAAGCCTTGGTAAGATTGACGATGCGGAGAGGATAAGGCTGGATAGCGAAAGGAACCAGGCCCGCGTTGGGAACTTGCTTAGAAGCGTAGGGGGCAACAGACGTTTAAATGAAGCAAGCATGGAGATCAGTATTCCATACGAATATATAGACTATGTCATCTATAATTACAACCACAATGCGATTCCGATGGAGACTCTTGAAAAGGTATTGGAATGCTACAATCTTTCCATTGAAGACATCAGCGACAGGATTGTCAGTCATCTACAGTTGGAGGATAATCTTGATGAAATATGACATTATGCCGTTTACATTTGCAGATGTCTTGATATTGCGCTATTTATTGGGAGATGCGGATGAATTCCAGACCGTGGATGACTTCACTGCCATCAATCTGTCGTCTGATTTGAAATGGTCATTCAAGAGACATATTACCAAGTTTATCAAACGTTTTTGGAGTAGTCCTTATAAGAAAGAAGAGGAACAATGGATGCAGAAGCTGTCGGCGGAACATGGGATAAAAGCGAAGCATAAATTCGCCAGGTTAAGTAAGCTGATTCAGCAGAAGGAAGCGGAAGGATACATATAATAGATGACCTCACCTGACCGGCAAATAAGTATTCACAAATTGCCAGGTAAATGTTATAATGCCTTCAACAGCAGGTAACAAGCGCCAGCCGGAAGCCATAATCATCAGCGATACGGGCCTGAGCGCACGGGGAAAGGTAGGCGGGGAGGAAATCGATGCCGTCACCTTCGAGAACGGTCAGGCGGAGCCTATGAACCGGGAGGGGATGACGAAGTATGTCTCCGCCGAGATGTGTCATACCATCAATGACCACTGGGGGTACGGGAGCGGCGACGTGAACTATAAATCTCCCAGGGAGCTGATAGAGAGCCTGTGCAACTGCAGAAAGGTAGGGGCCAATTATCTGCTGAACATCGGCCCGGAAGGCCAGGGAAAGGTCAATTCCTATCAGAAGGAGCTGCTGAAGATGGTCGGGCGCTGGATGGACGTGTTCGGAGAGGCCATCTATGACGGCAGACCCTATTGCACCCAGAAGGACGGGAAGAGCTTCGTGCTGAAGAGCGTGGACGGAAAGCATCTGTACATATTTGCCTATGACCTGGGGACGGCCGGTGACGAAAATGTCATTGTGGACGGGAAGCCTGTGGGGAACTATGCGTTCGAAGGCGTCACGGATAAGATTTCCTCCATTGCCTGGATGGACAACGGGGAGCAGCTGAGCTTCACCCAGGGCAAAGATATGCTTGGGGTCAATATGACGAAATACCCTTACGGGACTTCCTATGTGGTCAGGGTGGCGAAGGCTGAGATTGCGGAGTGAGAGGATATCCGTGGCGCGGATGGGCAATGGAGGATAGCCGGAGCTTTTCCGGAGCAAAGGGATTCCCGGCATTGCCTTGACGAAATCGGAATCTGGACGGGACATCATAATTCATCCCTGCATTGCACTTGTGAGAGGGCTTTGCAGGGTTTTTTATGGCTGGATTGCCTACCACAGATTGCTCCCCGTAGTTTCACGATGAATGCTTTCCGAAGGTAGCTTTCCAAGGGCTTTCCAGAGACCTTCTGAAGGCATGTTTCCGAAGGCATCAGGAAAAAGCTTGCATAGGAATGAGAAAACCGCTAAAATAGACAGAAGGAAAAGTGCTTTCAGCGGAAGGAATGTAGAAGATGATGCAAAAACGTACGATTGAGACGAACATCACAGAAGAGGATATCAAAATAGAAGGCTCTCTGCGCCCTCAGAAACTGGATGACTATATCGGTCAATCCAAGGTGAAGGAGAATCTGAAGATATATATCGAAGCGGCAAAGCTGCGGGGGGACGCCCTGGACCATGTGCTGTTCTACGGGCCGCCCGGCCTGGGGAAGACCACGCTGGCGGGAATCATCGCCAATGAGATGGGCGTCCATCTGAAGGTCACCAGCGGGCCCGCCATCGAGAAGCCCGGGGAGATGGCGGCCATCCTGAACAACCTGGAGGAGGGAGACCTGCTGTTCGTGGACGAGATCCACCGCCTGAACCGCCAGGTGGAGGAGGTCCTGTACCCTGCCATGGAAGACTACTGTATCGACATCATGATAGGGAAAGGCTCCACCGCCCGCTCCGTGCGCCTGGAACTGCCGAAATTCACCTTGGTGGGGGCCACCACCAGGGCAGGGCTTCTGACGGCGCCGCTGCGTGACCGCTTCGGGATGATTCATCATCTGGAGTTCTACACGGTGGAGGAGCTTCAGCTGATCATCCTGCATTCGGCCAGGGTGCTGGAGGTGGAGATTGAGCCCGGGGGCGCGCTGGAGATGGCCAGGCGCAGCCGAGGCACCCCCAGGCTGGCCAACCGTATCCTGAAAAGGGTGCGGGATTTCGCCCAGGTGAAATATGACGGCATCATTACGGAGGAAGTGGCCAGGACGGCCCTTGACCTGATGGACGTGGACAAGCTGGGGCTGGACCATATCGACCGGAACCTCCTGCTGACCATGATCGAGAAATTCGACGGAGGCCCGGTGGGCCTGGACACCCTGGCGGCAGCCATCGGCGAGGACGCCGGGACCATCGAGGATGTCTACGAGCCGTACCTGATCAAGAACGGACTCCTGAACCGCACTCCAAGAGGCCGGGTAGCCACAGAACTGGCGTACCGGCATCTGGATTGCGGCATTTACATGCAGAATGCCTGACGGAGCATAACGATTTCTCTTTTGAATTGTGTATGTTGGCTTTTTTCATCTATCAGGGGCATTGCTATGTGGAGTATGAGAGGTTGGAGAACGACAGTTCGAAAATTGTGGGCGAATATCTTGGCACTGCCACAGGATTGATAGATGAGTGGACGCCCAGAGACGGCTATGTGGAACTGGCCGGCAGCGTGGAAGGGGATTTTTATTCTGTCAAAGGATACGAACCGTCTTTTCTGCTGTGCATGCAGAAAGAGGGAACCGTCTCCCTGTATGTCCGCGAAGGAGGGATTACACTGAAGACAGGGGCGGATTTGTATAATAAATGGCTCCATCTTTCCGAGGATTATCGAGAGGTGCGGTATGAGACCAGGGCATCCTGGTATTACGGCTCCGGTGAGGTCAGGCAGCTGGATGCCCCCCGGGCTCAGGAGGTGCTGGACTTCATCCAGGCGCTGGACGAAGCAGAGTTCCTTCCCGTGGAGGAAGTTGAAGCCCGGAGCGGGATAAGCCCTTTTGCGGAAAGCGAAATCTACCATATGTACTTCCTGACGGAAAACGGCATGACAGTCCACCTGCGTCTCCATGAGGGCGGGTATGTGCGCTTCCAGGGGCTGCTGAACATCTGCGTGCAGATTCCAGAGGAGACATTCCGCGGATTGACGGCTCTGTTCCAGTCATGATTAACGGAAACCTATTGGCGGTACCGGGTCTGATAAGCAAGAATGGCATTATGCTCAAAGCCTTCCGCCAATAGGTCTTCTACCGGACATTCTCCTTTATAGACGGAAAGGAATTTCTCCATCCCATACAGTTCTATCAGGTACCAGACGTACACGCCGGAGTAACCATAGCCGCCGTTATTGGCAAATGCACCGATATCTTCCCTGCCGCCGAGACTGGCTATCCTGGGATACTCCTTTTCCGACAGGTAGCCTATGTTGGTCTGCCCTGCCAGCAGAACGGCGATTCCCTCGGAAATCCATAGGTCACATTCTTCCGGCCTGCATAAACGCTCAAAGACGATATGTACTACCTCGTGCAGCATTACCTGAATCAGATAGTTCTCATAGCTCTCTGACATATCCCCACGGGAGCGGGGAGAAGCCACACAGAGCCGGTTCTTTTTTATATCTGCGTTGCCTACCATCCAGTCCTGATATTCATCTCTTGTCTTTCCGGTATAGAAAATAAAGCTGTCTGTAGATCCGCAGACATACAATTCGTAAACATCCGTCCCTGGATCGCTGCCCGCTTTGTGGCAGATGTTAACAAAAAAATCATCTATCTGTCCAATCAGTTTTTCTGCAAAATCTTTATCTGCTTCTTCATAAAATACATGAAAATGAGCCGTGGCTGAGCTTGGCATTTCGCTTTTAGGCCTCTGGGTAAAATTTTTGTACATCACAACCTCCTTGCGGCATTCTGGATCGAATGCTTGTTTTTATGGCATCTGCATTCCACTCCACTTTCAATGGAATCCAACGAATAATCATCGACATGCTTCGTGAATCTTTACAAATCTATGGAATTAATTATTGTTTTGGTTGGCCCAGGCTCTTCCGTAACATGATTTATTATTAATGTGTTCATTCCATTCAATGTCTTTAACACAATACTATCTACTTTGCCATGATAACCTATACTATATCTATCCCGCAATACATTCCGATCCATAATGCTGACTATGTTTTCTTCATCTCGCTCACTTATGTTTTGGACATAAGGTACATGTTTTGTCTCCCAGGATATTTTTATCGTTCTTCCATTTACAGATACTATAAGTTTATTGTCTGCTAACTTTTCGGCTTCCAGTTTTATATCGTTTAAACCCAGGTCTTTTATAATTGCTTCCTGCTGGGTAAAGTCCACTTCTGCTATTGTTTGTGGATAATTTATATTCTGCGGCTTTCTCCAAAGATAGCGGTCAGGGCTTAATATGTTTAATATATTATATTCTTTTCTTTTTGCATATTTGATGATGGTACTTCCCTTTACTGTCTTGATTGTTTCCTCTGTTTTTATATGGATTAAATCATACTTTTCATCTGGTAGTATTTTGTGTTCGCTTTTGCTTGTATCTTCTATCCTATTGTGGCTTAATACCACAAGCGGTCTTAAATCCTTTGGCAATATTATTGCCATCATGCTACCCCCTGTCTGCTTTGTTTCGTCCCTCTTCGGAAAAATGATTTTACCAATCATGCATACTAAACCTCATACCAATTATATTCTGTGGCTCCACTTCTATTTTCGTTTCTTCCAGATATTCGCGTTTTAAGGCTTGTTGAGGCGTTTCTCCATATTTTACATAGCCGCCCGGTATAATTTACATGCCTTTTCCGTTCCCGTATGTATGGCGGGCAAGTAGAACCTTATTATCTTTTATCGCGACACCGGCAACGCTTTGCCCTCAATTGGTATTTTCGGTACCCAAATCAATAACCCTCCCTTCAAAAAGCCTTTCCACAATGGGCGTACAATTTCACTCATTGTATTCGTAAAATCAAAGACTATTATCCCTTTGGATGCTCTGTTTCATAGTCCAGTTTTTTCTTGTAACAGCTCATATGATACTGTATTGTACCATATTACACAGCATGATTCAATGGAATCAGATGAATATAGATATAATATCTTTCAAATGAAGTAATATTTTGCAGAAAAGCAAAAAATATTGACATGCCAGGAGAAGTACTTTAAAATGATGAAATAACATCCCAGGAAATAAATTATACAATTTACCATAATTGCATCTGCTTAGGAACTGTCGGAAAATAACTGATGCAACTTGTTTAGGTGAAAGCCCAGAAATACAACGAAAACAGCTATAAACTTGCAGCAGTTATTTGTAGACACTTCCTTACGCGGCCCACAACCGGGGAGGTGCTGCTATGGGAAAAGCCCCTTCGGGGAAACGAGAAGAAAGCTCTCCCCCCGCATCGGCAGCCTTATCGAAGCGCCGGGATTCTACCCGAACCTGACGTCCACGGAGAACCTGCAGATTTTCGCGGCTTTGCGGGGCGTTCCGGGCCGCTATGCCATAAAGGACGCGCTGGATCTGATGGGGCTGCCCTATCAGGACAAGAAGCAGTTCTCCCATAGCGGGATTCTATCCCTGGTCAGCTGCCTGCTTCCTGGCGAGGGGGCGTTCCCGTGAGCTGGGGTGTCCGGTGGGAGTTTCTGTGGCGATTCTGTTTCTGGTGTTTCTGTTTGGAATTGTGGCAAGTTTGGTTCGCTTTAAAAGAGAAGAGTGATATAAAGGGATTGACATAAATTTTTTATTCCAGTATGCTGGGATAAGAGTTGCCGGCAGCTCTTTATTCGGCGACAGCAATCTGCGGAGTGCGTTTTCGTGCGGAGCGATTTGCTGTTGACTTAAGAGATAAGGAGCGTGGAAAAATGTATCATGCACATTTTCGAGGAACACACTATGAAGCTGGCTTTCGTTGGGGTTCCCTGTTGTTAAAGCACAAAAATATAATTTTGGAGCACATTCCCTTTGAGATAACGGGGGAGCGGATGGCCTACGGGGCGGCCTGTGTCCCTGTCTATGAAAGGAATTATCCGGAAATCCTGGAGGAAATCCAGGGACTGGCGGACGGGCAGCAGTGTGATGTCCGCATCCTGCAGGCGGTATTGTTCAGCATGTATGCCATGCCGCCGGTCTGCAACTGCTCGTGCTTTGCTGCTGCCACGGAGGAGGAGATTCTGTTCGGGCGCAACAGCGATTTTTTGACGGAGCTGGAAAAGCTGAACCTGAATGTGATTTACAGGCTGACGGACGGGGCTTATTCCTTTACCGGGAATACCACCGCCTTTGTGGAAATGGAGGACGGCGTCAATGAACACGGCCTGGCGGTGGGCCTGACTTCCGTATACCCTATCGGGAGAAAGCCCGGGCTGAACGCGGGGATGCTGTTGCGGTATTTTCTGGAGAAATGTAAGACAGTGGCGGAAGTGGTCTCCTGTATCGGCGAATTGCCCGTTGCTTCTGCCCAGACCTTTAGGAATTGTCGGAAAATAACTGATGCAACTTGTTTAGGAGAAAGCCCAGAAATACAACGAAAACGGCTATAAACTCGCATCAGTTATTTGTAGACAATTCCTTACCCTTGCGGACGCTGCGGGGGATATCGCGGTCATCGAGTGCAATTCTGAGCGCACAGAGATTGCGGGGCGGATGCCGGAAACGGGGGATGCGGAAAAGGGGAAAGAGGTTAAGCGGAATGCGGCTAAAAGGTTTGTGTGCGCAACGAATATATTTCATCTTCCGGATATGGTACGCTACAACCGTCCGGCAATGGCATGTTCCGACCGCACGAAAGAGGAGGGTTCCCATCGTCCGGAGATAGGGGCCTACAGATGCTCGGAACTGGTATATGCCGACCGCACGGAAGAGGAGGGTTCCAGCCGTCCGGAGATAGGGGACCGAAGAAGCTCAAAACCGGAGCGCCACAATTGCCAGGAAGCCCAGCGACATGGCCATGGGGAACCGGATGACTGGTTCGCGGAGAGACGGTATCAGACATTAGTGAAAGCGTTGAGCCGGAAAGAAAATGATATCACTTTACCGTTTGCAAAAGAACTGTTGTCCGGCAAACACGGTTTCCTCTGCCAATATGACCGGAACACCGGAAAGGACACGGTATGGTCTGTGGTATATGACCTGAAGCGGCACAGGATTTACCGCAGCGAAGGGAATCCGGGGAGATGCCGCTGCAAGGAGGACGGGAGATTTCCGTTCTGACAAAAGAGCAGCCGTCACCGGCTTTGCCAGAGCCTTGCCACGATTGTCGCGGCAAGGCTCAAACAAATTTCTGTCCCCATTTTATCATTTTTCCAACAACCTCACAACCCTTCCTGCGGCAGCCGTGTAGATGGCGATCCTGCCGAGGGGGCTGGTCTATTGCAGCCCCATGTATCTACCCACAAGAAACCATATGTCTGGGCGATTGAAAACAGGGTCGCAGGATTGCGGTTTGGCGCCAGGAAGGCTGTATTTAGCAGCTCACCAGTCTTTCGTAAGCTCAATGTCCCAACCGAAAGAAAAAGGCCCGTTTTCCAGTGATTCCATGCCGTGCAGCAGCTCTGCCCGCTCCGCGGCGCTGCTCTCCGGGTCCTCCAGGGACTCCTCCGCCCAATAGGAATAGCCGTAGAGATAGCTCTGGTTGAATTCCTCCCAGGAGCTGAAAAGCTCTTTCGCTTTCCTGGCTGCCTCCAGGGTCTTGTCCAGGGCCTCCTCATAGGTGCAATAGCCGGCCGCATAGCCATAGCCCATAATGGTGCCCACCCGGCTTAAGTCCCAGGCGGCGATAGCGCCATCGCCGTAAGCGGACCATGCGTCATATGCCGCCAGCAGGCTGACATATATCCCTTCGTCCAGGTTCTGCCCCTGCAGCTTCGCGTCAAAGGACTCCCGGTCCGTCTCGTTGAGCCCGCCGTATTCTTCCAGCAGCGACAGGGCGTCCAGGTTATGCCGCCCGGCTATGAGGGTATCCGCCATTTCTGTCAGATCCGCGCCGCTCTCTATGCCCCAGCTGGAGGACAGGCTCTGCCGGGACTGGGAGGCGATGATTTCCAGCTGGCTTTCGTCCGCGCCGCCCTCTTCCAGCATATAGTAGGTCTCCCGGACGCTGGCGCCGTTCAGGGAGTCCAGGACCGCTGTCATGCCATTGAGGAAATTCCGGGTTCCGCCTTGCCCGGATGCCTCCTCCAGGATCTCCAGGGCGATGACCTGCATGGCCTCCTCCACGTCATCGGTATTTCCGATGAGGAATACGGAATAATAGTTGCTGGCCGTCTCCAGGTAATAGCCGTAGGCCAGTCCCCGGCTGGCTCCCTGAGTGACCACGCTCTTCCTGGCAAGGCAGCTTACGGCACCCTCCGCGGAAGGCGCGTCCACATCCTCCCAGTCCGCCGTGACGCCGGAACCGTTCATCAGCAGATCTGTCATATGATCCGCGTAATCCGCCAGGCTTTCTATGGCATCAGGGCTTCCATAGACATTGGACTTGGAACTTTTCACACAGAAGGCACCGAAGCCTTTCCGGTCGGAACCGCCGTCCAGCATCATCATGTCAGAACCTGCAAGGATGGTGGTGTCAGTCTGCGTCAGCCCTTCCGGCAGGATTGCCTGATAAGAACCGTCTGAGGAAACATACTCCTGAGAAGCCGGAAGCTCCTTCGCTTCCGGGGACTCCTGCTGATTGGTGCCGGCATCGCTGCCTGGCGCAATGCCCGGCGCTTCCCGGAAATCCCCGCAGGCCGTAAGCATCAGCCCAAGGGCGATCGCTGGCAATAATGTCCTTCTTTTTTTCATATGTCTTGCGCTCCTTTTTTCCTATATCTAATCTGTATTCAGGCATGTCTGGGCCGGTTTTGCGCCCTGTGGCCGCCCGTTGATGATTGTAGCATATTTTGGGCCGCATTTCCACATGATTTCCGAAAACAGGGATTTTCCGAAACTTCAAGTTCACTATTAACTTTGTACCTGCGGTATGATAAAATAGAAGGCGACTAAAAAGAATATCACACAGGGGGATAAGGGTATGGCAGATAAGCCGAATATTGTCATGGTGATGGCGGACGACATGGGGTACTGGTCCATGGGCTGCGCGGGGAACAGGGAGGTTCGGACGCCGAACCTGGACAGGCTGGCAGAAGAGGGCATGTATTTTCCGGAGTATTTCTGTACGTCGCCGGTCTGCTCCCCGGCCCGGGCTTCGGTGCTGTGCGGCAGGATGCCCTCCCAGCACGGCGTCCATGACTGGATCAGCAAGGGTCATCTGGACTATCAGGAGGTGGCTTCCGCCCTCCGGGAAAAGCATCAGGATCCTGACGCTTCCTGGGAGTACGCCTGGTCGAGACAGCAGCTGGCGGGGGACAGGGCCATCCGCTATCTGGACGGTTTCCGGGGCTATACCGAAATCCTGGCAGAGCACGGATATGCCTGCGGGCTGGCCGGGAAATGGCATCTGGGAGACGCCGGGCATCCTCAGAAGGGCTTTTCCTACTGGGAGCCCATCGCCATGGGCGGCGATAATTACTACTACCCTGTAGTCTTGCGCAACGGACAGTTCGACATGCTGCGGGGGACTTATGTTACGGATTATATCACGGAAAAGGCTCTGGATTTTCTGAAAGGGAAGGATAAGTTCAGGCCTTTTTACCTGAGCGTCCATTACACCGCGCCCCACTCGCCCTGGGAGCGCGCCCAGCATCCGGCGGAATTTTATGATTTATATCGGGACTGCCCTTTTACGGAGACGCCCAATGTGCCGCCTCATAAGTGGGGGCAGGACTATTCCCAGGAGGACCGCAGGAACCGGCTGCAGGGATATTATGCCGCTGTGACGGCCATGGACAGGGATATCGGAAGGATTGTGGATTATCTCAAGGCGGAGGGGACCTGGGAGGACACCATTTTTATTTTTACGGCTGACAATGGCATGAGCATGGGGCACCATGGCATCTTCGGAAAAGGAAACGGGACATTTCCCCTGAATCTGTATGATACCGCGGTCAGGGTGCCTATGATCATCGTCTACCCGAAGGGCATTCCGGCGGGCAGCGTGGCCAGGGGGCTTTACAGCCATTATGACATTTTCCCGACCATAGCGGGGATGATGGGGGAGGAGCCGGATCCGGACTGCCCTGGCCGCAGCTTCCAAGAGATTTTCAGCGGACAGGTGCCTGACGGGCGGGACGCGGTGGTGGTATACGATGAATACGGCCCCGCCAGGATGATCCGCACCCGGGAATACAAATATATCCAGCGTTACCGCTACGGGGAGGATGAGTTCTATGACTTGAAAGCGGATCCCGGGGAAGAGGTGAATCTGATGGAGAAAGACGATGCAGTAGTCCAAGGGAGGATAGCCGACTTGCGGGGACAGCTGGAGGAGTGGTTTGCCAGGTACTCGGATTCGGACAGGGACGGCTTCCATCTGCCGGTTTTCGGAGAGGGACAGATAGCCCTGGTGGGAAAAGCCGGAGACGGGGCAAAAGCCTTTGTGGAAAAGTGATTTTATGGGAATCTTGCAGGCAAAGGCCCTGGCTCCGGGAGGGGCGGCGCTGCGCAGCGCGGAATAAGGCGGAGAGCCGGGTAGGAAAGCCGCAATTCGGCTTGGGCTCCTGTCATTCTCCAAATCCTTGCTTTCCGATTGGGCAATGGACAAAAGGAACACGAAAGCGGATTAGGAGATAGGAAAAAGGGCCGAACAGGCATCACATGGAATGGGACGAGAAACGGAACAAGGCAGGGACAAGGATATGAAGATTGCAGTGATTGAGGACGAGAAGCCCCACAGGGATCTGCTGGTCCGTTACCTGGAGGAATGGCGCGGGGAGACGGACAGGGCCGTCACCGTGGAGGCTTTTGGGACGGCGGAGAGCTTCTGGTTCCGGTATGAGGAGGGGCGGGATTTCGATGTCCTTTTCCTGGATATCCAGATGCCGGGGATGGACGGCGTGGAGCTGGCCAGGAAAGTCCGGGCGCTGGACAGGGATATCGTGATCGTGTTCGCCACGGGGATCAGCGATTATTTGGAGGAGGGCTACGAGGTGGAGGCCCTGCATTATCTGATCAAGCCCCTGAGCGCGGAGAAGGTGAAGCAGTGCATGGAAAAGGCCCTGGGGCGCAGGCGGCAGGAGCGCTTCGTGACTCTGCACACAGCGGAGGAGACCTTGAAAATCAGCCAGGAGAGCATCGATTATGTGGAGGCCAGAGGGCGTGGCTGCGCAATCGGCAGGGTGCGGGCGGAAGAGATACTGGAGGTGCGGGAGAGCCTTTCGGAGCTGGAGGCGCTTCTGGACAAAGAGGAATTCCTGAAATGCCATCGCTCCTATCTGTGCCGCATCGGCAATATCCGCCAGATAGGCAGAGAGGACATCGAGTTCGACGACGGAAAGCGCATCCCCGTCAGCAGAAGGCTTTACCAGCAGGTGAACCAGCGGTTCATCGAATATTTCAGGAGAGGGTAGAGCACGGTGCCGGAGTGGCCGCACAGGACCACAGAGGGGCGGAACGGCGAAAGGAGAAGGACATGACGGTTTGGATCATACTGGCGGCTGTGGCGGCCCTGGGGCTGTTCGCTGCCGCCCTTTCCTATTTTACAGCCATACGGGTGGAGAAGAGACTGTCCCAGTACCAGAACGACCTGGTGCAGAAGCACAGCGAGGAAGTGGAGAATATGTACCGCCAGACCAGGGGATGGCGGCATGACCTGAAGACCCACATACAGACCATGAAGGCCCATCTGGCCCTGGGGGAGTACGACAGGCTGGAGGAATACCTGAACGAGCTGGACGCGGACCTGGCCGAAGTGGACAAAATCGTCAAGACGGGCAATGTCAGGATTGACGCGCTGCTGAACAGCAAGCTTTCCCTGGCCCAGGCCAGAGGGATTCCTGTGGAGGCCAAGGCCATAGTCCCTCACAGCCTGCCGCTGTCCGAGGTGGATTTGGGCATCATCGTGGGGAACCTGATGGACAACGCCATGGAGGCCTGCCTGAAAATCGAAGAGCAGGAGAAGCGCTTCCTGCGGGTGTATATAGATGTGCTGAAAGGGCAGCTGTATATCTACGTCATGAATTCTGTGGGGGAAAAGCCGCAGAAAAAGGGCCGCCTGTACCTGACCACCAAGGACAGCAGGAACCACGGGTTCGGCCTGATGCGCATGGACCGGGTAGTGGCGAAATACCACGGATATCTGGACCGGCAGAATGAGGAGGGAGTGTTCGCCACGGAGGTGCTGTTGCCGCTGTGAGCACATCCGGCATGGCGTTTCGGCGGAATTGAGCCGTGAGGTCTTTGGACAGAGGGGTGGAAGGCAAAGCAGCACGCTGCCGTTCATGTCTCCAGACGACCGTTCGTTTCAAAATCTTCTTTTTCGAGAGAGAATCTGTTAGGATGGGAGCATGCAAAACGGCAGCTGCATCTTTCGGCGGAGGGCATGGACAAAGAGACCCGGGAGCAGGCTGTATCCTCTGCAGACAGGTGCGCTGCCGATGAAAGGAAAAGGAAGGAGTAGGACGGATGGACAGGAAGAGACGTTCCATAGCATCGAACTTAGGGTTTTGGGTGAAATATTATCTAAAACACAATCCCAGCATATTCTGGATCACCGTGGCGGGCATTCTGCTGAGCCCCGCGTTCCAGATGCTTGCCCTTTATTTCCCGAAGGTGACGCTGGCGCTGATAGAGGAGAAAGCGCCGCCCCAGAGACTTGCGCTGGTACTGGCGGGATATACGCTGCTGTACCTGGCGGCCAGGGGAATCTCTCAGGGGGTGGAGGCACGCAATAGCTGGACGCTGAACTGGGAGAGGCAGAGGGTGGTGTTCCGGACTTATCTGAAGAGTCTGCGGGTGGACTATGCCTATACGGAGTCCGAGGAGGGCAGAAATGATTTCCGCAAGGCCGTGGAAGTGCAGAACAGGGGGAGCAGCTCCGCCAGCTCCCAATTTGCCTACATTGTGAGGAGCCTGGCCAGCACGGTCATCACATTCGTGCTGTACTCCACCGTGCTGGGCAGCCTGAGTGTGTGGATGGTATTCCTCTTGTTGGCGCTGGCGGGAATCGGGTACCTGATGGATCTGCGGGAGAACCGGTTCCACAACAGCCTGCGGGATCAGGAAGCGGTCACGGAAAAGCATTACTTCTATATGAAATCGGCTATGGGAAACGCTTCGGCGGCAAAGGATATACGGATTTTCGGCATGGGCTCCTGGCTGCGGCAGAGACTGGACGGCGTGGTGGCTGCCAGGGAGAAACTGGAGTGGCGCAAGGCGGTATGGGTCTGGAAGAACGGGTTCTGGGGAAGGACCCTGGATCTGATTAGGGATCTGGGCGCATATGCGTATCTAATCTACTTGGCGGCGTCAGGGGACATGACAGTCAGCGATTTCGTGCTGTACTTCGGGGCTATAACGGGATTTTCGGGCTTCGTCCGGGAGGTGGCGTCCTCGTTGGCATCTCTGCAGCAGGCATCCGAAGATACGGAGTGGGTGCGCAGCTATCTGGAGCGGCCGGAGGAGGATGTGACCTCCGGCGGCAGACATATCAGTGAGCTGGCCAAACCGGTGTCCATAGAATTTAAGGATGTGGGATTTTCCTACCGGGCGGGGGAGAGCAGGACGCAGGTCTTCTCTCATCTGAACCTCCGAATCAAGGCCGGGGAAAAGCTGGCGCTGGTAGGGGCAAACGGCGCGGGGAAGACCACGCTGGTGAAGCTCCTGTGCGGTTTCTATGAGCCGGAGGAGGGTGCTATCCTCCTGAACGGAATCGATGCGAGAGAATTCCCCAAGGCGGAGCGGTACGCGTTTTTCTCCGTAGTGTTCCAGGAAATGTTCTTCCCGCCCACCCGGATAGACGAGAGCATCACATTGAGGAAGACGGAGGAAATAGACCAGAAGCGGCTGCGGGAAGCCCTGGAAAAGGCGGGGATGTGGGAGGTGCTTCAGGAAAAGGGCATCACCATGGATCGGTACATGGGCAACCTGAAAAATTCAGGGGTAGAGCTGTCTGGCGGCCAGAACCAGCGGCTGCTGCTGGCCAGGGCGCTGTACCAGGACGGGGCGGTGCTGGTGCTGGACGAACCTACGGCGGCCCTTGACCCCATCGCGGAGAGCCAGGTGTACGATGCCTACCAGGAGTACAGCCACGACAGGACTTCCATCTTCATCTCCCACAGGCTGGCCAGCACCGGATTCTCGGACAGAATCGTCATGCTGGAGAAAGGGGAAATCGTGGAGATGGGCACCCATCAGGAGCTGCTGGAGAAGAACGGCCCTTACGCACAGATGTATCGGGTGCAGAGCGGGTATTATCAGGAAAATAAGACGGAATTGTAATAAAAAACAGTCTCGGAACGGACATGCCCGGGAGAATTTTCAGATGCGCACTATGCAGCTGAAAATTGCTCCCCTAAAAGGGCATGGGAGTGTAGAGACGGAACTGGGATAGAGGTGTGAGATGAAAGAGGTATCTGATCTGACCAGCAGGCTCCCTCTGAAGGAGCATCTGCGGAATACGAAAAAAGTGATGAAGATGGTCGGCGAGATGGATTCCTATTGGCTGCCGCTGTGCTCTCTGGGGCATCTGCTGGGGGTGGCCAACGGCTATTTGGCATTGATCCTGTCGGCTTATATTTTGGACGCGCTGGGAAGCGGCGGCGCTTTTCTGGAGACCTTCAAGGTGACGGCCCTTTTCTGCGGGGTCATGTTTCTGCTGGGGAATGCCACCAGCTGGCTGCGGCTGCGGTCTGATGCCAAGATGACCGGGCTGTACATGAAGTACCACGCCCTGACGGAGGAGAAGATGCTCAGCATGGACTTTGCCAGAATCAACAGTCCGGAGTGCGAGATTTTGAAACGGAGGATCCAGGATGACCTGCACTGGGGCGCCGGACTCTACTCTGTGCTGGGCTGTGTGGATCAAATCCTGCGCAGCGTGTTGAACCTGATTGGTGCTGTGGCAGTGGGCTTCCCGGTGGTGGGCGTGATGTTCGTCTCCGGACAGCCCGGGGTGTGGGTGACGCTTCTGGCTGCCCTGGCCATCAGCGTGCTGACCACAGGCTTTGCCACCCGTTTCAAGGCGTTGTACAATAAGTGCCTGAACCACTTTTCGGTGATGGAAGAGGAGCACCCGCCGTTTCTGGGGTGGGCTTTCGCCAACGGGGCGCGGTTCCAATACCAGAACGGGAAAGACGTGCGCATCTACGGCGCCCATGGCCTGATGAAGCGGTATGCCCTGGAAAACGGGGAACTGCCGGAGGACAGGGCGGAATTCCGGAAGATAAGCGGGTATCTGGGAAAGAGCGGCTTCTGCCAGGTGGTCTCTGGACAGCTTCTGGAGGGAGCGGCCTATCTCATCGTGGGCCTGTTGGCGCTGGCGGGTTCCGTGACGGTGGGCAATGTGCTGCGGTACGCGGGCTGTATCCGGAACCTGTTCGGCGAGCTGGACGGCCTGGCCAAGAGCGTTCCCGACCTGTTCCTGAACATCCGCAAGCACATGAGCACCATGGAGCTTCTGGAGTTGGAGGATGAGATGTACAAGGGCAGCCTGCCGTTGGAGAAGCGCAGGGACGGGGAATACCGGATTGAGTTCCGGAATGTCTCCTTCCGTTATCCGGGCAGCGAGACCTATGCCCTGAAAAACTTCTCCATGAAGCTGCAGGTGGGGGAGAAGCTTGCCATCGTGGGCATGAACGGCTCCGGCAAGACCACCATGATCAAGCTCCTGTGCAGACTCTACGATCCGGAAGAGGGGGAGATTCTCTTGAACGGCGTGGACATCCGGAAATTCCGCCAGGAGGAGTATCTGAAGCTGTTCTCCGTGGTGTTCCAGGACTTTAAGCTGTTCTCCCTTCCCCTGGGGGAGAATGTGGCAGCCAGCTGCGATTATGACGACAGGGAAGTAGTGGATTGCCTGGAGAAGGCGAATTTCGGGGAGCGGCTAAAGGGTATGAAGGAGGGCGCGGGCACCTATTTATACAAAGACTACGAGGACGGCGTGGAGGTATCCGGCGGCGAAGCCCAGAAGATCGCCATTGCCAGGGCTGTCTGCAAGGACGCGCCTTTCGTGCTGCTGGACGAGCCCACCGCGGCGCTGGATCCCCTGTCCGAGTATGAGATCTACACCAGCTTCGACCGCATCGTGGGCAGCAAGACGGCCATCTATATTTCCCACAGGCTGTCGTCCTGCCGCTTCTGTGAGAGGATTGCGGTGTTCCACCAGGGGCAGATGGTGCAGACAGGCAGCCATGAGGAGCTGCTGAAGGACAAGAACGGGAAATACTGGGAGCTCTGGAGCGCCCAGGCACAGTATTATCAATAGAATCAGGCAGCATAGGCTTTTGAGCCATTGGGGAGAGCGGAGATGGAGTCCGCTCTCTTTTTTAGTGTTGATAAATATTTTGTAAATGAACCTTTTCACCTTTCCAAACGTCTATATAAAGAAAGACTTATAGGCAGAAGGAATAGAAAGGGTGATGTTCATGGATGCGGGGAAAGGATGGACGGGCGTCTCTTATAGGAGCCTGTTGGCGGAATCTTTGGGCAGGCTGTCCCTGATTGCGGCGGGGACGGTACTGGTGATGGTAGGGAATGTGTATCTGTGCTATTGACAAATTACTATAAGAGTCATAAAATAGAAAGAGACAATCGGATAGGCATCCGGAAAGCGGAGGATAAAAATGGTGAAAACAGAAAAGACAACAAAGACAGCAACAGCAGCAAAAACGACAATGGCGACGAAGACAGGGGAGTTTCTTCCGGAGGAGGACAGAAAGCTGAGCGGCTCGGAGGCCATGGTGATGAAGGCGGTCTGGGACGCGGGGGAGGATATCTCGGTACCGGATCTGATGATAGCCCTGAAAGAGAAATATGGCAAAGACTACGCCAGGACCACAGTGCAGACTTTCTTGCTGAAGATGATTGGGAAAGGCTTCGTCCAAATCTATCGGAGGGGAAAGCTGTCCTACGTCCATGCGCTCAAAGGCGAGGCGGATTACAAGGCGAAGCTTCTGCAGGAGGAGATGGACTTCTGGTACCAGGGGGACCCGGCACAGCTGGTCGCCAGTCTGTTCCGAGCCGGGGAGATGACGGAGGAGGACAAGGAACATATCAGGAGGGCCCTGGATGGACTGGACGATTGAATCCTGCTGGGGGATGCTGTTGACATCTTGTGCGTAATCTCATGGGTAAAAATCACCTGCAGCTCATCCTTTCCATAGCGCCGTACCGGCAAGATAACCTTGGGGCGCAGCACGCCGCACATACAGGGTGCGGCAAAACAGTAAGAATAACACACTTCCAGTCTCCGTCCCTTTCCTCCAAGGCTCCGGTACACCTCCTCGAACTGTAGAGGAAGTTGTTAATACTGAACTAATTTACGCATAAGGCAAACTGTAACACTGAATTAGGGGCAAGGGCGCAAACATCTTGCCCCTAATATTAACTTATAGTTAAAAAAATCAATTTAAAGTTAACAACTGCTCAATTGTTTTTTAGTAAATACACAAGTATAATAAAGTCAACAAAAGCTTTTGTGCCATTCTCAATAAGGAGGCTTCTATTATGCCTATGAACTTAGTTATACAAGAAAGAAGAAAAGAATTAGGACTCACGCAGGAACAAGTTGCAGAATACCTCAATGTGTCTATTCCGGCAGTCAGTAAATGGGAAAAGGGAACAACCAGTCCAGATATTTCGCTTTTGGCTCCGTTAGCCCGATTGTTAAAAATTGACTTAAACGCCCTTTTTTGTTTTCACGAAGATATAACACAACAAGAAATTGGTTTGCTCAGCAAGGAGGTCGGAAAGATTTTTGGAGATAAAGGACTCGAAGAAGCGTTTGCAGCAGTAGGGGAAAAACTCCACGAATATCCTCACAATGAAAGACTTATGCATGTCCTTACACTTCAACTGGATGGACTTCTTTCCATATCAGACTTGACTGCAGATGAAATGCGCCCCTATGAGGAGCATATCCTTGAATGGTATCATCGACTTGTTAGAAGCACAGACATAAAAATAAGCAACAGCGCAAATTTTATGTTGGCAAGCAGATATCTTCGCAATGGACAATATGAAAAAGCTCAGGAAACATTAGACTTAATGCCTGACAGAAACGACATTATCGGCAGTATGGCTGATAAGTTTTGGTTGCAAGTTGAAATTGATAAACATCAAGGCAAATCAGAGAAAGCAGCGGAGGATTTACAGAGAGAATTGCATTTGGCTCTCAACAAGGTTCAGCTGCTACTCTACAAAATGACGAATATTGAGTTAGAGTGTGGCGAACTTCTCACTGCAAAAAAGATAGCAGACAAATCGGCTCAGATGGTCACGCTTTTTGAAATGTGGAAGTATAGCGCATTCACTGCGCCATTGGAAATCGCCTTTGCGGAAAAAGATACCGATAAATGTATTTCTATTTTGAGAGAAATGCTTGCAGCAATGCGCGAACCATGGAATATGGATAAAACCTTATTATTTAATCGCATACCTGCACAAACGACTCAACCAGAGCAAATGATTCCTGTAATCTTTTCTGCAATGGAAAAAGAACCTCTGTTGCAAAACTCCTCAGAGTTTCAAGAACTAATCACTGAGTATGAGAGATTCAAAGATAGGAAATAGACTGTATGATAATAAAATCAGACTGGATAATTTGCCCCATCTGCGGCAGAAAAACACACAATAAAATACGGGAAGATACCGTATTGATAAACTATCCTCTGTACTGCCCGAAATGCAGGCAGGAAACACTAATCAGCGCAAAGGATTTCTTTCTGCGTGGCTGCTGTCTGCCCTGCTCCTGCAACTGTCTGAGCCTGTTTCTGACGCTCTCCCTTTCCATTTACAAGCAATCTGCTTTCCAACGGAGCAGCGCCAAAGGATGTGCAGGAGCTTCTCGGACACGCCGACGTCAGTACCACGATGAACATTTACGCTCACGCTACAAGGGAAGCGAAGCGCACTTCTGCAAGACTGCTGGATAAGGTAGTCGGCGGAGAATAAAAATTTGCCCTTGTTTCGGCTCGTAAGGAATTGTCTACAAATAACGGATGCAAGTTTATAGCCGTTTTCGTTGTATTTCTGGGCTTTCTCCTAAACAAGTT
>OFFK01000327.1_pt1 | contig 42241 bp, 38 predicted proteins | sample 1521361 | NCBI WGS metagenome assembly OFFK01 (sample SAMEA3504096, study PRJEB24116) | mouse gut metagenome | biome: mouse gut; feature: mouse-associated habitat; material: faeces | place: Denmark | collected 2011 | reverse complement strand
CTCATCACAGGTGTGTCGAAGCGACTTTACCCTTTAGTGCCGTCGCGCAGCGACTATACCGGTAAAGTCGTAAAGGCGCACGAGAGGAACTTTTATGAGTGTCCTATCGAATGAAAGTTACTCTCATCACAGGTGTGTCGAAGCGACTTTACCCTTTAGTGCTGTCGCGCAGCGACTTAAAATAGGAGGATATTACAATGGAAAGACATGCAGTTGCAATGCGGATTCAGCCTGGCTGCTTCAATGCTTACAGGCAGAAATTAGGAGAGGCATGGAAGCCTCTGGTGGAAGTTCTTGACCGAATCGGCATACGGAATTTCAGCCTTTGGAATATTGGGGACAAGGTATTCGGCTACTGTGAGACACCGGACGGCGTAACCATATCGGAAAAGGACTGGGAGGATTTTCACAAGCTGGAGAAAATCATGGGGGACACCTTTTCCTGGATCTCCACCCCGGGAGAACCTATGCGCCTGATGTATGAAGACTTCGGCGTTGTCCGGGAAAATAAAGAGCTGATACGCCACCGTGTATTTGTAACAAAGCTAAAGCCGGGAATGCAGGAGGAATACAAGCTGCGCCACGACAGACTGGCTGAAGCAAGAAACGGAAAAGTCACCCAGGGCCCCGACAGCAACTTTTCCATCTGGAATGCCGGAGACTATATTTTCGGATACAACGAGATCGACATTACAATGGAAACCGAGGAAACCGAAGAAAGCCGTCAGAACACCATTGCCTGGGAGACAAGGATGCTGGAGATCATGAGCTGGTACACCGACGACGTGGACTGGATCACAGGGCTTCATCATAAGCATATTCAGCGGATAGGATATCACAATTAAACGCTGAAACTTACAGGAAATGGTTTCATATGTCAGAACTACAAATGATGAAAGAATATGCCTGGGCTTCAGTATCCGGGTAAATTCTTTCATCATTTTTCTTTTTCATGCATCGCCAACTCATTCACCTTTTAGTTCAGCCTCTCCGCCGCCGTCTCAATAAACATATAACCAGGGTTATTGACTTTACATCAATGTATATGATAGGATTGAGCAGATATAATGACAGCGAAAGGAAAGAGAGGAAAACCCATGATAAAAGTAATCGCAAGCGATCTGGACGGAACCTTATTCGGAAGTGACAGCAAAATAGCCCCTGAGACACTGGCGGCCGTCAAACGGGCCTGTAAAGCAGGAATCCGTTTTATCATCACCACCGGAAGAAATTACCGCGGCGTGATGAAGGAACTGGAGGGTGTGGATCTGACGTGCGATTATATCCTGTCCAGCGGCGCTGAGGTTCGCAACAGCAGGCAGGAGATCGTAAGCCAGGTTCCCATAAGCATGGAGCTGTGCGGTGAGGTTTATGATATTCTGCAAAAGTATCCCGTATCCGTTATATTCGGCACAGATGAGTATGATTATCAGATTGGTACTTACGAAGAAATAGAAAAACAGACCGTATCACGTTTGAACTCCTATTTTTCCCAACTCAGCATAAGTGAGCTTCAAAAGGCCCAAATGTTTGACCAGCGGATGGATACCACAAAAGTAGTAAAGGATTTTCAGGAGCTAAAGGATGCCGGAGTGCCGGTGTACAAGCTTTTCCTCTTTTCCGACGACAGGGAAATGCTCGCTCAAATTGACAAGGAGCTCGCAGAGCATAACGGTATTGCCGTTTCCTCCTCCTTTCCGACCAACCTGGAGATTACGGACATCCGTGCTCAGAAGGGGCCGGTTCTGAAAGCATACATCGAGTCACTGGGCTACCGGACGGAGGAGGTCATGGCCTTCGGCGACAGCCGCAACGACGAATCCATGCTGTCCATGGACTTTGGAGCAACCATTGCTATGGAAAATGCGGATTCGGCTCTCAAAAAAGCCGCAAAATACATTACAAAGTCCAATGTGGAGTTAGGGGTGGCCTATATCATTGAGGAGCTGTTAAAGCGATCCTATCCTGGCATTTAGCCTTTCCGGGCCAGGCAATCCCATCTGTGCATTTTTTTCCATATCCGCAAAAGGGTTTGTTTTGCGGATTTTTTTTGTTTATCGCCATTGCAGCACAAATAATCTGAATGATGCGCTCTATTTTAGGACTCGTCAGATTCCTGCACTCCTGTTTTGTGATTTTCTGATAATATAAAAATTGTGATTTATAACTATTGCTGTTGATTTCCCAAAAAGCCGGGAGGATGGCAGGTTATGCAGAAAATATGGCACCCTGGGTGCGATCCTCTTGTGAAACGCTCCCTTTCGGATATAATAAATCTCAACGATTGAACCCAAGGAGGTGAAGCCTTGAATATTGAAATACATGTGGATGACCAGGCAGAGGATTTGAACATTTCTATCACATGCCGCCAGCTGACCCCCGATGTGGAAAAGATCCTGGCAACTCTGCGGATGATGGACCATCAACTGACAGCAAAAAAGGATGACGAAATTCATTTCCTGGATATTGCGCAGATTGTATACATCGAGAGCGTGGACAGAAAATGCTTCATCTATACCCGGGATGAAGTATACGAATCCGATTTCCGCCTGTATGAACTGGAGCAGCAATTGGAAGAATACGGCTTTTTCCGCGTGAGCAAGTCCTTCCTCATCCACCTTAAGAGCATCCGCACCCTAAAGGCGGACATCAACCGAAGGATCCGCATTACCATGACAGGCGGCGAGCAGATTATCGCCTCCAGACAGTATGCGGAGGAATTGAAAAAAAGATTAGGAGTGAAATAAAATGGAAGAGAAGAGAAGTATCTTAGATTATCTGGCACAGGTATTATTGATATTTGGGTTTACAATGGCAGTGATCAATCTGTTCTGCCTTACATTTGGAGCTTCCGCAAAGGGATTTTCCGCAATGTTTGCCCTTGGAAATGAAGGGATTCCGGTGGAGGTTGTTTTTCAGTTTTTCATGATAGCCATTTTCATTGTGGCTCTCCGCTTTGTATTTTTTACGGACGCCCTGATCCGGAAAATGGCGCCCTGGCTGCGGATTCTGTGTATGATGACAGGAATCGTTATCATAATAGCCGTATTTGTAGCAGTATTCCACTGGTTTCCGGTCACCATGTGGCAGCCCTGGGGAATGTTTCTTCTCTGCTTTGGAATCTCCGCTTTGGGCGGGTATCTGGTAACGGTTAAAAAAGAAAAGGAAGAGAACAGACGGATGGCAGAAGCATTGGAACGGCTGAAGGCGAAGGAAGAAAGCCCCGGAAGCCTGTTTTAGCGAGGGACTTCCAAGTACTGCTAAAACTTTAGCCACAAGATTTCACCGGGCAGTAAGATTCGAAATCGCTGCCCGGTGAATTTGATTTATAATATTAACCGCACATTGTAATTACATAAATAATACTTTTCTGAATTGTAATAATTTGGATAGTTTTTTGCAGGAGGGTATGTTATAATCGGACTAGTACAGTTTTGGATAAGCAGGGTTGCATTCATTGGCAGATTGCATTTCGGGAGGATAAGATGAAGGATGTATTTATTACAAAGCTAATTTTAGAAAAGGTCAGAAATCTAAGCCGGATTGAGATTCCTCTGTCAAGCGAGAATAGAAAACATCTGATTTTCACAGGTAAAAACGGAAGTGGAAAGACAACCATACTGGACGGGCTGGCCTGGTATTTAAATCAGCTTGCGCTCACCAATAAATTAGTATGTAATGAAAATGTTCTGTTAGCTGAGAGAAAGTTATTAAAGACATTAGAAAAACAAGGTAAACCGGAAGAAATTTTAAAACAGAAAAAGGAAGTAGAGAAATATGAACAAATAGTTGAAGAAATAAAAAATGGATTTACAGTCGAATTAAACTGTCCGTATGATGAGATACACCCGTCATTTGAAGCCGGTGAATTTCTTATTGCTTACTATACGGCGGAGCGGGTTTTCATGGCTGAGATACCGAAGCACGTGGAGAAGGTGGAGCTGAAAGAGAATTATTCCATCTATGAAAATCCTCGAAAGGATTTTGTAAAATACCTTCTGGATTTGAAAATGACTCAGGCATTGTCACAGACCGGTGGAAAGCAGGAAAAGGCAGAAGGCATCCGGCAATGGTTTGATAGTTTTGAATCCCTTTTACGGAATCTTTTCGAAAATGAACATCTCAAACTGGAATTTGATGAAGAAACTTTCCGGTTCAGTATCAAAGAGCCGGAAAAGGAGGAATATGATTTTAATACCCTGTCCAGCGGCTACGCAGCGGCGTTAGACATTGTGGTAGACCTGATGATGCGCATGGAAAAGCAGACAGGGCGGAAATTTCAATACAATATGTCAGGGATTGTTTTGATCGATGAGATAGAGACACACCTTCATTTGGAACTCCAGAAAAAGATCCTGGGACTTTTAACCACCCTGTTTCCAAATATTCAGTTCATTGTTACCACTCATTCGCCTTTTATCTTAAACAGTCTGGAGCAAGTGGTGATTTATGATCTGGAGCAGCATTTATTAGTGAAAAATGGTTTGACAGATATTCCCTATGACGGAATCGTAGAAGGATACTTCAAAGCAGATGTATTGTCTGATAAATTAAAGGAGAAATTTGGACGTTATCAGGAATTGGTCAAGAAAGCGCATTTAACCGACGACGACTTTGAAGAAATTGCAAACCTGGAAATGTTTCTGGATGAAATTCCGGATTATCTTGCATTAGGAATCACAACAGAATATCAGCAGTTGAAGCTGGAGCTTTCTAACAGGGAGGATATTCATGGTTAAGATAGAGAGATCCTTTCCGGCGCCGGTTTCTCTTGCGGCAGAAGCCGGCAAAAACAATGGAAGTTATGAAAAACCGGATGTTGTAGCGAGGCTGATAAAGGATTTCCATAATAAATGCTACATTTGTGAATTAAAGAATCTGCAGGACCCGCAGGTGGAGCATTTACTCCCTCATAAAAACGGAAAATACCGGGAAAGAAAATTTGACTGGAATAATTTGTTCTGGGCCTGCGGACACTGCAATGGTGTAAAAAATCAGAAGAAATATGACGCAGGCATTTTAGACTGCTGCAAAATTGATCCGGAACAGAAAATTATATTTCGTTTAAAGCAGAACAATATTGAACTGCTTTCCCAAATGGCAGCTCCGGATGAGGAGACAGTGCGCACGATAGAACTTATAAGAGAAGTTTTCAACCTAAAGAATACAGGACTTCGTGTGTATAAAAGCGATATGCGTCTAAAAGAGCTTCAAAAAGAAATGAATCTTCTTTTTGATAATCTGGAAAAGTTGAAGGAAAATCCAAAGTCCGAGCTTGTTCTGCGAAAGCTAAAAGCTTTGCTAAGAAGAGAAGCTGCATTTGCTGCCTTTAAAAGATGCTATGAAAAGAGCACCTTTCCGATTACCCGGAACTGAGGCCGTTGATTTTTTAACTTTCCCTTGCCTTTTTTGGCCAAATGTAGTAAAATACACCAAAACACATATATATCCGCTATAAGGGAGTAGTTGGCGGCCTGCATATTGCAGAAGCAGGACGTAACAAGATCAACATCATGGCCGCAAGACCTGGTTTTGTTTGAAACGACGAGACTTATCTACAGAAAAAACTGTGGGTAAGTCTTTCTTTTTTACAGCAGAGAGAACCAGGAAACAGCAAATCCCCCTTACAACACACAAATCAATTTACAAACACAGACACATCGGCCGGAAATTGATTGATCTTAACATGTACCGGCATGGATATTACAGGACGAAAATGGAGGAATGAACTATGAGCTTACCGGAACTGTTTATACTGGCCGTGGGCCTGTCTATGGATGCTTTCGCCGTATCCATCTGCAAGGGCCTGTGCGTCCCCAAAGCAGGCTTGCGCGAATGCGGCACAGCCGGAATCTACTTCGGAGGCTTCCAGGCCCTTATGCCCTTGCTCGGCTACCTGCTCGGCGTCCGGTTCAAAGAATACATCACCAGTATCGATCACTGGATAGCTTTCATCCTTCTAGGCATCATCGGCATCAACATGATCCGGGAAGCCCGAAGCGCCGAAGAGGAGTGTGAGGTCTGTTCCGCCGAGGGCAGTCAGAACCCCTTCTCCTTCAAAGCCATGCTGCCCCTTGCCATAGCCACCAGCATAGACGCCCTGGCCGTAGGCGTAACCCTCGCCTTTCTCCAAGCAGCGATCCTTCCGGCTATCACTTTTATCGGAACAGTCACCTTTGCAATCTCCGCCGCAGGCATCCGCATCGGAAACATTTTCGGCAGCAAATGGAAATCAAAGGCAGAGCTTGCAGGAGGAATCATCCTCATTTGCATGGGAATAAAAATTTTATTGGAACATTTGGGAATAATAAGGTAAAACAGAACCAGAATGGAGGACGCAATACATGAACAGCCACAGTCAAACCATAGAAGAACTTCAGCAGCAGCTAAAAACCACCCCCGAAGGCTTAAGCAGCGCCGAAGCCCAAAACCGCCTGAAAGAATACGGCGAAAACCGTCTGAAAGAAGCTAAGAAACAATCCCTCCTGATAAAATTCCTGGAGCAGTTCAGGGATGTGATGGTGCTGATCCTCTTAGCCGCAGCCGCCGTATCCTTTTTCGTGGCACTGTCCGAGCATGACAGCTCCGCTTTCTTCGAACCCATACTTATCCTGCTGATCGTCGTATTAAACGCCGTCATGGGCGTCGTTCAGGAAAACAAAGCCGAGCGCTCCCTGGAGGCATTGATGCGCATGGCCGCTCCCCACGCCCGGGTACTCCGTGACGGCCAGGAGCAGCTCATAGACGCCGCCATGCTCGTCCCCGGCGACGTTATCAAACTGGAAGCAGGAGACTTCGTCCCCGCAGATGCAAGGCTTATCACCTCATCCGGTCTCAAATCCGAGGAATCCGCCCTCACAGGAGAATCTCTTCCGGCAGAAAAAGACGCCGCAGCCCTCCTGAATGCGGACGCCCCCTTAGGAGATCGAACCAACTGCATCTACTCCGGCTGCAGCATCGTCTACGGAACAGCCGAAGCCATCATAACCGAAACCGGCATGAACACCCAGATGGGCAAAATCGCCGGCATGCTGGAAGGGGAGAGCGAAGTCAGAACACCTCTGCAGCAAAAGCTTGCCGAATTGGGAAAATACATGGGAGCCTTAGCCCTCGTTATCTGCGCCGTCATCTTCCTTATGGGACTTGCCGGCGGCATGCCGGTGATGGAAATCTTTATGACCGCCGTATCCTTAGCCGTATCCGCCATCCCCGAGGGACTTCCGGTAATCGTAACCATCGTCCTCTCCATCGGCGTAGAACGCATGGCAAAGCGAAACGCCATCGTAAAAAAACTCCCGGCCGTCGAAACCTTAGGATCCACCTCCGTCATCTGCTCCGACAAAACAGGCACCCTGACCCAGAACAAAATGACCTTAACCCAGGCATATGCCGACGGTGAAAGCGAAACCGAAGCCATCACCGCCGAAAACACCCCGAAGGTCCGCCGCCTGCTCTTATACGGCGCCCTCTGCAGCAACGGCTCCCTCCGTTTCGAGGAAGAAAGAGAAATCCACATCGGAGATCCCACGGAAACAAGCATCCTGTCCGCAGCCCGCAAAAACGGCATTTACCAGGAAGAAATCAATGCCCGGCATCCCCGCACAGGAGAGCTGCCCTTTGACTCCGACCGAAAGCTCATGACCACCATCCACACCATAGACGGAAAAATCGTGGCCATCACAAAGGGCGCCTTCGACATGCTGAAAGACCGCTGCATCCGGGGCGATCTGGAAAAAGCTTCCGCCGTCACAGGCCAGATGAGCGCCCAGGCCCTCCGCGTCCTGGCCATAGCCTGCCGCACACTGGACAAAATCCCGGAAGACCTGACAAGCGAAGACCTGGAACAAAACCTGACCTTCTTAGGACTGGTCGGCATGATCGATCCCCCCAGAGAAGAAGCAAAACAGGCCGTAGCCACCTGCAAACAGGCCGGAATCCGCCCCATCATGATCACCGGCGACCACGTAATTACCGCCTCCGCCATAGCAAAGCAGCTCGGCATCCTGTCAGAAGGCCAGGAAGCTATCACCGGCACAGATCTAAAAGCCCTCTCCGAAGAAGCCTTCGACAAAAAACTGGAACAAATATCCGTCTACGCCCGAGTCACCCCCGAAGACAAAATCCGCGTAGTCAAGGCCTGGCAGAAAAAAGGCCGCATCGTCTCCATGACCGGCGACGGCGTCAACGACGCCCCGGCCCTCAAAGCCGCCGACATCGGCTGCGCAATGGGAATCACCGGCACCGACGTAGCCAAAGGAGCCGCCGACATGACCCTCCAGGACGACAACTTTGCCACCATCGTAGCCGCCGTCCGGGAAGGCCGGGGAATCTACAACAACATCCGCAAAACCGTAGGCTTCCTCCTGGGAACCAACATCGGCGAAGTCCTCCTGGTATTCAGCTCCATGCTGCTTTTCAAAGCCGCCCCCTTACTATCCATGCAGCTGCTCTGGATCAACCTGGTCACCGACAGCCTCCCGGCCATTGCCCTGGGCATGGAACCGGTAGAAGACAGCGTCATGAACGCACCCCCAAGACCAAAAACCGAGGGAATCTTCGCCCACGGCCTGGGAATCCAAGTCATCCTCCAGGGAATCATGTTCGGCCTCCTGTCCCTAGCCGCCTTCTACATCGGCAGCAACTCCTCCGGCGGCCTGAAAGCCGGCCGCACAATGGCCTTCCTGGTTCTCGGCTACAGCCAGATCCTCCACGCCTACAACATGCGATCCGCCCGCTCCCTCCTAAAAACCGGCGTCTTCACCAACAAAAACCTAAACCTGGCAGCCCTAACCTCCCTAACCCTCATGACCAGCGTACTATTCATCCCGCCCCTAACCCAAATATTCGGCCTGACCACCCTCACCCTCAGCATGTACGGAACCGGCCTCACCCTAGCCCTCTTCCCCCTAGCCGCCCTAGAACTGGCAAAAGCCCTTGGCCTCATAGCCAAATAAAAAATAAAGGTAATAAAAAAAGAAGAATCCCCAATGGCAGCTACACATAAAACAGCATCAACCAACAAGCTGAACCAGAGCAGCCGCCATACAGGATGCAAAAAATAGCAAGCATTTATAAAAATCAAATAACAAAAAACCACTTACAATTACAAAACCACCCCACCCACCCCCAAAAACCAGGGAAGGTCACAAAATGGGGCGGCGCGCTTTTCCGATATCAGGTGTCCGGCTGTTCGCGCACACGCTGTCTGATATGAACGAACATTACCAAGAAACCAAAACCCCCTAAAAAAACCACCAAGGTAATGTCCGTTCAGAGCAGACAGCGTGTACGCGAACCGTCCGAACACAGATATGGAAAAGCGCGCCGCCCCATTTTGTGACCGTACCGTCCGTTTTTTTCACCCCCCTTTTTTTCACAAACCCCTTGATCATTTGACAAAAAATTGATAAAATGGTAACCGGCATGAAATGGTTTAGAATTATCATATAAAAATGGAGGGCTGAAAATGAGTACTACAGCACAAACCTTGGCAGGTAAGAGAATCGAGAGCTTACTTGACGAGAACAGTTTTGTTGAAATCGGCGGCATGGTAACCGCCAGAAGCACCGACTTCAACATGCAGCAGACAGAAACACCGTCCGACGGCGTCATCACCGGATACGGCGTCATAGACGGCAATCTCGTGTATGTCTACAGCCAGGACGCATCCGTACTGAACGGAACCCTGGGCGAGATGCATGCAAAAAAGATCACCAAGCTCTATGACATGGCCTGCAAAATGGGCGCCCCCGTCATCGGTCTGATTGACTGTGCCGGTGTCCGTCTCCAGGAAGCCACAGACGCATTAAACGGCTTCGGCGAGATCTACTTAAAGCAGACCCTGGCATCCGGCGTAGTTCCCCAGATAGCAGCCGTATTCGGAACCTGCGGCGGCGGACTGGCCGTAGTACCGGGCTTGGCTGATTTCACATTTATGGAGGAGAAAAAAGCAAAGCTTTTCGTAAACTCCCCCAACGCCATCGAAGGAAATGAGATCTCCAAGTGCAACAGCGCATCCGCAGCATTCCAGGCAGAAGAGGCCGGAAACGTAGACGTAGTAGGAGACGAAGCAGGCATCCTTGCCCAGATTCGCGAGCTTGTAACCATGCTCCCGGCCAACAACGAGGACGACGCCTCCTACGAGGAATGTTCCGACGATCTGAACCGCGTATGCGAAGATCTGGGAAATGTAGAGTACTCCGCACCCTACATACTTTCCAGTATTTCCGACGGAAATGTATTCTTTGAAACGAAAAAGGACTATGCAAAGGACATCGTAACCGGCCTTATCAAGCTCAACGGCGTAACCGTAGGCGCAGTTGCCAACAACGACGTAGAGCTGACAGCCAGAGGAGCGCAGAAAGCAGCGGACTTCATTAACTTCTGCGACGCCTTCAACATCCCGGTGCTGTCCCTCACCAACGTAAAGGGCTACAAGGCAAACATGTGCACCGAGCGCAGCATTGCAAAAGCTATGGCCAGACTCACCTATGCCTTTGCCAACGCCACCGTTCCCAAGGTAAATGTCATCGCAGGAGCAGCCTACGGCAGCGCCTACGTATCCATGAACAGCAAGGGAATCGGCGCAGATATGGTATATGCATGGACAGGCTCCCAGATTGGAATGATGGATGCCAAGCTTGCGGCAAAGATCATGTACGCAGAGGCGGACGCAGCCACCCAGCAGGAAAAGGCTTCCCAGTACGCAGCCCTTCAGTCAAGCCCCGAAGCGGCGGCAAAGAGAGGCTACGTAGACAGCATTATCGAGCCAAAGGACACCAGAAAATATGTCATTGGCGCATTTGAGATGTTATTCACAAAGAGAGAAGATCGCCCGGACAGAAAACACGGAACGGTTTAAGAGAGGTGAATAATATGAGAAGAAACATGAAAAAAATAATCAGCCTTCTGGCGCTGCTGGTTTGCGTCATGTCCCTGGCCGGCTGTGCCGAGAGAGAGACGCTTCCCAAGGAGGACATGTACAAGGCCAATTCCGACAAATATGTTGCATTGCTGACCTCCCAGACCGAAGAAGAGCTGAATGAGCAGATTGCCTATCTGGAAGACAATTTTGAGGACTTTGAGCAGGAGATAGCTCTGTATCCCTATCTTATGGGTTCGGGAAGCAAGTTTGACTTCACGGCGGACGCATACTTGGCCCTTTTCAAATCCTACGTAAGCAACATGGATGAATTCGGCGCCTATGTAGGTGTAAAGGAATATGAGGGCGGCGTGGAAAAGGACGGCGAAGTTACTTACGACGTAGTCTATGAGTTTGAGAAGCATGATATGCGTCTTTCCCTGGTGTACGACAGCCATGATATTATCACCACGGTAACGGCAGATCCCATCTACAGCACCGGAGAGATTTTACAGAAGGCAGGCATGAATACACTCCTTGGCATGGGCGTCGTATTTGCAGTACTGATTCTTATCAGCCTGATTATTTCCTGCTTCAACTTCATACCGGCTATTGAGAGAAAGTTCAGCAAGAAGAAAGCAGCAGAAAAGAAGGCGGCAGCACCGGCAGTCGCCGCGGCACCGGCGCCTGCTCCGGCAGCACCGGCAGAGACGGCAGTTACCGATGATCTGGAGCTTGTGGCAGTTATTACGGCGGCAGTTGCGGCAGCTAGGGGAACCGCCTCTGCGGACGGCTTTGTCGTGCGTTCCATCAAGCGCAGAAGCAGCCGGAAACGGTAAAGAGCATAAACAAAAACAGTGAATCGTTACAAACATTCAAATTTTTAGGAGGAATCAATAAGATGAAAAATTATACAATCACCGTAAACGGCGTGGCATATGATGTAACCGTAGAAGAAGGCGGCGCAGGAAGCGCACCGGTACGTGCGGCAGCACCGGCAGCAAAACCGGCGGCAGCACCGGCTCCCGCAGCAGCAAAGCCGGCGGCAGCAGCGGCAGGCGGAATCGAAGTGAAGGCTTCCGTTCCCGGCAAGGTATTCAAGGTAGAGGCTTCCGTAGGCCAGGCAGTAAAGGCCGGCGACAGCATTGTGATCCTGGAAGCTATGAAGATGGAAATTCCCGTTGTTGCTCCCGAGGACGGTACGGTAGCCAGCATCAATGTTGGAGTAGGCGACGCAGTAGAATCCGGCGATTTACTGGCATCCCTGAACTAACGGAAAACTGGAATCCTATCAAACTAACGGAGGTTAAGACATGGGATATATATTAGAAACACTGGGAAATCTCATGCACCAGACGGCGTTTTTCAATCTGACCTGGGGCAACTATGTTATGGTTGCCGTTGCATGCTTTTTCCTGTTCTTAGCTATCAAAAAGGAATATGAGCCGCTTCTTCTGGTTCCCATTGCTTTTGGTATGCTGCTTGTAAATATTTATCCGGATATTATGATCAGTCCGGAGGAATCCTCAAACGGCGTAGGCGGCCTTCTCTATTACTTCTATGTACTGGATGAATGGGCGATTCTGCCGTCCCTGATCTTCATGGGCGTAGGAGCCATGACCGACTTCGGCCCTCTGATTGCAAACCCCAAGAGCTTCCTTTTGGGTGCTGCGGCACAGTTCGGTATCTTTGCCGCTTACTTAGGCGCTATGGCAATGGGCTTCTCCGACAAAGCGGCGGCGGCTATCTCCATTATCGGAGGCGCCGACGGCCCGACTTCCATTTTCCTTGCCGGAAAGCTGGAGCAGACGGCCATTATGGGTCCCATTGCGGTGGCCGCTTATTCCTACATGTCTCTGGTTCCGGTTATTCAGCCGCCCATTATGAAGCTGCTGACTACGGAAAAAGAGCGTAAGATTAAGATGGAGCAGCTTCGTCCCGTATCCAAGCTGGAGAAGATTCTATTCCCCATCATTGTTACGGTAGTAGTCTGCCTGATTCTGCCCTCAACCGCACCCCTGGTTGGCGCTCTGATGCTTGGTAATCTGTTCCGTGAGTCCGGCGTGGTTCGTCAGCTCCAGGAGACAGCTTCCAATGCTCTGATGTACATTGTAGTTATTTTGCTTGGCACTTCCGTAGGAGCTACCACAAGCGCAGAGGCATTCCTGAACTGGGATACGCTTAAGATTGTTGCCCTTGGTCTGGTTGCATTTGCATTTGGTACGGCGGCAGGCGTTATATTCGGAAAGATTATGTGCAAGGTCACAGGCGGCAAGGTAAATCCGCTGATTGGTTCTGCAGGCGTATCCGCAGTTCCGATGGCGGCCCGTGTGTCCCAGAAGGTAGGCGCGGAGGCAGATCCCACCAACTTCCTGCTGATGCATGCTATGGGTCCCAACGTAGCCGGCGTAATCGGTACGGCCGTAGCAGCCGGAACCTTTATGGCTATCTTTGGAGTGATGTAATAAAAACAGCCATATTGAATATGGCGGAATCGGAAATAAAACTGGAACAAAAAGCAGTAACATCCCTTGCAGTGCCGGAAAATAAGAGAATCTTTCCTGATAAGCGGCATGGCAAATGGTGTTACGGAACTGGAATAGGAGGAGAATCATGTCACAGACAAAACCGGTAAGAATTACCGAAACCATACTGCGTGATGCCCATCAGTCCCTGATTGCTACACGTATGAGCACGGAGCGGATGCTTCCCATCGTAGAGAAGCTTGATCAGGTAGGCTATCACTCATTGGAGTGCTGGGGAGGCGCAACCTTTGACGCATCTTTACGTTTCCTTCACGAAGATCCCTGGGATCGTTTGAGAAAGATTAAAGACAAAGCAAAGAAAACACCTTTACAGATGTTATTCCGCGGACAGAATATCCTGGGCTACCGTCCCTACGGCGACGACGTAGTAGAGTATTTTGTACAGAAGTCTATTGCAAACGGCATTGACATCATCCGTATTTTTGACTGCTTAAATGACCTGCGCAACCTTGAGACGGCTGTGAAGGCTTCCAACAAGGAAAAAGGCCATGCACAGATCGCCCTTTCCTATACTCTGGGCGACGCTTACACACTGGACTACTGGACCAACATTGCAAAAGAGATTGAAAACATGGGTGCGGATTCCATCTGTATCAAGGATATGGCCGGCCTTCTGCTGCCCTATAAGGCAACGGAGCTGGTAACCGCGCTGAAGAGCGCCGTTAGGATCCCGATTCAGCTTCATACCCACTATACATCCGGCGTGGCTTCCATGACCTATATGAAGGCCGTAGAAGCGGGCGTGGATGTGATCGACTGTGCAATGTCACCCTTTGCGCTGGGAACCTCTCAGCCTGCAACTGAGGTTATGGTTGAGACCTTCAAGGGAACTCCCTACGACACCGGTTACGATCAGAATCTTCTGGCGGAGATCGCAGACTACTTCCGTCCCTACCGCGACGAGTGTCTGGAGAGCGGCCTTCTCAATCCGAAGAACATGGGCGTTAATATCAAGACTCTGCTGTATCAGGTACCGGGCGGTATGCTGTCCAACCTGACCTCTCAGTTAAAGGATCTGGGCGCAGAGGATAAGTACTACGAAGTATTGGAGGAGGTTCCGCGGGTACGTAAGGACTTCGGCGAGTGTCCTCTTGTAACACCTTCCTCACAGATCGTAGGAAGCCAGGCCGTAATGAATGTAGTAGCAGGAGAGCGCTACAAGATGGTAACCAAGGAGACCAAGGACGTCCTTTCCGGCAAGTACGGAAAGACCGTAAAGCCCTTCAATCCCGAGGTACAGAAGAAATGTATCGGAGATGCGGAGGTAATCACCTGCCGTCCGGCAGATCTGGTTCCCAACGAGCTGGAAACTCTGGAGGCGGAGATGGCACAGTACAAGGAGCAGGACGAGGACGTATTATCCTACGCACTGTTCCCCCAGGTGGCGACAGACTTCTTCAAATACAGAGAAGCTCAGAAGACGAAAATGGATGCATCCGTAGCAGATACGAAGAATGGAGCATATCCCGTATAAGCAAGACCGAATATACCCACAGCCGGCGGAAGCCTGCTGTGGGTGTTTTTCACAGCAAAAGCTTCCGAAATCAAAACGGAAACCAAGACGGAAAATGCGGTTCTGTAAAAAGTAATTAAAGAGACAACAATAAAGAGCGTATGAAAATAAGGGGAGACTTTGGGTATAAAAGGTGATAAAATAATAAGAAATCTTGTGTCAGAAAGAGAGGAGTATTCAAAAGTGGAATCAAGAGTAGAAGCAGCAAAACAAAGACACGCCGGCGGATATCATTGCTCACAGGCAGTATATTGTGCATTCTGTGATCTGGTAGGTGTAACGGAGGAACAGGCGATGAAGGAGGCCGCGCCCTATGCCGGAGGCGCGAAGGGAACATGCGGAGCCGTGATGGCGGCGGAGCTTGTTCTTTCCGCAAAGGCAAAGGAGCAGGGACTTGACGAAAAGAATCTCATAGAAGCCCTGAAAAACCGTTTTCGGGAAAAGAATACAACCGTAGTCTGCCGGGAGCTGAGAGGTGGCAAGGGCCAGCCGCGCCTGCGTACCTGCAGAGGATGTGTGGAGGATGCTTCCGAAATACTGGAAGAAATGTTAGGAGAGCTGTAGGCACATACCGCAGCCTTTGTTGGGAAAGGAGGGTGGCTATGGAAGGAATCGTACAAATGGAAAATCCCTCGTATGCCGCAGAATTATTTGCAGGATGGGAGGAAACACTCATATGGTCCTGTCTGCAGGGCGTGATGGGACATGTATATGGGGATCATCCGCAACATCCGGCTTCGGCGGCTGCCATCTTAGGCGACTTCTGTTTCCTTGCAGGGAAGCCAAGTGAAGCCCTCACTACCTTTAAGCCGGAAAGCAGCAAGCAGGACTTTATTATAATGATTCCGCAAAGCGAGGCCTGGGGCAGGCTAATAGAATCCTGCTGGAGGGAAAAAGCAAAAAAAACCATCCGTTATGCAATGAAAAAGAATCCGCAAGCTTTTGATAAAGAGCGGCTTAAAAAAATAGTTTCAGGCCTCCAGGACGGATATGAAGTCAAACCGATAGATAAAGAGCTGTTTCAGCAATGCAAAGCTATGGAATGGAGCCGGGATCAAGTAGGATTATATCAAAGCTATGAGGAATATAAGAAATTAGGACTCGGTTTTGCTATTTTAAAGAACGGCAAAGTCGTATCAGGAGCATCCTCCTATTCTTCTTATAAGGAAGGAATTGAGATTCAAATTGACACGGAGAAAGACCATCGGAGAAAAGGACTGGCCCGTGTATGCGGCGCAGCTCTGATTCTGGAATGTCTGAAACGGGGGATATATCCCAGCTGGGATGCACAGAATCCGGAATCTGCCGCACTGGCCGGGCAGCTTGGATATCAATTGGATTATTCTTATACGGCTTATGACATATGCGGATATGAAAGATGCTTGTACCATGTTAGCGGATATGGTAAACTGAACCTTGTTATAGGAGAATAGGGCGGATTTTCCGGTAAAGCGGAAGGTCCGAACCATATCTCTTTAATGCGTGGAGGCAAAAATGAGCAGAATTCTAATCATCGGCGGCGGCGCCGCCGGTATGATGGCCTCGGTGTTTGCCGCAAGAAACGGTCACAAGGTCCATATCTTTGAGAAAAATGAAAAAACAGGAAAAAAGCTCTACATTACCGGCAAGGGACGGTGCAACCTCACCAATGCCTGCGAGATGGATACGCTGTTCGCAAGCGTGTGTACCAATGAAAAGTTTCTCTACAGCGCGTTTTACGGCTTTACAAATCAGGATGCGATGAATTTTTTTGAGGAAGCGGGTGTGGAGCTTAAGGTGGAGCGGGGGAACAGGGTATTTCCAAAGTCGGATCGCTCTGCGGATGTATTGGACGGGCTGCGCCGGCAGATGAAGCAGGCGGGGGTTCAGGTGCATCTCCATACGGAAGTGGCTGATGTGATAACAGAAGAGGGACGGGCTGCCGGCGTCTGCCTGTCTGACGGAAGACATATTATGGGGGATGCCGTTATCGTAGCAACCGGCGGCATTTCCTATGCAAGCACCGGCTCTACCGGGGACGGTTACCGTTTTGCCGAAAAGCTGGGGCATAAGGTCACGCAGCGGCGGCCGGCCTTGGTTCCTTTTAATATCCGTGAGCATTTTGTAAAGGAGCTTCAGGGCCTTTCCCTGAAAAATGTGGAAATCTCCGTTCGAAATGGCAAAAAGGAGCTTTACCGGGAATTTGGAGAGATGCTGTTCACTCATTTCGGCGTCAGCGGTCCTCTGATTCTGACGGCCAGCAGCTTTGTGGGAGGGCTTGCGGCAAAGCAGGAATTAACCCTGGTTCTGGATTTGAAGCCGGCTTTGACTTTGGATCAGCTCGATCAGAGGATTCTGCGGGATTTTGAGGAGCATAAAAACAAAGCCTTTAAAAATGCGGTATCCGGGCTTTTCCCGGCCAAGCTGATTCCTGTTATGATTTCACTGAGCGGAATCAGTCCGGATAAAAAGATACATGAGATCTCCCGGGGGGAGCGGCAGCATTTTGCATATCAGATCAAGAATCTGGAAATGACCATTACCGGACTTCGGGGATTTGAGGAGGCTATTATCACCCGGGGAGGGGTGTCCGTTAAGGAGATACATCCTTCTACAATGGAATCCAAGCTGATTCCGGGGTTGTATTTTATCGGTGAGGTTTTGGATCTGGATGCGGTTACCGGGGGCTTCAATCTGCAGATTGCCTGGTCTACTGCTTATGCAGCAGGAAATGCGGTCGGATGTCTTTGAAGATAAAGATATTATATATAGAAGATACTAGTAATCCGTACCGGAAATATGCACAAGAATTTTCGATACAGACTACTGGCACAAAGATTGAGGATTGGGTTTCTGAGATGAAGGTTATATTTTAAAAATGAAAAAAGAAGGACAGGTGTGGATGTTATGAGTTATCAGATTGCCATTGACGGTCCGGCGGGGGCCGGGAAGAGTACGATTGCCAAGGAGCTTGCCAAGCGGCTTGGATTTATTTATGTGGATACGGGGGCGATGTATCGGGCTATGGCTCTGTATTTGCTGCGGGAAGGGGTTCCGATGGACGATTCCGGGAAAATCAGCGCGGCAAGCCAGAGGGCGGATATTACGATTGCTTATAAGGACGGGCTGCAGCAGGTGCTGCTTGACGGGGAGAATGTGACGGCTTTTCTGCGGACGGAGGAAGTGGGAAATATGGCTTCCGTTTCTTCTGCAAATCCGGATGTGAGGAAGAAGCTGGTGGAATTGCAGCAGAACTTGGCAAACAGGGAAAATGTGGTGATGGATGGCCGGGATATTGGGACCTGTGTGCTTCCGAATGCGGATGTGAAGGTTTATTTGACGGCTTCCGCGGCTTGCCGGGCGAAACGGCGGTATGAGGAATTGACGGCTAAGGGGGAAACGTGTGATCTTGGTGTGATTGAGGCGGATATTGAGAAGCGGGATCATCAGGATATGACGCGGGAACATTCGCCGCTTAGACAGGCGGAGGATGCTGTGCTTTTGGATTCTTCGGATATGACGATTCGGGAGGTTGTGGAGAGGATTCTTGTGCTTGTTGAAAGATGTCAAATATAGGTAATAAAGGAAAGGATTTGCTCGTGAAAGTAAAACTTGCCAAAACTGCCGGCTTTTGCTTCGGCGTACAAAGGGCCGTTGATACGGTTTATACCCAGATAGAAGAAGGGACCTCTCCTATTTATACGTATGGTCCCATTGTTCATAATGAAAATGTCGTCCAGGAGTTGGAAGAGAAGGGCGTTCGTGTTCTGAATACGGAAGAAGATCTGGTTAATTTGGAAGAAGGGACTGTTATTATCCGCGCTCACGGCGTGGGAAAGCATATTTATGATCTTTTGGAGGAGAAAGGCATCCGCCTGGTAGACGCCACCTGTCCTTTTGTACGGAAGATACACCAGATAGTTCAAAAGGAAGGGGCAAAAGGCAGGAAGATCCTTATTATCGGCAATGTCAGGCATCCGGAGGTGGAGGGTATACGCGGTTGGTGCGGGACGCCTTCTTATGTGGTAGAATCTGTAGAAGAAGCCCAAAACTTTACAATTGAAGCCGGGGAAAAACTGTGTGTTGTATCCCAAACGACATTTAACTACAAGAAATTTAAAGATATGGTTGAAATTATTTTAAAAAAGGGGTATGATATAATTGTTTTAAATACGATCTGTAGTGCCACAGAGGAGCGGCAGACGGAAGCCAGGCAGATTGCATCCCAGGCGGACGCCATGATTGTCATAGGCGGAAGGCACAGTTCCAACACGCAGAAGCTATTTGAAATATGTAAGAAAGAATGTGAAAATACTTACTATATACAGGAACTAGAGGATTTGGATTTAAAGACATCGCAATCCATTCGTTGCGTAGGTATTACCGCAGGGGCTTCCACCCCAAAGAAAATTATTGAGGAGGTTCAAAAACATGTCGGAATTAAGTTTTGAACAAATGCTGGAAGATTCATTAAAAACAATACGGAATGGAGAGGTTGTCGAAGGCACTGTTATTGATGTCAAAGAAGATGAGATCATCTTAAACATAGGCTATAAGTCAGACGGTATTCTTACCAAGAGCGAATACAGCAACACTCCGGTGGATCTGACTACCTGCGTATCCGTTGGGGATACTATGGAAGTAAAAGTACTGAAGGTTAACGATGGGGAAGGACAAGTACTCCTTACCTATAAGAGACTGGCAGCTGAGAGAGCAAGCAAGCGCCTGAAGGAAGCTTTTGAGAATGAGGAAGTGATTACAGCAACCGTAACCCAGGCTCTGGACGGCGGTTTGAGTGTTGTTGTGGATGAGTCCAGAGTGTTTATTCCTGCCAGTCTGGTATCCGATACCTACGAGCGGAACCTGGCAAAATATGAAGGGCAGGAGATCAGCTTTATTATCACGGAGTTCAATCCCAGAAGAGGCCGCATTATCGGTAACCGCAAGCAGCTTGTGATTGCGGAAAAGGCGGAGCTTCAGAAGGCTTTGTTTGAGCGTATTCAGGTAGGTGATGTGGTAGACGGTGTAGTGAAGAATGTTACGGATTTCGGAGCTTTTGTAGATCTGGGCGGTGCGGACGGACTGCTTCATATCTCCGAGATGTCCTGGGGCCGTGTGGAGAATCCCAAGAAGGTGTTTAAGGTAGGACAGGAGATTACGGTTCTGATTAAAGATATCAATGACACCAAGATTGCCTTAAGCCTGAAGTTTGAGGATCAGAATCCCTGGCTGGATGCGGCGGTAAAGTATGCTGCCGGTAATATCGTATACGGAAGAGTTGCAAGAATGACTGACTTCGGCGCCTTTATTGAGCTGGAGCCCGGTGTGGACGCACTGCTTCATGTGTCTCAGATTTCAAGAGAGCATGTGGAGAAGCCGGCGGATATTCTTTCCATCGGACAGGAGATTGAGGCAAGAGTTGTAGATTTTAATGAAGAAGACAGAAAGATCAGCCTGAGCATGAAGGCCCTTCAGGCTCCCGCAGCGGATCCGGACAGAGACTACGATGAAGATGTGGCCGATGTGGATATTGACGCCGTTGCCGCTGAGGAAGAATAAATACAGCCGGACAGAGGATACCCGTATAGATCCGGCACAATGCTTGGAGTAACTAAAAAGTGAGATAAGATGACGGGAGGACAGGCACGAGCGTGCGTGTCCTCGCGCCTTGTAGGGAAAGACATTTTTTTATGTGGGAGTTTACGATTGGAGGCATAGATCTCTATCATATTTTAAACTGGCTCTTTATCTACAGCTTTTTGGGCTGGGTTTGGGAAAGCTGCTATGTGTCCGTCAAGGAAAAAAGACTGGTAAACCGTGGTTTTGTAACAGGACCTGTGTGTACCATCTACGGCTTCGGCGCGGTAAGCGTTTACTTGATCCTAAAGCCTGTTTCCGGAAATCTGTTCTGGCTTTATCTGGGCGGTGTGATTGTTCCTACCATTCTGGAATATGCGACAGCCGTTTTGATGGAGCGTATTTTTCATACAAGCTGGTGGGATTACAGCCGGAATAGATTTAATTTTCAGGGAAGAATCTGCCTGGGAGCCTCCCTTGGATGGGGGATCTTTTCCATTATTCTGTTTTACGGCTTTCAGCCGGCGGTAGACCGGATTGTGGACCTTTATTCCGTATCCGTAGGAAAGCTGCTTGTAGGAACGGCTTCCTTCATATATGCGGCGGATTTCGGAATGTCCTTTATGAATGCAATGCGGATTGGAGAAAAGCTTCACCATATGGATGCCGTCATCGACGAGCTTTCCGAATATATACAGTCCACAAGGCTTTTCCGCACTACGGAGGAGCTTAGGGAACGGCTGGAAGGCTACCCGGGTTTTGAACGCGGTACGGAGCTTCGGAGGCGTCTGGAAGCGCGGATTGATGCGATTGCAGCCTTTGGAGGCGCGGAAATCAAAGAATTGCACGGAGAGCATAAAGCCCAGATCGAGGAGCGAATTTCACTTCTGCGCAGCCGGTATGAGGAGATTCGCAACCGCGGAAGCCGATTTGCCAATCGTTTTGCCGATCGGGCCATGAATGCATATCCCCATATGAAATCCCGGGCTCAGGCGCTTCGGGATCGGAGAAAGAAATGAGAGGAACCTATGGCACATTCAACTTTTAAAGGTGGGATACATCCCCACAAGAGAAAACGATTTACAAGAGAAAAGCCGATTCAGGAATATTATCCGAGAGGCGAATTGGTGTATCCGATGGTGCAGCATATAGGCGGTCCCGCCGTTCCTGTGGTGAAGGCAGGGGAGCGCGTGTTAAAGGGGCAGGTGATTGCCCGGGCGGACGGTTATATTTCCGTGCCGGTTCATGCCTCCGTGTCCGGAACCGTAAAGGCAGTGGAGCCCCGTATGACAGTTTCGGGAAATGCCGTTATGTCCATTGTAGTTGATAATGATAACCAATACGAGAGAGCCCCCCTGGAGCAGATGAAGCCCTGGCAGGATTTGGAGCCGGGGGAACGGATTATGAAGATTCAAAAAGCCGGTATTGTGGGAATGGGCGGCGCCGGCTTTCCGACCCATGTAAAGCTGGCGGTAAAAAATCCAAAAAAGATCCGTACCGTGATTGTAAACTGCTCCGAATGTGAACCCTATCTGACCTCGGATTACCGTCGGATGGTGGAAAATCCGGAGTGGCTTGTTATGGGGCTTAAGATGATCTTAAGCCTGTTTGAACGGGCTGTCGGAATCTTTGCCATAGAAGACAGCAAACGGGATGCCATTACCTCCCTGCAGCTTGCTTCCGGAAAAGAGAACCGGATGGAGGTAAAGGTGCTGGAGACCAAGTATCCCCAGGGATCGGAGCGGATGCTAATCTACGCCTGCACGGGAAAGGAGATCAATTCCTCCATGCTCCCGGCGGATGCCGGCTGTATTGTTCACAATGTGGACACGGTATGCGCCATTTATCAGGCTCTGGCCTTTGGAAAACCTTTGACGGAACGGGTTGTGACCGTTACGGGAAAGGCTCTGGTGAATCCCTGTAATTTCAATGTTCCCATCGGCACCAGTTTTTCTGAGCTGATTGATGCGGCGGGAGGATTTTCCAAAGAACCGAAGAAATTTGTGTCAGGCGGCCCGATGATGGGAATCAGTCTGTTTGATTTGAATGTACCGGTAGTTAAAACTTCCTCGGCACTTTTGTGCATGAGCAAGGACGACGTGGCCGGCTCCGTGCCCGGCTCCTGCATCCGCTGCGGAAGCTGTGTGGAGGCCTGTCCGGAGCAATTGCTTCCGGCTAAGCTGGCGGATTTGGCGGAGCATTTTCAGGAGGATGCGTTCCGGGAGCTGTATGGAATGGAATGTCTGGAATGTGGAAGCTGCAGCTTCGTATGCCCGGCAAGACGCCATCTGACCCAATCCATACGCGCCATGCGCCGAAGTCTGCTGGCCAAAGGAAAGCGGTAGGAGGAGAGAAGAATGGAAAAACGAATGAATGTATCGGTATCTCCTCATATCAGGGGAACGATGACCACCTCCCGAATTATGAGGCTTGTGATTCTGGCGCTGCTGCCGGCGGCAGTATTCGGCATCTTCAATTTTGGAATACGCGCCTTATATCATATGATTGTCTGTATTGTGACTTGTGTTTTAACGGAATTTACCTATGAAGCATTTGCGGATCGGGCAATTACCGTGGGCGACTTCAGCGCCGTGGTAACAGGGCTTTTGCTTGCCTTGTCCCTGCCGGTCGGAGCTCCGCTCTGGATAGGGGCCGCCGGCGGAATCTTTGCAATTCTGGTAGTGAAGATGTTTTTTGGAGGAATTGGTCAGAATATTGTGAATCCGGCACTGGCCGGCCGCTGTTTTCTGCTGATTTCTTTTGCAGGGCGTATGACGAATTTTGCCTGTGACGCTTACACAGGGCCTACGCCGCTGGAAGCACTGAAGCAGGGAGAGATTGTGGATCCTCTGCCCTTGATTTTGGGAAATACGGGGGGATGTATCGGAGAGACCTCAGCCGTTGCGATTCTGGCCGGAGCTGTTTTTCTTCTGGCTCTTGGAATTATCCAGCTGCGGATTCCGGCTGCCTGTTTTGCGGCATTTACCGGAATGCTGATATTTTTCGGCGGCAGGGGTTTTGATGAAATTTATCTGGTTCAGGAATTATGCAGTGGCGGTCTGATGCTGGCCTTCTGGTTTATGGCGACGGATTATACCACTTCTCCCATTACCAGAAGAGGACAGCTTCTCTACGGGGCTCTTATCGGCGCGCTGGCCGGCCTGTTCCGGCTGTTCGGCAGCGCCTCGGAGGGTGTGTCCTACGGAATTCTTCTGGTAAATCTTCTGACGCCGATTATTGAGAAGGTGACGGTTCCCAGGGCCTTTGGAAGAAGACGTTAATCTTCAAAACCATCGGAGTAAATGAGCTCGCCCTCCCGCGTGAGAAAGACAGCCCGGACATTCGGAAGGCTGTTGATAAGCTCCAGCCCCTTTTCCGTTCCCATAAGAAAACAGCTGGTGCTCAGGGCATCCCCGTCCACGGAATGATCGGAAAGGACAGTCACGGAAGCCAGCTCATTTTCACAGGGATAGCCGGTCCTCGGATCGAGAAGATGATGGTAGAGGATGCCGTCCTTTGTGAAGCAGCGTTCATAGATGCCGGAGGTTACCACGGACTGCTCGGTAACGGAGAGGGCCGCGGCCGCAGAACCCGTATCCGCAAAGGGCTGCCGGATGCCGATTCGGAAGGGCGTGCCGTCGGGACGGTTTCCGATGCAGAGCACATTGCCTCCCAGATCGATAACAGCGCTTTTCACGCCTTCCTCTACTAGATATTCCTTAATGCGGTCGGCAATGTAGCCCTTGGAAATGGCTCCGAGATCCAGAATCATTCCCTCATTCATGGTGACACAGTGATCGGAGAGCCGTATTTTTTCGGCATCGATCAGAGGAAGAGCCTCCCGGATCAAGGTATCCTCCGGAACCTCCGGCTGATCCGCATGGAAATCCCACAGACCGGAAACAGGTCCGATGCTGGGGTCAAAAAGTCCGCCGGAGATACGGCTGTAGGAGAGAGCAATCTCCAGAAGCTCCTCGGTTTCCGGGGAAAGCCTTTTTTTAAGCCCCTGGTTGATCTGATAAATTTCGCTGGTTTCCCGGGTACGGCTGAAAAGGTTTTCATAGTAATCGCAAAGCTCCATGGAATGTTCAAGGAGTGATACGTCGGAAGAATCATAGATGGTGACGGTTACAACGGTATTAAGTTTAAAGCTTGTTTTCGTAATGGGTTCCGGGGGCTTTTTGCAGCTTCCCAGGATAAGGCATAGAAGAAAACAGAGCGCGGCAAGGAAAATAAAGTGAAAGATATGCTTCATGAGACGGCCCCCTTTCGTTGTACTATTGTATCGGATCGGAGAAACGGCTGTCAAGGGGAGGATTTCATACAAGTGTATCGAAGATGCTTACGGTACAGGAACAGGAGGTGCTTTATATGGGTGAAAGTAAGACAGGGCGTATAACGCCGCAAAAGGACGGAATTATCAAGGAGGTAAGTCTTCCCCGGGCCATTCATCTGGTTCCGCTGGACAATGTAGACGGCTTTGAGGTGCGTCCCGGATTTTATGAAATTAACGGAGCTACGGCAATTCCGGGAGGTGTAAACTTCACGGTTCATTCCCATGGAGCCACCTCCATTGAGCTTCTTTTGTTCCACCGGGAACAGAATGAGCCTTTTGCCGTGCTTCCTTTTCCTGAGCATTACCGCATCGGCAATGTGTATTCCATGATTGTTTTTAAACTGAATATTGAAGAATTTGAATACGCTTACCGGGTGGACGGGCCCTACGAGCCGGAAAAGGGGCTGATTTTTGATAAGAACCGTTATCTTCTGGATCCGTATGCCAAGGCTGTTACGGGTCAGAGCGTGTGGGGGGCTTCCGCCTCTGTGGATAAGCATTATAAGGCCCGCGTGGTTAAAGATGATTTTGACTGGGAGAACCTGCAGGCGCCGCTTCTGCCTATGGAGGATCTGATTATCTATGAGCTCCATGTACGGGGCTTTACAAAGCATGAGTCCTCCGGAGTCTTTAAGCCGGGCACATTTGCGGGATTAAGGGAGAAGCTTCCCTATTTAAAGGAACTTGGTGTCAATGTGGTAGAGCTGATGCCGATCTTTGAATTTGACGAGATGCAGGATTACCGTCAGGTGGACGGGCAGGAACTCTACAATTACTGGGGTTACAATACGGTTAGCTTTTTTGCCCCCAATACCAGCTATACGGCCAGTACGGAATACAACCGGGAAGGCAATGAGCTGAAAAGCCTGATTCGGGACTTTAACGAGAACGGCATTGAGGTTTACCTAGATGTGGTGTTTAACCACACGGCGGAGGGCAATGAATTCGGCCCCTTCTTTTCCTTTAAGGGCTTTGACAACAACATTTACTATATGCTTACGCCGGACGGAAAGTATTACAATTTCAGCGGCTGCGGCAATGCCTTAAACTGCAACCATCCCATTGTGCGGCAGATGATTCTGGACTGCCTGCGCTACTGGGTGACCACCTACCGGGTGGATGGGTTCCGCTTTGATTTGGCCTCCATTCTGTCCCGGAATGAGGATGGAACGCCTATGAGCAATCCGCCTCTTTTACAGTCTCTTGCCTTTGATCCCATTCTGGGAGACGTGAAGCTGATTGCCGAGGCCTGGGATGCGGGAGGACTGTACCAGGTGGGAAGCTTCCCCTCCTGGAACCGGTGGGCGGAATGGAACGGCCGTTACCGGGATGATCTGCGCCGGTATCTGAAAGGCGATGCAGGAATGGCACAGGCGGCTGTTCTGCGTATCAGCGGATCCCAGGATATCTACGGAGTGCTCTCCAGGGAAAATGCTTCGGTGAATTTTATTACCTGCCACGACGGCTTTACCCTGTATGATCTCTTTTCTTATAATAAGAAGCATAATGAAAAGAACGGGTGGAATAATACGGACGGCGCCAATGACAACAACAGCTGGAACTGCGGAGCGGAAGGCGAAACAAGAGATCCGGCCGTTCTGGCCTTACGTTACCGGCTGATGCGCAATGCCTTTGCAGTACTGATGTGCAGCCGCGGAATCCCCATGTTTCTGGCAGGAGATGAGTTCTGCAATACTCAGTTCGGCAATAACAATGCCTACTGCCAGGACAATCTGACCTCTTGGCTGGACTGGCGGCAGCTTGAGGAGCACCAGGGGATGTTCCGGTTTTTTAAGTATATGATTCGGTTCCGCAAAAGCCACCGTGTGCTGCGGACCAATATCAGCAACGGCGCCCTTGGTTTTCCGGATGTGAGCTTCTATGGAACAGCATCCCGGAAGGAACGGTTTGAGGAATACGATCACTATGTGGGAATTCTGTTTGCCGGACAGGAGGCAGGTCAGAGGCCGGAGGTAGTTTATCTCGCGTCCAATGCCTACTGGGAAGAACTGAACGCTGTTCTGCCTGCCCTTCCGAGGGGGATGCATTGGGAGGTTGCGGCGGATACCTGGGAGGAGGAACAGAAACCCGGAAGGATTGTGCAGAATACGCTTTACCTTAAGGCACGGAGCGTGATAGTTCTGGTGGGAAAGACGGGATAAAATTCATTTCTTATTTTGAGAATATGACAGATAAGGGAGAAGATCACAAGAAATGTATAAGGAAACTGATTTCAAAAAAATAGAGATAAACACCGATCCGCCCCTGACGGAGCCGGAGCGCCAATATTATTACATTGCCTTATGCCGGGAGCTGGTACGCAGGGAAGCCGAAAGGCTTGGCCGTCCTCTGACCTGCTGCGTGACGACCTTCGGCTGTCAGATGAATGCCCGGGATTCCGAAAAGCTTACCGGAATTCTGAAAGAAGCGGGATTTGCGGAGGCCGGGGAAGAGCAGGCGGACTTTGTCATCTACAATACCTGTACCGTGCGGGAGAATGCCAATTTGAAGGTTTACGGGCATCTGGGCCTTTTGAAGCACAGAAAAAAAAACAATCCTTCCATGCGCATCGCACTCTGCGGCTGTATGATGCAGGAGCCGGAGGTGGTGGAGAAGTTGAAAAAAAGCTACCGATTCGTAGATCTCATTTTCGGTACTCACAATATCTACAAATTTGCGGAGCTTCTGGCGGAAACGCTTGGCAGCAAGGGCCGGCTGATTGATGTCTGGGAAGGTACGGAGCAGATTGTGGAGGATCTGCCGGTGGAACGCAAATATCCGTTTAAATCTGGCGTCAACATTATGTTCGGCTGCAACAATTTCTGCAGCTACTGCATTGTGCCCTATGTGCGGGGACGTGAGCGCAGCCGCAGACCAGAGGATATTCTTAAGGAGATCGAGACGCTGGCAGCCGAAGGTGTCTGCGAGGTTATGCTGTTGGGGCAGAATGTCAATTCCTATGGCAAGACACTGGAGAATCCCATTTCCTTTGCAGAGCTGCTCCGCAGAGTGGAGAGAATCGACGGCATTGCCAGAATCCGCTTTATGACCTCTCACCCCAAGGATTTGTCGGAGGAGCTGATTCAGGTGATGCGGGAATCCAAAAAGATTTGCCGTCATCTGCATCTTCCCCTTCAATCGGGAAGCACCCGGATCTTACAGGCCATGAACCGAAAATATACCAAGGAGCAATATCTGGAATTGGTAGCCGGGATTCGCAGGGAGATTCCGGATATTTCCCTGACGACGGATATTATTGTGGGCTTTCCAGGGGAGACAGAGAAAGATTTTCTGGAGACGCTGGATGTGGTAAGAAGGGTTCGATATGACAATGCCTACACCTTTATCTACTCCAGACGGACGGGAACGCCTGCCGCCTCCATGGAAAATCAGGTGCCCGAAGAGGAAGTAAAATCCCGTTTTGACCGCCTTCTGGCCCTGGTACAGAAAAATGCCAAAGCGCAAACCGCACGCTTTGCGGATACGGTTCAGGAGGTGCTGATTGAGGAGGTCAACAAACATGATACCGCTTTTTTGACCGGACGTACAAGCAATAATCTTCTGGTGCATTTTCCGGGTGATGCCTCGCTTGTGGGAAGCATCCGCAGAGTACGGCTGGAAGCCTCGAAGGGCTTTTATTATATGGGAACTTTGATTTCCGAATAAATAATATACGAATGGGGTATGCTACCTTGGAAAATATTATCTCTATAAGGAGCATACGTATGGCAGTACAGGCAGAACCCAATAAAAAAGGAATCATTTCCCTTGCTGTAATCATTGTCTTAATGATTCTTGTCACCGCATTGTCCAATCCCATTTATCAGGCACTGTCCAAAAAGGGAGATGGAGTGACCTATACGGCCTCCGGTCAGGGCTACGGCGGGGAAGTTATTATAACCTTAACCGTTGAAGATGAACGTATCAGCGATTTGACCGCTCAGGGCGAGTTTGAGACGCCGGCCATTGGGCAGAAGGCCATAGCGCAGTATAACGAAACCATATTTCCGAAGCTCTCGGATGCGTATATTGACGAGGTGAGTACGCATCTGGATGCAGTCAGCGGAGCAACTATTACTTCCGGAGCGGTATCGGCAGGCTTTCAGGAGGTTGTGGAACAGGCTCAGGCGGCTCTGGGTTCGAATGTAATGAAAAATTAATAACTGTAAAAGGGGCGGTATGATGACAGCCGTCTCTTTTTGTGATATAATAAGCGATAGTGAGGAACGCATGTCCCCATATTTGACAAACGGCGAATGACGATCCGAAATTCCGGATTCATGACAGCATGAAAAATGATGAGAAGTGTAAGCTTGAAGATAAAAGGAGAAACCATATGGAAACAAAGCGTTACGGCCTGAGACATCCATATTTTTCCATAAAGATACAGAACGATCGCTCTTATGGAGGAAGCCAGACCTGGTCAGCCAACCGCATGATGCGAAAATATGGCTGCGGAGTGGTGGGAATGGCGGATGTACTGCTGTACCTGGGTCTGCACCAGACCTCATACGAAACTGATCTGCTTTATGGAATACTGCAGGAGGACGGATATCTGTCCTATCCCAGATATGAACGTTATCTGATGAAGATGCGCCGAAGATACCTTTCGATTATTCCGGGCTTCGGTGTACCCGGTTTTTTTCTTCCTCTGGCCATGAACCGCTATTTCCGCCATTACCGCATGGATCTCAGGGCAAGCTGGTGCCTGCGCCCGGGAAGGATTCTCCCCCGCATTGAAGAGATGCTGCGGCAGGATATTCCGGTGATTTTGGCCATAGGGCCCAATTTTCCCATGTTCTGGGGCGGACGCAGAGTAACCTTTTACCGAAAGGAAAACGGAGTATATCTGCCCTCCGCGGAGGTGAAAGCTCATTTTGTGGTGGTGACGGGCATAATGGACGGATATTTTCAGATCTCCTCCTGGGGAAAGGAATACTACCTCTCCTGGGCGGAATACCAGAAGTATATTAAAAAATACGGTACCTGTCTCACCAGCAATATCTGCCGGATTCGGGTAAAGGGGAAAAAGAGGAAAGAAGAGAAATGAACAGTTTTTTTGCCATGATGTCGCGGATGAAGTACATTGATCGCTGGGCACTGATGCGCAATTCACGCAGCGAAAACTTAAGCGAGCACAGCCTGGAGGTATCTATGATTGCCCATGCCCTTGCGGTTATTGGCAATACAAGCCTCGGGAAAGCGCTGCCGGCGGAAAAGGCAGCAGTACTGGGCCTGTATCACGATGCCACGGAGATAATTACGGGAGATATGCCGACGCCGGTTAAATATTATAACGCGGAGATAAAGAATACCTATAAGAACATTGAACACCGCGCCTCGGAAACGCTTCTTGGCATGTTGCCGGAGCAGATGCAGGGTGTCTACAGGGAGATTTTTGAAAAGCAGGAACAGGACGGCTATCTTTGGAGGCTAGTTAAGGCGGCAGATAAGCTGTCCGCATATATAAAATGTATGGAAGAGGAACAGACAGGCAATCTGGAATTTGTACGTGCAAAGGAACAGACTCTTCGCCATATCCGGCAGATGGAACTGCCGGAGGCGGATTTGTTTTTGGAGTATTTTATGGATGCTTACGGGAAAAATCTGGATGAGCTGACAGGAGGAGAAGCATGAGTGAAAATCGTGATTTTGGATTTTGTCCGCGCTGCGGGGCATTGATGCAGGACGGCGTATGTCAAAGCTGCGGCCGGGGCATGGGAAGGCAGCCCCAGCAGTTTGAGAACTATGGGACGCAGAGCTCCATGGGAATGCAGGGCAATATGTCCTATATCCCCAATGGTTCCGGTGTCACAGGCGGACCCGGAACAGGACCGGCTTATGTACATATAGCACCCGTCAAGCAGAAAAATCATACCGTTGTAATTGTAATCAGTGTGACGACAGCAATCCTTCTGTTGCTGGCAGCCTTGACAGCCCTCATTGTTTTCATCGGCAATTCGGCAAAAGACAGTATAAACTCCGGAGGACACCGGGATTATTATGATGACGATTATTACGGCGAATATGACGACGAATATGACTACGGCTATTACGAGCCCAGCGAGGATGATCCCTATTATGAGGAGATTGTGGATTGGACCCGGACGGATCTGGATTACCAGCTTCAGTGGGTGGTGGAGTCCGTGGATCCGGATAATTCGGAGGACAGCTGCACGTACTATACCACATATCCCATACTGGAGAAGGACGGAACCGACCGGTTTGACGGCATCAACGAAGTTCTCCGGAATCTTGCCCTGAGCTACCGAGATTCCTATAAGGACTATGACGGCGGCGTGTCTACCTTTGGCTATGTGACTTTTATGGACGAGGAAAAGATCAGCGTTGCATTTAAACACAATTTCTACGGCGAGGACGTTACGGAGGTACGTTTGGATGCGTGCAGCTTCTGGATTGAGACCGGGAAGGAGATTACTCCGGAGGAGATGACCGATTTGGACCGGGAGCTGGCCATGCGCTTTCAATCCCAGGATAAACTTCAGAATGACGGCGTGGAATATGTACAGAAGCTGACGGCTGAGGAGTTGCTGGAGATCTTGAAGAATCCCAAGCGGGCGGTGTTCTTCTATACGCCGGTGGGACTGGAGGTCGGCTTTAACTATGAGACGGGCTGGGTAACCGTTACCATCAAGGAGCAGGCACTTTAACGGAAAAGGAGTTTTTATCAATGCTGACGATTGGAAATCACATATCCTCCTCCAAAGGCTATGAAGCAATGGGAAAGCAGGCATTAAAGCTGGGGGCCAATACCTTTGCTTTCTTTACCAGAAATCCCAGAGGCGGGAGTGCCAAGGTTATTGATCCTGCGGATGTGGAGCGTTTCCGGATGCTCTGGAAGGAGAAGGGCTATGGAGCGGTTGTGGCACATGCGCCCTACACCTTAAATCCATGTTCGGATAAGCAGGAGGTACGCCGCTTTGCCCGGGAAGCTTTTGCGGACGATCTGTCCCGTATGGAATATATCCCGGGAAATTATTACAATTTTCATCCAGGCAGTCATGTGGGGCAGGGAGTACAGGAAGGAATCAGTCTGATTGCCGACTTGCTTAATAAATGTTTAAAACCGGAGCAGACCACCACGGTGCTTTTGGAGACTATGGCGGGAAAAGGCAGCGAGATAGGAAGAAGCTTTGAGGAGCTTCGAATGATTCTGGATCAGGTCAGCCTCAAGGATAAAATGGGCGTCTGTCTGGATACCTGCCATGTATGGGATGCAGGATATGACATTGTGACGGATTTGGACGGTGTAGTGCAGGAATTTGACCGGGTTCTTGGTCTGTCATGTTTAAAGGCCGTTCATATCAATGACAGCATGAACCAGAGGGGAAGCCGTAAGGATCGCCATGCCCGTATCGGAGAGGGTTATATCGGCCTTGAAGCCTTTGAACGAATTGTCAATCATCCGGCGCTTCGGGATCTGCCTTTTGTGCTGGAGACGCCCAACGATGACGACGGCTGGGCGAAAGAGATCTCCATGCTTCGGGGGAAAGCTTCATATTAGAAGAACACATATAAAAAACGGAAAGGGGACGGAAGATGAAGATTACATTTTTGGGGGCGGCCCATGAGGTGACCGGAAGCTGTCATATGATGGAGGCCTGCGGCAAAATTATGCTGGTGGATTACGGCATGGAGCAGGGACCGGACTATTATAAGAACCGGGAAATTCCCGTGGCTGCAGCGGATATTGATTTTGTGTTTCTGACGCATGCACATATCGATCATTCCGGACTGCTGCCTCTTCTTTACAAGCAGGGGTTTCGGGGCGCTGTTTTTACAACCAAGGCCACAAGGGATCTGTGCGAGGTAATGCTTCGTGACAGTGCTCATATTCAGATGTTTGAGGCGGAATGGAGGAATCGGAAGGCAAAGCGTTCCGGCGGAGAAGAGTATGTTCCTCTTTACGACATGGCTGACGCGGACGGAGCCATGAAGCTGTTTTGCGGCTGCGCCTATGGAGAGCGGATCGAGGTATCCGAGGGGATTGCCATTCGTTTTACGGATGTGGGGCATCTTCTGGGCTCCGCCTGCATTGAGATCTGGCTGACAGAAGGCAGCGAAACGAGAAAAATCGTGTTCTCCGGCGATATCGGCAATCATAACCAGCCTATTTTAAAAGAGCCGGGTATGGTGAAGGAAGCGGATTATGTGGTAATGGAATCCACCTACGGGGACCGCAGTCACGGAGAGCGGCCGGATTATGTGGAAGCCCTCACCGGAATTCTGCAGGATACTTTTGATCGGGGCGGAAACGTAGTCATTCCCTCTTTTGCGGTGGGAAGAACCCAGGAAATGCTCTATTTTCTCCGGGAGATCAAAGAACGGAGACTCGTTCGGGGACATGAAGGCTTCCAGGTTTATGTGGATAGTCCTCTGGCCGTACAGGCAACTACCATTTTCAACAAAAATATGTATGAATGTTTCGACGAGGCCACACTGGAATTGGTAAAGAAAGGGATCAATCCCATCGCTTTTCCGGGGTTGAATCTGTCCATTACCAGCGATGAATCTAAAGCCATTAACTTTGATGACGAACCCAAGGTGATTCTTTCCGCTTCCGGTATGTGCGAGGCGGGCCGTATCCGCCACCATCTGAAGCATAATCTCTGGCGGGAGGACAGCACCATTCTTTTTGTAGGCTACCAGGCCGTGGGAACCCTTGGACGGGCCATTGTGGAAGGTGCTTCTACGGTGAAGCTTTTCGGCGAGGAGATTGAGATCCGGGCCAAGATTATGAAGCTGGCCGGTATCAGCGGCCATGCGGATAAGGAAGGGCTGATTTCCTGGCTTCAGGGCTTCCAAAAGAAACCCAAGAGAGTGTTCGTAGTTCATGGAGAGGACACGGTCTGCGATCATTTTGTGGAGTGTCTGGAGAACAATTATGGCTATAATGCCAGAGCACCTTACAGCGGCGGATGCTATGATCTGATTACCAATACTCATCTTGAGGTGGGCAATAAGATACGCATTGAGAGAGATAAAAAGCTTGCCAAACCGTCATCAACCGTTTATGATAGATTGGTGGAGGTTGGAAAGAGACTTATGCGCCTGATCGATAAGAGCAAGGGATGGGCAAATAAGGATCTGGCCAAGCTTGCGGATCAGCTGCAGGCGCTCTGCGAAAAATGGGAAAAATAACGGGGGATAAGATAAGATTATGTCGCATAATGAAAGAGACCGGGAGATGAGTCCGGCGGAACGCCGGAGGAGAATGGAGGCCCGCAGAAGAAGGCAGAAGGCGCAGGAACAAAGACGGCGGAAAAAACTGATGCTTCTGATCGGCGGAGGCGCAGCCGCCCTTGTTGTGATTGGAATTGTTATCTTTGCCGTCAAACATTTTATTTCCGGCGGTCCGGCAGCCATTGCTTCAAAAAACGGAAGCTATGTCATTGTGATTGATCCCGGCCATGGCGGAGAGGATATGGGCATGAGCAATGGTGAGGCGAAAGAAAAACAAGTGACTCTGGACATTTGCTCCAAGCTGAAGGTAATGCTTGAAAGCCAGGGCTGTCAGGTTGTTATGCTCCGTGAGGATGATACAAGGATCTCCAAAGAGGAGCGGGTACAAAAGGCCAATGAAGCTCAGGCGGATCTTTTGGTGAGTGTCCATTGCGGCTATTCCGATAACAGCAGTATCTCAGGAGCCGTAAGCCATTATAAAAAGGGCAGCAAAGAGAGCCGCTATCTGGCGGAAATGATTGAATCGGCCCTGGTCAAAGAGAGCGGAGCCCTAGACGGCGGTTCCGGGGAAGGCTCCTACAGTATTCTTTCCGACACAGAGATGCCTGCGGTTCTGGTGGAGGTAGGCTACATCAGCAATATGGAAGAAGCCGGCAGCCTTACAGATGACAGTTACCAAAATGACGCGGCAAAAGGAATTGCAAAAGGGATTATTATGAGTCTGGAAAAAAACGAATAATTGGTGTATACTATTTATATAGGTAAAGAGCTGCAAGACACGTTTTACAAATCCGTACCGCAAAGCGAAACATTTTTATATGATACGGACAGTTTCAGAAAGGGGCGACACCAATATGGCAAATAATACGGTTATTACAATCGGACGTCAATACGGCAGCGGCGGGCACGACATCGGAATCAAATTGGCACAGGAGATGGGAATTCCCTTCTATGACAAGGAGCTTCTCTCAAGAGCAGCCAAGGACAGCGGCCTGTGCCGGGAGCTTTTCGAGAATCACGATGAGAAGCCTACCAACAGTTTTTTGTATTCCCTGGTGATGGATACTTACTCTACCGGCTATTCCTCGGCGGCGTTTTCCGAGATGCCTTTGAATCACAAGGTTTTTTTAGCACAGTTTGACAGCATCAAGAAGATTGCGGCGGAGGGGCCCTGCGTCATTGTGGGGCGCTGTGCGGACTATGCCCTTGAGAATGTTCCGGGTGTGGTCAATGTTTTCCTCTATGCAGACCTTCCCTCCCGGATTGTCCGCATTGCCAGACGGCACGATCTCACTGATGCCAAGGCCAAGGATCTGATCCGCAAGACGGATAAAAGCCGGGCCAGCTACTACAATTATTACACCAGTAAAAAGTGGGGAGAGGCCTCAGGCTATGATCTGTGTCTCAATACCAGCTCCCTGGGCATTGACGGCACGGTTCATCTAATCCGGGAATTTGTTACATACAAAGAAAAAGAACATGAGAGAATTTAGTCTATGAAATTTGTCATACAGAGAGTGTCCCATGCATCGGTAACGGTGGATGGGACTGTTATTGGAACTATAGGAAAAGGTTATCTGGTTCTCATCGGCGTGGGCCAGGGGGACACCAGGGCGGAGGCGGACAGGCTGGTAAAAAAGATGCTTGGCCTGCGGATTTTTCCCGACGGAAACGGTAAGATCAATCTGTCTTTAAAGGATGTGGACGGGGAGCTTCTTTTGGTTTCTCAGTTTACCCTCTATGCGGACTGCAGCCACGGCAACCGGCCGGGCTTTACCAATGCGGGAGATCCAAAGCTTGCCTGTGAGCTGTATAAGTATATTATCGAGAGCTGTCAGGGACAGGTTTCCAAGGTAGGAACAGGAAGCTTCGGTGCGGATATGAAGGTGGAGCTTGTAAATGACGGACCCTTTACCATCATTCTGGAGTAGCTAGAAACAGGATGTATTCCAGGAACCTTGAATACATCCTGCTAATATATAAAGGAGAACATATATGAGTAAAAGAAACGATATCCACAAGGTTTTGATTATCGGTTCCGGCCCCATTATTATCGGCCAGGCCTGTGAGTTTGACTATTCCGGCACACAGGCGTGCAAGGCGTTAAAGCAGCTGGGCTATGAGATCGTATTGGTAAATTCCAATCCGGCCACGATTATGACCGATCCAGAAACCGCAGACGTAACTTATATTGAGCCGCTCAATGTGGAACGGCTGACACAGATTATTGAGAAAGAAAGACCAGATGCCTTATTGCCGAATCTCGGCGGACAGTCCGGTCTTAATCTTTGTTCGGAACTTTCCAAAGCCGGTATCCTGGAAAAGTACGATGTGAAGGTTATCGGTGTCCAGGTGGATGCCATTGAGCGCGGCGAGGACCGAATTGAGTTCAAGAATACCATGGACAGCCTGGGGATTGAAATGGCCCGAAGCGAAGTGGCTTACAGTGTGGACGAGGCAGTCGCCATCGCGGATAAGCTTGGTTATCCGGTAGTTCTGCGTCCGGCCTACACCATGGGCGGCGCCGGCGGCGGTCTTGTGTACAATGTGGAGGAGCTGAAAACCGTTACTGCAAGGGGCTTGCAGGCCAGCCTGGTAGGGCAGGTGCTCGTGGAAGAATCCATCCTTGGTTGGGAGGAGCTCGAGCTTGAGGTTGTCCGGGACAGTAAGAATAATATAATTACCGTCTGCTTTATTGAAAATATCGATCCCCTGGGAGTACATACGGGAGATTCCTTCTGCTCCGCTCCCATGCTGACCATTTCTGAGGATATTCAAAAGAGGCTTCAGGAGAAATCCTACCGCATTGCGGAGGCTATCCAGGTAATCGGCGGAACGAACGTACAGTGGGCTCATGATCCGGTCAGCGACCGGGATATTGTCATTGAGATCAATCCCAGAACCTCCCGTTCCTCCGCGCTGGCGTCTAAGGCGACGGGCTTCCCCATTGCCCTTGTTTCCGCCATGCTGGCCTCCGGTCTTACTCTGGATGAGATTCCCTGCGGCAAGTACGGAACCCTTGACCGTTATGTACCGGGCGGGGATTATGTGGTAATCAAATTTGCCCGCTGGGCCTTTGAGAAGTTCAAGGGTGTGGAGGACAAGCTGGGAACCCAGATGCGCGCCGTGGGCGAGGTTATGAGTATTGGCAAGACCTACAAGGAAGCATTTCAGAAGGCGATACGAAGCCTGGAAAACGGCCGTTACGGCCTGGGCTTTGCCAAGGATTTTCACGGGAAATCCAAGCGTGAGCTTTTAAAGCTGCTGGATACGGCCACCAGTGAGCGGCAGTTCGTGATGTATGAAGCACTCCGTAAAGGCGCCACGGTGGAAGAGCTCCATGAGCTGACTAAGATCAAGCATTACTTTATTGAGCAGATGAAGGAGCTGGTAGAAGAGGAGGAGATGCTTCTGTCCCCCAGCCATGGGAAAGTGCCAGAGGCGGAGGCTCTTAAGAAAGCAAAGGAGGACGGATTCTCCGATCGGTATTTAAGTCAGATATTGGAGGTTCCCGAGACGGATATCCGTAAGAGCCGTATTGCCATAGGCGTAACAGAGGCGTGGGAGGGTGTTCATGTAAGCGGAACAAAGAACAATGCTTACTATTATTCGACCTACAATGCGCCGGATCACAGCACTGTCAATACGGACAGGCCCAAGATTATGATCCTGGGCGGCGGCCCCAACCGGATCGGGCAGGGAATTGAGTTTGATTACTGCTGCGTCCATGCGGCCATTGCCCTTAAAAAGCTTGGCTTTGAGACAATCATTGTGAACTGCAATCCTGAAACGGTTTCCACGGATTACGATACTTCGGATAAACTGTATTTTGAGCCCCTGACCCTGGAGGATGTCTTAAGCATCCACGAGAAGGAGAAGCCGGCAGGTGTAATTGCCCAGTTCGGCGGCCAGACACCTCTTAATCTGGCGGCGGAGCTTGAAAAGAACGGCGTGCGGATCTTAGGCACCAGTCCGGAGATTATTGATCTGGCGGAAGACCGTGATCGGTTCCGGGCGATTATGGAGAAGCTGGAGATTCCCATGCCGGAAGCAGGAATGGCGGTCAACGCGGACGAGGCTCTGGCTATTGCGGAGAAGATCGGTTATCCTGTTATGGTGCGTCCTTCTTACGTACTGGGCGGCCGGGGGATGGAGGTAGTTCATGATTCGGACAGCCTGATTGATTATATGCGCGCGGCTGTGGGAGTGACGCCGGATCGCCCCATCTTAATTGACCGTTTTCTGCATCATGCCATGGAGTGTGAGGCGGACGCTATCTGTGACGGGACCCATGCCTTTGTTCCGGCTGTGATGGAGCATATTGAGCTGGCCGGAGTTCATTCCGGTGATTCGGCCTGTATACTGCCTTCCTTAAATATTTCGGAGGAGAATCTTAGGACGATTAAGGAATACACGAAGAAGATTGCGGAGGAAATGCATGTCTGCGGTCTTATGAATATGCAGTATGCCATTGAGGACGGAAAGGTGTTTGTTCTGGAGGCCAATCCCAGAGCTTCCCGTACTGTGCCGCTGGTATCTAAGGTCTGCAACATTCGGATGGTGCAGCTGGCCACCCAGGTAATTACGGAGGAACTGACAGGAACCCCCTCACCGGTTCCGAATCTCAAGGAGAGCCATTTCCATCATTACGGAGTGAAGGAGGCCGTGTTCCCCTTCAATATGTTCCAGGAGGTAGACCCCCTTCTCGGACCGGAGATGCGCTCTACGGGCGAGGTACTGGGACTTGCCTCCAACTTCGGAGAAGCCTTCTACAAGTCTCAGGAAGCCACACAAACATGCCTGCCCCTGTCGGGGACGGTTCTGATCAGTGTCAATGATCAGGATAAGCCGGAGGTCCTACAGGTAGCGCGGGGCTTTTATAAGGACGGATTCTCCATTATGGCTACGGGACGCACCTATGATATGATTGCTGCGGACGGGATTCCCGCGAAGAAGGTGAAGAAGCTCCAGGAGGGGCGGCCGAATATTATGGACGCCATTGCCAACGGGGAGATTCAGCTGATTGTCAATACACCCTCCGGCAAGGAGAGCCGGTACGATGACAGCTATATCCGCAAGGCCGCTATTAAGGGGAAGATTCCTTATATGACTACCATGGCAGCGGCTATTGCCACTACGGAGGGAATCCGCAAGGCGAAGGAAAAGGGCGGTAAGCTGGAAGTGAAGTCGCTGCAGCAGCTGCACAGTGAGATTGAAATGTTATAGTTAGTCAAAATGAAAAAGAGATTTGCTTCCGAGAATGATTTTTGGAAGCAAATCTCTTGCACGGCAAAGACTATTTACGAAAGCCTTCGGAGAGCTTCCGAATAAACTCCGAATCCTCATAAGGCTTGTAAATCCCCTCCAAAACGGCCCGAAACATACGCTCCGAAGTTCCCGGATGCTCCTGGTTCAGACTGCGGAGCAGATTCTTGGCATATTCCCGTTTGGTATGCCCGTCGGCCGGACAGGGGCTTTTGCAGACAGGCAGATTGTATTTGTGCCGGAAGCCTATAACATCCGCCTCATCCACATATATCAGAGGACGGATCACGGTCAGATCCATCCGATCCAGATACGTAACCGGCGCAAAGGTATGAAAACGTCCCTCAAAGATGAGAGAGAGCAGCATGGTTTCCACCACATCGTTTTTGTGATGGGCATAGGCTACCTTGTTACAGCCCGTTTCCTTGATGGCCTGGTTTAAGGCCCCCTTCCGCATCTTGGCACAGAGGGCACAGGGATTGCTTTCCTTACGTACACGGAAGATGATATTGTAAATATCTGTGGGAACAATCGTATAATGAACCCCCATTTCCCTGCACAGGGCTTGTATTCCGCTTAAATCAAAGTCCGGAAAGCCTAAGTCTACCGTAATAGCCTCCAGCTCAAAGGCGGCCGGATAGAAGCGTTTAAGGCCGTTAAGGGCATAGAGCATGGCCAGGCTGTCCTTTCCGCCGGAAATTCCCACGGCAATTTTATCCCCTTCCCGTATCATATGGTAATCATCCACGGCTCTGCGTGTATAGCTTAAGAGCTGCTGCAGCTTCATATGGTAAATGCCTTCCTTCCACTGTTTTCGAGATCTGTCCCGGACATCATAACATGAAGGGGAGAGGATTGGCAAGTGAAATATCTTTGTATCTTTTTATACTTGAAATTTCGGCGTTTGTCTTGAATTACTGCCATAATTATGATAAATTGTTAAAAGGAGCAACAGAAAGGAAGGAAAGATAAAATGACAATTAGAGAATGTTATGATGCTATGGGAGGAAATTATGCGGACGTAGAGGGGCGTCTGAGAACGGAAGAGCGCATTAAGAAGTTTGTGCTTCGTGTTCTCAATGATTCCAGCTATGAGCTGCTTTGTACATCTATGGAAACCCGCAATATGCCGGAAGCATTCCGGGCGGCTCACACCATAAAAGGAATCTGTCAAAACCTTTCTCTGGACCGGCTCTACGAATCCTCTAACCACCTTGCTGAGCTGTTGCGGGACAGGGAGGAATACGGCGCCGACTTAGAGCCTGCATTGGAGAAGGTGAAGGAGGACTACCAACTTACCATTGACTGTATTAAACAGTTAGATTAAGCCGAACAAGCATTATATCTGTTTTTTATTATGAAACAATTTTGTCACCCAAATGCAGGGGTTGTGTAAAAGGCATTTGGGTGACTTTTATTTTTATATCTGGATACTTTTTTATTTATTTGACAAGCTTTATAAAACCGAACAAAAAATCGAACATTTTCCGAACATACGTATTGACAAACAATTGTTCTGTGTGTATAATAACATCATACGGAACAATTGTTCGGAAGGTATGTTCGGAATTTTACTTTAGGGGGAAGTGATATGTGCAGGAGAAGGAAGGTTTTATTAACGGCTTGTTTAACTATTTGTTTAATTTTAGCTTTGGTTTTTACGTTCGGGAGCTTTTTATCAAAGGCTAAGAATAAGGAACTGAAGGTTACTTATTATAAGTATTATACCAACATTGAGATTCAGCCCGGAGATACCCTGTGGGATTTGGCCGATGAATATTTGGAGAATTATGAATCCAAAGAGGATTATATCAACGAAGTCAGCCAGTTAAATTCCATTAAGGACGGCAAGATTATTTCCGGCCAGAATTTGATTATGCCGTATTACTCTACAGAATATAAACTTTAAATTGTCAATTGCCTGGAGGGTTTTAAAGAGGCCGCCTTGCGGATGATATTTAAATGATCCGCAAGGCGGTTTTCGAATTTTTATAGTTACCTTTAAGATGTTTATAAAGATATACATAAAGTCCACAAAGTCACCTTATACGGATGTAACATATATAGAAGATGAGTTAATCCTATAAATAGATCTATGTGACAAACACATGTTTTTCGCATAGATCTATCTACATTATGGAGCATCCATCAAGGAACGCTCTATATATGTCACATCTGTATAAGGCGTTTGAGTAGACTTTATGTACGTACATCCATCCATGAACATCCTAATTCTTTCAGCCTCACTCACTTCAAGATGCAGTTCCTCTACAACAGGAAGCTTCACATTCCTAGACGACCAGTAACGGCGTTTTCCCTTGGTAACTGCACACAAATCTTTGGTTATGTACTTGGACAGATATGAACAAGAACGCCCTAAGTCTCGGATGCGCTCGGCAGTCGTAAAACCGAACTTGTAGCTACCAACATTATAGATTGTATTTCCGTCTTTGTCCACCGTTCCAGAATCTACCAGACCCAGATTATCTATGTTAGAAAACAATCCATGAAAGTGATATGCTCCATCCTTGTGTTGTTCAGGAATAACCAGATAAACCATATCAGGACAATCCTTACGCATATGCATAAGCCAAACAGAAAGCTTCTTAGAACATTCCGCATAATCTTTCCTATCCTTCACCTTCTCTGGAGAAAATGTGAACGTCAAGAACCATTCCCAATAATTAGACCGAGCAATATCGTATATCTTATTCTTAGTCCGGGCCATAGAAATGCGCTCGCTCTCACTTGTATCTGGTCCAATCTCTACAGCTTCTACATCATCCGTAAATGGATTCCGGGAAATCACATAACGTCTATTGTGTTTCAAAATCTCACCAGAAAATGGGTCGACCTTTTTCTCCTTTTCTACCTCTCCTTTCGAGTGCATCCCTTGTGAAAAAATCTGTATTTGTTCAGTGTCATAAAACCGCTTAATTCTGACATTAAACATCTTATGA
>OFFK01000320.1_pt1 | contig 42552 bp, 43 predicted proteins | sample 1521361 | NCBI WGS metagenome assembly OFFK01 (sample SAMEA3504096, study PRJEB24116) | mouse gut metagenome | biome: mouse gut; feature: mouse-associated habitat; material: faeces | place: Denmark | collected 2011 | reverse complement strand
TCCATGTGGTCAGATGCTTTGAAGACACGAATGTAATCCATGTGGACGGCAGCGTCGATCCCCTCCGGGACATCGAGACGATCAATCTGGAGCTGATCTTCTCCGACCTGGAGGTGCTGGAGCGGAGGCTGTCCAAGGTCTCCAAGGCGGCCAGGATGGACAAGACCTGCGCCAAAGAGCTGGCATTGCTGGAGCGGATCAAGGAGCATCTGGAGAGCGGGAAGCCTGCCAAGACCATGGAGGCGGATGATGAGGACGAGCGGGCGCTGCTCCGGGAATACAATCTGCTGACCTACAAGCCTGTCATCTATGCCGCCAATGTGGCAGAGGAGGATCTGGCCGACGACGGCGCTTCCAACGAGAAGGTAGCGCAGGTGCGGAAATTCGCCGGGCAGGAGGACAGCGAGGTCTTCGTCATCTGCGCCCAGATCGAGCAGGAGATATCCGAGCTGGACGAGGACGAGAAGACCATGTTCTTAGAGGAGCTGGGCCTTTCTGAATCGGGCCTGGAGAAGCTGATCAGGGCCAGCTACCATATCCTGGGGCTGATGAGCTTCCTCACCGCGGGGGAGGACGAGACCAGAGCATGGACCATCAAGATTGGCACCAAAGCCCCCCAGGCCGCAGGGAAGATCCACTCCGACTTCGAGAGAGGCTTCATCAAGGCGGAAGTGGTGAACTACCGAGACCTCCTGGAGCAGGGCTCCCTGTCTGCCGCCCGTGAGAAGGGGCTGGTGGGCATAGAGGGCAAGGACTATGTGGTGAAAGACGGAGATGTAATCCTGTTCCGTTTCAACGTATAGTGCATAAAGGGCTTCCAAACAGCCAGGAGAGTGCAGGGCGTTCTTCCGCAGGCGGAGGGGAGCCGGTGTGAGAAAGGAATAAAAGTATGAATGTTGGCGATATCGCATTCCCGAACCTGGGAATCTATTTGAGGGACGTGCCCAAGTCCTTCAGCATCTTTGGCTTCAGCATTGCCTTCTACGGCCTGATCATCGGCATGGGCGTGCTGGCGGGCATCCTCATGGCGGCACACATGGCCAAGGTGACAGGGCAGAATCCGGATGACTACTGGGATTTTGCCATTTATGCGGTGGTCTTCTCCATCATCGGGGCGCGCATCTATTATGTGGTGTTCGCCTGGGATTATTACAAGGACAATCTGCTGAGCGTCTTCAACACCAGGAACGGCGGCATGGCCATCTATGGGGCGGTGATCGCCGCGTTCATCACCCTGTTCGTCTACGGAAGGATCAAAAAGAAGAGCCCCCTGTTGATGGGTGACACCTGCATGCCGGGACTGATTCTGGGGCAGGCCATCGGCCGCTGGGGAAACTTCATGAACCGGGAGGTCTTCGGGGAATACTATGACGGCCTTTTTTCCATGCAGCTCCCCATCGAGGCGGTGCGGGCCAGGGACATTTCCGAGAACATAGCGGCCCATATCCCGGAGGGGGCCAATTATATCAATGTCCACCCCACTTTCCTGTATGAAAGCGCCTGGAATCTGCTGGTGCTGGTGCTGCTGCTCTGCTTCAGGAAGCATAAGCGCTTCGATGGGGAAATCTGCCTGCTGTACCTGGGCGGCTACGGGCTGGGGCGGTTCATCATCGAGGGCATCCGCACCGACACGCTCTTCATTCCGGGCACACAGGTCCCCGTGTCCCAGGTGCTGGCCCTCTTGATGCTGATCTTCGCGGTGGCGGTTGACATCATCGTGAGGCGGAAAAAGAGAGCGGAAGTGGAGAAGAAGCAGTGAGGAAGCCTTTCGGATGATTATGTGGCGCTTCATGGCAGGCCGCCCATTGGGGCGTATGCCGGCTGCTTTGGCGCGTAAGTTTTGGCCATGGGCATGGCCCGGATGGACATGCCCGGAATCCGGCAAAAGGATTCCTATACGGATTATTGTGGGATGCGATACAGCCATGTACCGCATCCTTTTGTTTTATGCAGTTCAAGAAGACCTCTATAAAATTTCCAAAAAATTCGACTTGACCCAAGAACTATATCTGGGAAAAGAATCCTTGAAACACACAATATCTTGTACCCGCATCGACAAAGTTCTTCTTTTTTCTCCTCACAGGATTTTATGCAGTCCCCAATCGCACAAACTTTCGTCTTGTCAAATGCCTGATTGTATATTAAAATCAATAGGGTAGTGGGATGAGTGTGGCATGAAAACCCATAAAGTGGGATGAAAGTCCAAAAAGGGGTCGGAATGCGAGGATTCGGTAGCGGTTCCGGCGTTGGCGGGTGGTGATTGGAATGTTCATGGGCAAATACAATCATACGATCGACCCCAAGGGCAGGCTGAGCATTCCCTCGAAATACCGGGAGGTCCTGGGGGATGAATTCGTGGTATCGAAAGGGATGGACGGCTGTCTCTATGTGTATGCCAACGACGACTGGAAGGTTTTCGAGGGGAAGCTGGCATCCCTGCCCCTGATGAGCGAGGAGGCCAGGCAGTTCGCCAGGTTCTTCCTGTCGGGGGCTCAGCCCGTGACTGTGGACAAGCAGGGCCGTATCCTGATGCCCCAGGATCTGCGGGATTTCGCGGGGCTGGAGAAGGATGTGGTGCTGGCCGGCATGGGAGGCCGCATCGAAATCTGGAGCCTGGAGAGATGGCAGGCCAACAATGACTCCATAGATATCAACGCGATATCCAAGGGCGTGATGAACCTTGGGTTGACCATTTAGGAAAGAGGGGCATCCATGGAATTTCGGCATTACTCCGTGCTTTTGAAGGAGACCATCGAACAGCTTCATATCAAGCCGGAGGGCATCTACGTGGACGGCACCTTAGGGGGCGGCGGACATGCCCTGGAGGTGTGCAGCCGGCTTAGAGGCGGCCATCTCTACGGCATCGACCAGGACGGCGAGGCCATAGCGGCGGCGAAGGAGCGGCTGGCTGCCTTCGGGGACAGGGCCACCCTTCTGCGGGACAATTACTGCAACATGCGGGCGGCGCTCTCCGCGGAGGGCGTGAAAGGCGCAGACGGCATCGTAATCGACCTCGGCGTATCCTCCTACCAGTTCGACAATCAGGAAAGGGGCTTTTCCTACCGTTTCGACGCTGCGCTGGACATGCGCATGGACCGCAGACAGACGCTGACAGCCAGGGATATCGTGAACGGGTATCCGGAGAGCGACCTCTGCCGCATCATCAGGGATTATGGGGAGGACCGTTTCGCGAAAGCTATCGCGAAGCACATTGCCAGAGCCAGGCAGGAGAAGCCCATCGAGACTACTTTTGAATTAAATGAGATTATCCGGGGGGCAGTTCCGGCCAGGATGCGCCGCGACGGCCATCCCTCCAGGCAGACCTTCCAGGCCATACGGATTGAGTGCAACAGGGAGCTGGAAGTGCTCCGGGACTCGCTGGATGATTTCATCGATATACTGAATCCGGGCGGGAGGCTGTGTGTCATCACCTTCCATTCCCTGGAGGACCGCCTGGTGAAGGCGGCTTTCCGGAAAAACGAGAATCCCTGCACCTGTCCGCCGGAATTTCCGGTGTGCGTGTGCGGAAAGGTATCGAAGGGCACCGTGGTGACAAAGAAGCCCATTCTGCCCGGAGAGGAAGAGCTTGCGCAGAACAGCCGCTCAAAGAGCGCGAAGCTGCGGGTATTCGAAAAAACGTGATAGATAAAGCGGATTTACAGATATCCGGGGAGCATGAAATCAAGACAAAGAAAGCGGGTATTGATATGGGCCAGAATAGAAGGAGTTATCGGCAGAACGCATATGAGGAGGACAGGAGGGCGTACCGGGGAGGGAACCGCGGCGGGTACATCCATGGAAATACAGCGAGGAAATTCGATATACAGGAGCAGTGGGAGCAGGCGCCGGAGCGAAAGCTCCATCCGGAAATACGCAAGAACCGGGAGAAGGCCAGGCATATGAGCGCGGGCTACGTCATGTTCCTGGCGGCGGCTCTGTGCGCGGCGGCCTTCATTCTGGTGAACTATATCCAACTGCAGTCGGATCTGACCACCCTGACCAAGACCGTGGCCGACATGGAGAGCGAGCTCAACGGCCTGAAGCTCTCCAATGACGAGGAGTATAACCGAATCATCAGCGGCATCGACCTGGAGGAAATCAAGCGGGTGGCCATCGGGGAGCTGGGCATGGGCTATGCGGAGGAAGGCCAGATCGTGGAATACGAGAATCAGGAAGGCGATTACATGCGCCGGGTGACCGGAAGCGGCAAATAGAGGGTGAAGATGGCCAACAGGAAAGTCAAGAAATTTTCAATCAAAATGCAGAAAAAGCTGGTGGTTCTGTTCATCCTGCTGCTGGCCATGTTCATTGGCCTGGCGGTCCGGCTGGTGTGGATCACAAGGGAAAACGAGACGGACTACCAGAAGCAGGTGCTCTCCCAGCAGCAGTATACCTCCACCGCCATTCCCTACAGGCGGGGGAATATCCTGGATGTGAAGGGAACCAGGCTGGCCACCAGCGAGAAGGTGTACAACCTGGTCATAGACGCCAAGGTGATGAACTACAAGTCCCAGTATCTGGAGCCTACTCTGAAGGCCCTGAGCGAGAATTTCGATCTGGACATGGGCGAGGTCAGAGAGCACGTCACGAAGAACAAGAGCTCATCCTGGTATGTGCCGCTGAGGCAGTTGACCTACGAGGAGATCAGCGGGTTCCAGGAGGCCCAGAGCGCGGATTCCAATATACAGGGGGTCTGGTTCGAGGAGGAGTACCGGCGGATCTACCCTTACAATTCCCTGGCGGCGGACGTTATAGGATTTTCCGGCAGGGACAATGTGGGAAAATACGGGCTGGAGGAATACTACAACGATATCTTAAATGGAATCGACGGCAGGGAGTACGGCTATCTGAACGACGACCTGAACCTGGAGCGCACCGTGAAATCCGCGGTGGACGGCTATGATCTCCATACCACTATCGATGCCAACCTGCAGATGATCGTGGAGAAATACTTAAAGCAGTTCGACGATGAGCAGAAGGACTCCTTTACATCGGGAAACGGCGCGGAGAACACGGGCTGCGTCATGATGAACGTGAATACAGGGGAAGTCCTGGCCATGGCCAGCTATCCCCCCTATGACCTGAACGATGTGCGGAACACGGACAGCCTTCTGGGCACCAGGCTGCTGGAGGAGGTGACCAATGCGGCCGGGTACACGGAGATCAGGAAGACGGACACCATCATCACCCAGGAGGTGGTGAATGGCCTGAGCGAGGAGCAGCTGTACGTGAACCTGAACTACCTGTGGCAGAATTATTGCATCACAGGCACCTACGAGCCGGGCTCCACCGCCAAGCCCTTTACGGTGGCAGCCGCCCTGGAGGACGGCGTGATAGCACCGGACCTGAATCTGGAGTGCAACGGCGTCATGGAAATCGGCGACTACGACATCAAGTGCCACAACGGCCCGGAAGGGTGGCTGACCCTGGAACAGGCGGTGGCCAACTCCTGCAACGTGTCCATGATGAAGATTGCCCAGGCCCTGGGGAAGGACGAGTTCTGCGAGTTCCAGCGGATCTTCAACATCGGCCTGAAGACCAATATCGACCTGGCGGGGGAGGCCAGGACCGCCAGCCTGGTCTATGTGGCGGACAATATGGGGCCTACGGACCTGGCCACCAACAGCTTCGGCCAGAACTTCAATGTGACCATGATCGAGATGATCGCGGGGTTCTGCTCCCTGATCAACGGCGGCTACTACTATGAGCCCCATGTGGTGAACAAGATTACCAATGTGAACGGCGCTACGGTGCAGAACATCGAGCCCAGAGTCCTGAAGCAGACCATATCCGAATCCACCTCCGAGCTGATCAGGCAGTATTGCAGAGCTGTAGTGGAATACGGCACCGGCAAGACGGCCAGGCCGGCGGGCTACATGATAGGGGGCAAGACCGGGACGGCGGAGACCATAGACCCGAACACCCACAAGCGCTCCGAGACGGAGCATGTGGTGTCCTTCATCGGCTATGCCCCGGCGGACGATCCCCAGGTGGCGATCTACGTGGTGGTGGACAGGCCCAATTCCGACAAGCAGGGCAATGCCAGGTATGCCACGAAGATCGTGCGCAACATCCTCACCGAGGCTCTTCCCTATCTGAACATCTTCATGACCGAGGAGGTCACGGAGGAGGAGCAGCAGGAGTTGGACGCGCTGCAGCAGTCCATTATCGGGCAGTATGCCCCGACGGCCCCCGAGGGAAGCCAGGAGGACGGCCAGGGCGCGGAAGGCGGCGAGGGCGGAACCGGGGAGGGAGCCGGCGGGGAAGGCGGCGATCCCCAGGGAAGCGGACAGAGCCCCGAGGGCGGAAGCCCTGAGGGCAACGGACAGGAGCCGGAGGGCGGAAGCCAGGGAGAGGGCAGCGAAGGCGGCCAGGGCGAAGGCGGCGCACTGCCCGCCACCCAGGGCGAATCGGTGCCGAATCCCGACATACCGGTGAACCCCAATCTTCCCACGAATCCGAATATGGAGGAATAAACCTTATCATAACCTCATGGGGACGGGAATAGAGTATAGTAAGACCTTACCATGAGGCATACATGCTGACAGACAACAATAAAATATTCCACAGAAAGAAGATCCTGACCATCTTCCTTGTCTGTACCGGCATTTTCTCAGGCTTGCTCGGAAGGCTGGTGTACCTGTGCGTATGGGAGGCGGAGCACTATTCCGCTATGGCCGACCAGCTCCATGAAAGGGAGCGCAGCATCAAGGCGGCCAGGGGCCGCATCCTTGACCGCAACGGCACGGTGCTGGCGGACAACAGGACAGTGTGCACCATATCCGTCATCCACAACCAACTGGAGGATCCGGAGGAGGTCATCGAGATCCTGACCAAAGAGCTGGAGCTGTCCGAGGACTATGTGCGGAAAAGGGTGGAGAAATATTCCGCCATGGAGCGCATCAAGAGCAATGTGGACAAGGAACTGGGGGACAGGATCCGGGAGTACGACCTGGCCGGGGTAAAGGTGGATGAGGACTACAAGCGGTATTACCCTTACGACGACCTGGCCAGCAAGGTATTGGGCTTCACCGGAGGCGACAACCAGGGGATCATCGGGCTGGAGGTGGTCTACGATGAATACCTGCAGGGGGAGCCAGGGGAAATCCTGACAGTGACGGATGCCAAGGGCATCGAGGTGGAGGCGGCGGGGGAGAGGCGCAGGGAACCGGTGAGCGGTCTGGATCTCTGCATCAGCCTGGACAGGAACATCCAGTCCTACGCCACCCAGCTTGCGGAACAGGCCCTTGCCACCAAGGAGGCGGACAGCGTGTCCGTCCTGGTGATGAATCCGCAGAACGGGGAGATTTACGCCTGCGTGAATGTGCCGGAATTCGATTTGAACAATCCCTTCGAGCTGCCGGAGGGGACGCCGGACGACATCAGCCAGGAGGAATCCCAGAACATATTGAACGGCATCTGGCGGAACGGCTGCATCAACGATACATACGAACCGGGATCCACCTTCAAGATCGTCACCGCGGCGGCGGGCCTTGAGGCCGGTGTGGTGACGCCCCAGAGCAGCTTCAGCTGTCCAGGCTTCATCACGGTGGACGACAGGAGGATCCATTGCCACAAGAGATCCGGCCACGGCAGCCAGGATTTCACCCACACCATGATGAATTCCTGCAACCCGGCCCTGATCACCGTAGGGCTGCGGCTGGGGGTGGAGGGTTACTACAGCTATTTCGAGAAATTCGGCCTGAAGAAGATGACAGGCATAGATCTCCCGGGAGAGGCCGGGACCATCATGCACAGGAAGGAGGACATGGGCAATGTGGAGCTTGCCACCGTGGCTTTCGGACAGTCCTTCCAGATTACGCCCATACAGCTTCTGACTACCGTTTCTTCCATCATAAACGGAGGCAGGCGGATCACGCCCCATTTCGGCATACAGACCGTGGACGCCGGGGGGAACGTGCAGGAGCGCTTTGAGTACCCTGTGTCGGAGGGCATCCTGTCCGAGGAGACCAGTGCCACCATGCGGGAGATCCTGGAGATGGTGGTGAAGGAGGGGAGCGGCGCCAACGGCCAGGTGGAGGGCTTCCGCATCGGAGGCAAGACCGCCACCAGCCAGACCCTTCCCAGGGGCAGCGGACGCTACATCGCTTCCTTCATCGGCTTCGCCCCGGCGGAGGATCCCCAGGTGATCGCCATCGCCATCGTGAACAATCCACAGGGGGTGTACTACGGCAGTCAGGTGGCGGCACCGATTGTCCGGCAGCTTTATGAGAATATTCTTCCCTATTTGGGCATACAATGATATTTGTGGGAGGGAGAGATGATGGGCAGTATAACAGCAGTGATGATTTCCTTCTTTGCCAGCGCCGTTTTGGGGCCGGTGCTGATTCCGTTCCTGCGCTGGCTCAAATGCGGCCAGATGGTCAGGAGCGACGGGCCTGCCGCACATCTGAAGAAGATGGGCACGCCCACCATGGGAGGCATATTGATTCTGTTCAGCGTGACGGCCACCTCCCTGCTGTTCCTGAAGGATTACCCCAGGATAGCGCCGATCCTGCTGCTGACGGCTGGATTCGGCCTGGTGGGATTGATGGATGATTACATAAAGGTAGTATACAGACGGTCCATGGGGCTTACACCCTGGCAGAAGCTCCTGGGGCAGCTCCTGGTCACGGCGGTCTTCGCCTGGTATCTGACCCGCTATACGGATGTGAGCCTTGCCATGCGGATCCCCTTCCTGTCCGGCAGGTATCTGGACTTCGGCGTCTGGAACATCCCCATCCTGTTCTTCGTCACCCTGGGGACGGCCAACGGGACGAACTTCACGGACGGGCTGGACGGGTTGGCGGGAAGCGTCACGCTGATGGTGGCGGTGTTCTTCTCCGTGGTGGCCATCGGCACCTCGTCGGGGATAGAGCCGGTGACATGCGCCGTGGCGGGGGCGCTGATGGGATTTCTGCTGTTCAACGTCCACCCGGCGGCGGTGTTCATGGGGGATACGGGATCTCTGGCGCTGGGAGGGTTCGTGGCAGGCTGTGGCTATATGCTGCAGATGCCCCTGTACATAGCGATTATCGGCGTCATCTATCTGGTGGAGGTGTGCTCCGTCATCCTGCAGGTGGGCTATTTCAAGCTGAGCGGGGGAAAGCGGATATTCCGGATGGCGCCCCTGCACCACCACTTCGAGCTCTGCGGATGGTCGGAGACCAGGATCACGGCGCTGTTCACCATCATTACGGCTCTGATGTGCCTGCTGGCCCTGGGGGGAATGTGAGGCGGCAGGGGAGGCAATGTGCTCTGAGGGCCGGAAGCGGAACGGAATTAGAACTGGAATCGGTATTGAAACAGGAAAGGAACAGAAAAAATGAGAGCAGGAGAAAAATGCCTGGTAGTAGGTTCCGGCTTGAGCGGAATCAGCGCCGTGGCCTGTCTGGAATACATGGGAGCAGAAGTCACGCTGTACGACAGCAATGAGAAGCTGACGCAGGAGGATCTCAGGGCTTTGCTTCCCGCGGAGAGCAAGGCGGCCTGCGTGACGGGAGAGCTGCCGGAGGAGATCCTGGGGCAGGTGGAGACCCTGGTATTGAGCCCCGGGGTGCCCACGGACATCCCGCTGGTGGACCGTCTGCGCCAAAACGGCGCAGAAGTCATCGGGGAGATAGAGCTGGGCTTCCTGCAGGAGAAGGGCAGGGTGGCCGCCATCACGGGCACCAACGGCAAGACTACCACCACCACCCTGGTGGGGGAGATCATGAGGGCCCACCTGGGCGGGGAGAAGGTGTTCGTGGTGGGCAACATCGGCAACCCCTACACGGCGGAGTCCGGGAAGACCGGGGAGGGCTCCGTGACTGTGGGGGAGATCAGCTCCTTCCAGCTGGAGACCACCCGCAGCTTCCATCCTGCGGTGTCGGCGATCCTGAACATCACGCCGGACCACCTGAACCGCCATCACACCATGGAGGCCTATGTGGCGGCAAAGGAGCACATCGCCGCCATGCAGACGAAAGACGACATATGTGTCTTGAATTATGAGAACGCATACACCAGGCGCTTCGGGGACAGATGCCCCGCCAGGGTGGTGTGGTTTTCCTCCGCCCGGGAGCTGGAGGACGGCTATTACCTGAAGGGAGATAAGGTTTTCAGGGCCCTGTCCGGCCGGGGGCAGGAGCTGCTGGACATCCACCGGGACATGAGGCTGGTGGGCCTGTGCAATGTGGAGAATGTCATGGCGGCCATTGCCATCGCGGAAGGCATGGGGGTGCCCATGGAGACGATCCTGGACACCGTCCGGGAATTTCGGGCCGTGGAGCACCGCATCGAATTCGTGGCCACCAAGGCAGGTGTGGACTATTACAACGATTCCAAGGGGACCAATCCCGATGCAGCCATCCAGGGCATCCGGGCCATGCACAAGCCAACGGTCCTGATTGGGGGCGGGTATGACAAGGGAAGCGGGTACGATGAATGGATCGAGAGCTTTGAGGGCAAGGTGAAATGGCTGGTGCTGATCGGCCAGACGAAGGAAATGATTGCGGAATGCGCCAGAAGGCACGGATTCGGGAATATCCGCTTCGCGGACACCTTTCAGGAATGCCTGGAGCTGTGCACGCAGCTTGCGGAGAGCGGAGACGCGGTGCTCCTGTCGCCGGCCTGCGCCAGTTGGGGGATGTTCCCGAACTATGAGGAGCGGGGGCGGCTTTTCAAGGAATACGTGAATCGGCTATAGAGAGGGATGTGGATGATGGCGCAGGCGAAAACGAGACGGAAGAGAAAGGAACAGTCGGAATACTTTTTTGACTACAGCCTACTTTTCATTGTGCTGTTCCTGCTGGGCTTCGGACTGGTGATGATCTACTCGGCCAGCTCCTATGAGGCGTTCCAGAGCTACGAGGACACTACATATTATATGAAGAAACAGCTGATTGCCATCGTCATCGGCATGGTGCTGATGATCATCGTGGCGAACATCCCCTACCATTTCTGGGAGCGGTTCGCCCTGCTGGGATATGTGGTGGCCATGGCGCTGGTGCCTCTGGTGAAGATTCCGGGCCTGGGCGTGGAGTCCCACGGGGCCTACCGATGGATCAAGATTCCCGGCATCGGCCTGAACCTGCAGCCTGCGGAGGTGGCGAAGCTGTGCCTGATCCTCTTCCTGGCGGTGATGGTGTGCAAGATGGGGAAAAGCGTGCGCACCATGAAGGGGTTCGCCGTCATGATCCTCCTGCCCATGCCCGTGGTGCTGGAGGTCTACCTGATCACCAAGAACTTGAGCTCCGCCATCATCATCATGGGGATTTCCGTACTGATGGTATTCGTGGCCAGCCCGGACTACAAGAAATTCGTCATCATGGGCGTCCTGGTGTTGATCGGGGCAGTGCTGATCGTGTTCCTGGCCGTGTCCTCCACCCAGAACGCGGCGGAGGGGGAGGAGGTGAACTTCCGTTTCGGAAGGATCGCCACCTGGCTGAATCCGGAGAGCGACGCCACGGGCACGGGCTTCCAGACCCTGCAGGGCCTGTACGCCATCGGAAGCGGCGGCATCTGGGGCAAGGGGCTGGGCCAGAGCATGCAGAAGCTGAACTTCCTGCCCGAGGCCCAGAACGACATGATCTTCTCCATCATCTGCGAGGAGCTTGGCCTGTTCGGGGCCGTGGCCGTCATCATCATGTTCATCATGCTGCTGTGGAGGATGATGGTGATCGCCAACAACGCTCCCGACCTGTTCGGAGCCATGCTGGTGGTGGGGGTCATGGGGCACATCGCCATCCAGGCCATCCTGAACATTGCCGTGGTGACCAACAGCATCCCCAATACCGGGATTTCCCTTCCCTTCATCAGCTACGGGGGCTCCTCGGTGATGTTCCTGCTGATAGAGATCGGGCTGGTCTTAAGCGTGGCCAGGCGGATACAATTGAAGGAATTGTAACATTTTCCGGCTTTCCCTCATAGGATAGAATATTCAATAAAAGAAACCGGATGGTGCTTAATGGATTCTATTCGTATTCAGGGCGGCATGGCCCTGCAGGGAAAGGTTCGTGTACAAGGTTCTAAAAATGCTTCGCTGCCCATTCTGGCGGCTACGCTGCTTGTGAGGGAGGAGTCTCTCATCAGGAACTGTCCCAGGATAGCGGACGTCTATTCCATGGTCAGCCTGCTGAAGAGCCTGGGCTGCGGCGTCCACTGGCAGGAGACAGGCATTGCGGTGGATTCGTCCCAGGTGTGCAGATGCCAGATGCCCCGGGAGGCGGTGCGGGGCATGCGCTCTTCCCTCTGTCTGCTGGGGGCGCTGATCGGGAGATGCAGCGAGGTGGTCATGGAGCATCCGGGGGGATGCGTCATCGGCGAACGCCCCATAGACATGCATCTGTCCGCGCTGGAGCAGATGGGCGTGGAGTTCGTAGAGGAAGAGGGCAGCATCAGGGCGTTTTCTGACAGGCTCCACGGGGCGGTTATCAGTCTGCCGTTCCCTTCTGTGGGGGCTACCGAGAACATCGTCCTGGCAGGGGTGATGGCAGAGGGGGACACGGTGCTGGAGGGCGCGGCCCGGGAGCCGGAGGTGTCCGCCCTGTGCGCATTCCTGCAGCAGTGCGGCGCATGGATCGAGGGGGTGGGGAGCGGTAGGCTGGTGATTCACGGCGGCAGGCGGCTGTACGGGACGGACTTCACCGTGCCGGCGGACAGGATCGTGGCCGGGACCTACCTGTTAAGCTGCATCGGGACAGGGGGGAGCGTGCTCCTGGAGCAGGCCCCGGAGGAGGAGATGCAGTCGGTGCTGGAGGCCGCGGCGCGGATGGGCGCCCGGGTGTGCACCTCGAAAGAGGGGATTTACGTACAGGCCCCCGGCAGGCCCGCGGCCATAGAGCTGGTCACGGCCCCCTACCCCGGCTTTCCCACGGATCTCCAGTCCGTGGTGCTGGCGGTGGAGACCAAAGGGAGGGGCGTGAGCCGTATCCGGGAGACGATTTTCGAGAATCGGTTCCGGATTGTGGAGGAGCTTCGGAAAATGGGGGCTTCGGTGGAGCTGTGCAGCCCCCGGGAGGCGTCCGTAAAAGGCGTGGAGACGCTGCGGGGCGCGGACCTGGTGGCCAGGGAGCTGCGGGGCGGGGCTGCCCTGGTGGCGGCCGGGCTCATGGCGGAGGGCGAGACCTTTGTGGAGGGATGTGCCTATATCTATCGCGGATACGAGAATATAGGCCGGGATTTCAGAGAATTAGGAGCGCGAGTGGCAAGTGTTTAGGAAAAGCAGAGTGGGCATCTTCATCTTACTGGCCTTAATGTTCCTGGCCGTGGCCGGGGCGGTGGGCTATGTCAAAAGGACATATACTGTCCGGACGGTATATGTGGAGGGGAATGTCCACTATACGGAGGAAGAAATCAAGGCGATCGTCATGAGCGGGCCCTTGGGGGACAATTCCCTCTATCTCTCCCTGAAGTACAAGAACAAGGGGATAGAGGGGATTCCCTTCGTAGATGTGGTGGATGTGGATATCCTCTCCCCGGACACGGTGAAGATCATCGTGTACGAGAAGTCCCTGACGGGCTGTGTGCGGTATCTGGACACCTATATCTATTTCGACAGGGACGGCTATGTGGTGGAGAGTTCCGGCATCAGGACGGTTGGGGTGCCCCAGATCATGGGGCTGCAGTTCGATTATATCGTCACGGGGGAGAAGCTCCCTGTGGAGAACGAGGAGATATTCAACAGCATCCTGGACATCACCCAGCTCCTGCAGAAGTACGATTTGGCATCGGAGAAGATCTACTTCAACAGGGCGGGGGCCATTACCCTCTATTTCGGAGACGTGAAGGTCTCGCTGGGGAACGACCCTGCCAAACTGGAGGACAAGCTCATGCTGCTGCCGGGGCTCTTGGTCAGCCTGGAGGGAAAGAACGGCACCCTGCAGATGCAGACCTATGATGCCGACAGGGGGAAATATGTGTTCAAGCCGGGAATATGACTTTCCCAGGGCATATCTTCACGGAATATTTGGCGTATTTTTTTTAGAAAATAGTTGATTAATTTGAAAAATGATTATATGATATATAGAAGCGGGAACGAAGATGGAAAAAGGAGGGCATATCTTTGCTTGAAATTAAGACGAACGATGCTGAATCTGCTGCCAAGATTATTGTAGTCGGTGTAGGGGGCGCAGGTAATAATGCTGTAAATAGAATGATTGACGAACGGATCGACGGTGTGGACTTCATCGGAGTCAACACGGACAAGCAGGCCCTGCAGCTGTGCAAGGCGCCGCAGCTGCTGCAGATCGGGGAGAAGCTGACCAAGGGGCTGGGCGCCGGGGCGAAGCCGGAGATTGGTGAGAAGGCCGCGGAGGAGAGCGCGGAGGAGATTACCGCCGCATTGAAGGGGTCGGACATGGTGTTCGTCACCTGCGGCATGGGAGGCGGCACGGGAACCGGCGCTGCCCCCGTGGTGGCCAAGCTGGCCAAGGACATGGGCATCCTCACGGTGGGAGTGGTGACCAAGCCCTTCCGCTTCGAGGCCAGGACCCGCATGGTGAACGCTTTGAGCGGCATCGACCGCATCAAGGAAAATGTGGACACGCTGATCGTCATCCCCAATGACAAGCTCCTGCAGATCGTGGACAGGCGCACTACCATGCCGGAGGCGCTGAAGAAGGCGGACGAGGTGCTGCAGCAGGCCGTACAGGGCATCACGGATCTGATCAACCTGCCGGCCATCATCAACCTGGACTTCGCGGACATCCAGACGGTGATGAAGGACAAGGGCATCGCGCATATCGGCATCGGCGAGGGCAAGGGCGACGACAAGGCGCTGGCGGCGGTGAAGATGGCGGTGGAGAGCCCGCTGCTGGAGACCACCATCAGCGGGGCTACGGATGTGATCCTCAACGTGTCCGGGGACATTTCCCTGCCGGATGCCAGCGACGCGGCGGATTTTGTCCAGAGCCTGACGGGGGAGGACGTGAACATCATCTTCGGCGCTATGTACGACGAGTCCAAGGAAGACAGCTGCACCGTCACCGTGATCGCCACAGGGCTGGAGGAGGAGAATCCCCCCGCGGCCCAGTCCAGGTTCGGGACGGGCAGCGTCTACAGGCAGCAGAATGCCCATCTGGGCGCAGGCGGGCTGAAGGGCCTGAATGCACAGCCCGGTCAGGCGGCGCCCATGAATGCGAACCCTGTCCAGGGCATCCAGAAGCCGGTGGACATCCGCAGCTCCGTGGAGGAGAAGACGCTGAAGATTCCCGATTTCCTGCAGAGGAAATAGTGAGATACATCATATTTGTGACTGATAGCCGGGCGAAGGATCGTCCGGCTCTTTTTGTCGAAAAGTTCTTGGGATTTTTCCCTCTGTTTGACAAATTCTTGCGTCCAATCCCTTTATAATGATTGTGAAAAGGATGATGCCGATGCACTATGAGCTATATATTGACAGCCTGTTCTTTCTCAATTTCATCATGAACCTGTTCCTCTTATTCCTGGTGGACAGGAGTACCCTGCGCATGGCCTCCCCGGGAAGGATGGCCGCGGGAGCGGCTGTGGGAGCGGCCTGCGCGCTGCTTCCCTTTCTGCTTGAAGGCAAAGCTATCGTCAAGCTGGCGGCAGGAGCGGCGCTGGGAGCGGCGGGGATGCTCTGCATCACATTCCGGGTGAGGAGCCTGAGAATGTTTCTGAAGCTCCTGGAGAGGCTGGCAATCTGCTCCTTCGGGATGGGCGGCGGGATACTGTTCCTGATCAGGCTCTTTCCGGGGCTTCGGGAAGCCCTCGCAAGCGTTCCGGGAATCCTGGGGATGGGGGCGCTCTTCCTCCTGCTGTTCGCGCGCCTACGGGACGAACCCTATGGAGAGGGCCCATGCAGGGCCCTCCTGCGCAGGAACGGCAGGGAGCTTGCGGTGGAGGCCCTGATCGATTCGGGCAACAGCCTGTTCGAGCCAATCAGCGGGAAGCCGGTCTGCGTGGTGGGGAGGGCAGTGTTCGACAGCCTGTGGGAGGGCTTCCGGGAGGGCTTCCGGGCCGTTCCCTATCACAGCATCGGGAAGCGGCGGGGCATCCTGCCGGCGTACCTGCTGACCGAGCTTCGGCTGGAGACAGGGGGCATGGAATATCTTTTTACAGATGTATATGTGGCTGTCAGCGATGAGGAGATTTCAGGTGCGGACAGTGCGGGCGCAGAGTCCGTGAAAATGATAATCAATCCCAGACTCTTCGCGGAGAGGAAAAGGGGAGGCCGCGGGAAGCGGCAGAATGAGAGGCGCTATGATACTGAAAGTCATGATACCGGGAAAGATGCAATTCAAGATAATCCGCAGGGATAAGCTGTTCCTGCGCAAGGAAGGAGACATTCATTACATAGGCGGCGCCGAGGTGCTGCCGCCCCCGCTGGAGCTGGAGAAGGAGAGCCAGGTCATCGGCGACCTGGGCACGGAGTGCGACGATGAGGCCAAGGCCATCCTGATTGAACACAATCTGCGGCTGGTGGTGTACATAGCCAAGAAATTCGACAATACGGGCGTGGGGGTGGAAGACCTGATCTCCATAGGCACCATCGGCCTGATCAAGTCCATCAACACCTTCAAGCCGGACAAGAACATCAAGCTGGCTACCTATGCCTCCAGGTGCATCGAGAACGAGATTCTGATGTACCTGCGCAGGAACAACAAGACCAAGCTGGAGGTGTCCATAGACGAGCCGCTGAACGTGGACTGGGACGGGAACGAGCTGCTGCTGTCGGATATCCTGGGGACGGACGAGGACGTGATCTACCGGGACATCGAGAACGAGGTGGAGCGCAAGCTCCTCATGGGGGCCATCAGCAAGCTGTCCGAGCGGGAGAAGCGGATTATCAAGCTGCGCTTCGGCCTGGGCACCAAGGACGGCCAGGAGATGACCCAGAAGGAAGTGGCCTCTCTCCTGGGGATTTCCCAGTCCTACATATCCAGGCTGGAGAAGAAAATCATGCGCCAGTTGAAAAAAGAGATGAGCACGCACATTTAGGCTATGCAAATGGGAAAAAATAGGGTAGAATGGATACAGGCGAGAGTCGGCCCGATTGGGCCTGCGCCGTAAAGAAAGACAAAATCGGGTATAAAAACGTTGATAGGACGAGAAGATATATTATCGATAGAATATTTGAAGAAGACGGAGTTCACGGGCTGCCACCAGGGCATGCGCTACCGTCTGGAGGGCGCGGCCGGCGCGGAGGGGGAAAAGCTCCTGCGCTGTACGGTATGGCCGGAGCCTTTCGCCTTTTTTAAGACACCTGAAGAGAAGAAGGAGACTGCTGAGTTTCCGTTTGGGGAGGACGGCGTGGCAGAGGCCATCTGCTGGATGAACGGGATGCTTTCCGAGAAGAAGGAGATATGGGAGAATGCGAAAGAGCGCTGGGATGAGGAGCCATAGCCTTTTTTGCGGATGACCTTGACGGCCGGACCTTCCGCATGAATCTGCGGAGAATACAATATGTTTGAATATATATATCGGGATATGCTGTCCATGGTGAGGTTCTTTCCTTATGGCCTCGCTCTGGGGCTTTTGATGGCGACTCTTTTTTTGTGGGCGGTGAACGGCGCGAGGAAGCGCAGGGGAAAGCTGCCTGCGGCGAAGCTGCCGGTGGCGGCTTTCGTGATCTATCTGGCCCTGATGCTGGTCATCACATTTCTGTCCAGGGAGAGCGGGGACAGCAAGGGGATCGACCTGGAGCTGTTTTCCACCTGGGGGATCAATGACAGGAACAATGCCTTTGTCATAGAGAATGTCCTGCTCTTCGTGCCCTACGGCTTTCTGGCGGGCTTTGCCTTCGGGCGGTATCGCAGGTTCCTGCCCTGCCTGGCGCTGGGGGCTGCGACGAGCCTGGGCATCGAGACGCTGCAGCTGGTCACAGGGAGGGGATTCTTCCAGATAGACGACATCCTGACCAACACGCTGGGGGCTGTAGTGGGATTCCTGCTCTACAGGCTTTTGGGGTTGTTCGGGAAAAAATGATGGCTGAGAGGGCTGTTCGTGGCAGAAGAAGATTATGGGAGTGTAGTCAAAACGCTATGTAGCGGTGACCGCCTTACGCGGTCAGATAGCTGCGCATGGTGCGCAGGGCGTTTTTTTCCAGGCGGGAGACCTGGGCCTGGGAGATGCCGATGGATTCCGCCACCTCCATCTGGGTCTTGCCCTCAAAAAAGCGCAGGGAGATGATTTCGTGCTCCCTGGGGTTCAGGCGCTTCATGGCTTCGCTGAGGGAGAGATGTTCCACCCAGTTCTCTTCCTTGTTTTTTTTGTCGCTGATCTGGTCCATCACATAGAGGGTGTCGCCGCCGTCCGTGAGGATGGGCTCGTAGAGGCTCATGGGGTTCTGGATGGCGTCCAAGGCGTAGGCGATGTCCTCCTTGGAGATGCCGATCTCGGTGGCGATCTCCTCGATGGAGGGCTCCTTTAAGTTCTTCCTGGTCAGGGCGTCCTTGGCGTAGATCGCCTTGTAGGCGGTGTCCTTCAGAGAGCGGGAGACGCGCATGGCGCTGTTGTCCCGCAGGAACCTCCGGATCTCGCCGATGATCATGGGCACGGCATAGGTGGAGAACTTCACGTTCAGGGAGGTGTCGAAATTATCGATGGCCTTGATCAGGCCGATGCAGCCGATCTGGAACAGGTCGTCCACATTCTCGTTGCTGGAGGAGAAGCGCTTGATGACGCTTAAGACCAGGCGCAGATTCCCCTCGATATAGGCTTCCCTGGCCCTCTCGTCGCCAGCCTCGATCTGCTGGAAGAGGGCTTCCTTTTCCTCTGCCTTCAGCAATGGGAGCTTCGAGGTGTTCACCCCGCAGATTTCCACTTTTCCCTGTGTCATTTCCTTCCTCGTTTCTGCGCACGGGCGCGTTGGATTATAGTGGTAGTATGTGCCCCGGGCGGAAAAATATTCATGTCTGCCGTTCTCATTTTTCCTCTGTGCCGCATATTTGTAATAGTAAGGATTTTTCCCGGGAGGAGGGATTTGGGTGCTTTATTCAGAATTGAAATGTAAGGATGTGATCAACATCAAGAACTGCAAGAAGCTAGGCAGGGTGTGCGACCTGGAGCTGGATCCATGCAGCGGCTGCATCTGCAAGATCATGGTGCCGGGGGGCAGCAGGGTGCTGGGATTCCTGAACTGCGAGCCGAACATCGTGATCCCCTTCAAGGACATCAGGCAGATTGGGCCGGACATTATTCTCGTTGACATTCCCTGTTGAATATGGTACGTTAAACGTAACATTGACGGGCATCTTACGCGCAGGAGGAAGAGAGATGAAATGTCCTTATTGCAACCATGACAACACCAGGGTGATCGATTCCCGTCCGGCGGAGGAGAACAATTCCATCCGCCGCAGGCGGGCCTGTGACGAATGCGGGAAGCGCTTCACCACCTATGAGAAGATCGAGACCATACCGCTGATCATCATCAAGAAGGACGAGAACAGGGAGGCCTACGACCGGGCCAAGATAGAGGGCGGCCTGCTGCGGGCCTGCCACAAGAGGCCGGTGAGCGCACAGGAGATCACCAGGCTGGTGGACGCGGTGGAGAATGAGATCTTCAACCGGGAGGAGAAGGAGATCTCCAGCCAGGTCATCGGGGAGCTTCTGATGAACAAGCTCAAGGACCTGGACGCGGTGGCCTATGTGCGCTTTGCCTCTGTGTACCGGGAGTTCAAGGACGTGAACACCTTTGTGGACGAGCTGAAGAAAATGCTCGAATAGTGCGGGCCGGCAGCGTCATTTTTTCCGCAGGAAACGGTAGAGGCAGCCCAGGTACAGCACCCCCAGGGCCAGTTGGCTGACCAACAGCCCCCACAGGAAGCCCCTGACCCCCACCCGGGGGACGGCCAGGAAGACGAAGGCCAGGCGGATCAGCAGGCATATCACGTTCATGACGAAGGTGTGCCCGGCCAGGCCCAGCCCCTGGAGGATGCTGGAGAGGGTGGTGTCCAGGTAGAGGAAGGGGCAGATGAAGCCCAGGGTGGTGATGAAATATCCTGCCAGGGGGCTGTCGAACACGCTGGTTCCAATCCATCTGCCGGACAATACGAATACGCCCAGGCAGGCGAAGCCCATGAGGCCGCAGTATTTCACGGTGCGCACGGTGGCGCTCCTGACCGCGTCCATGTTGCCCAGGGCGTAGTTCTCGGAGATGATGGGCAGCAGCAGCACGGCCACGGAGCCGGTCAGGGCGTTGGGGAAGTAGATGAAGGGCATAGCCATGCCGGTGAACACCCCGTATACGCTCAGGGAGGTGGCGGTGTCATAGCCGTAGAGCCGGAGCTTCGCGGGGATGGACACGGCCTCCACGCTCTGCAGGAGGTTCAGCACGATGCGGTTGGCCGTCAGGGGCAGGGCCATGGCCATGAGCTTCCCCCAGAGGGCGGCGGAGCCGGACAGGCCTGCCCGGGGGGAGCCTGCGGGGCGGATCCGCCGCAGACCTGCAGGGCGGAGGGAAGCCGGTATCCCGCCGGGACAGACGGCAGCCATGGTCAGCAGCATGGAGGCCAGTTCCCCCACGGTGAGCCCCAGAACGGCCACGCTGATGGAGGGAGTCCCCCCTGCCGCCAGGATGCGGGAGGACACTATGTACACGCAGCCCACCCGGACGATCTGCTCCAGAAGCTGGGCCCCCGCCGGAATCCCGGCTTTTTTTATGCCGTAGAAATAGCCGTTGATGCAGGAGTGCACCGCGCTCAGGGGCACGGAGAAGGAAAGGATGCGCAGCATGGAAGCCGTGCGGGGCTCCTGCAGGAGGCCTACGGAGATGGCGTCGGCGAAGAAGAACAGCACCGCGTTGCAGGCCAGGGACAATGGCAGGGAGGTGGAAAGGCCCAGCACAAGGGGCTGCAGGGAGGGCTTCCTGCTGGTGGCCGTCCGCTCCGCCACCAGCTTGGAGATGGCGGTCTGGTATCCGGCGGCGGTGAGGGAGAAGGACAGGGACAATACCGGGCTTAAGAGCTGGTAGATGCCCATCCCCTCCTCCCCGAAGAGCCGGGAGAGATAGATGCGGTACAGGAAGCCGATGATTCTGGTGACGATGCCTGTGGCGGTGAGGACGAAGGCCCCCACGATCAGGGGATGTCTTTGCTTTGCTTTCATATGGATTTCGGGAAACTTTCGTTTTTCCCATTATATTCCCCTTGGACGGTTGACAGAACAGGCAGCGGGTGCTATACTGTCAATAAACCTACCAAAATGGTATGAATATAAAAAGCCCCGCGGATCTGCGGTTCCGTGGGATATGAGAGGAGAGGGATGCACAATGATATACCTGGACAATGCTGCCACCACCAGGACGGCTCCGGAGGTGGTGGAGGCCATGCTGCCGTATTTCACGGAGCAGTACGGGAATCCCAGCGCCATCTATTCCCTGGGTTCCGCCGGGAAAAAGGCCATCAATGAGGCCCGGCGGACCATTGCCGCCGCCATCGGCGCGAAGCCGGAGGAAATCTACTTTACCGCCGGAGGTACGGAAGCCGACAACTGGGCGCTGAAGGCCGCAGCGGAGTGCTGCGCCGGAAAGGGAAGGCACATCATCACCACGAAGATAGAGCACCACGCGGTGCTGCACGCCTGCGGCTACCTGGAGAAGAATGGCTACGAGGTGACTTATCTGGACGTGGACAGGGACGGAATCCTGGATCCGGAGTCTCTGAAGGAGGCCATCCGGCCTGACACGGTGCTGATCAGCGTCATGTTCGCCAACAATGAAATCGGAACCATACAGCCCATTCGGGAAATCGGGGCCATTGCCAGGGAGCGGGGCATCCTGTTCCACACGGACGCGGTGCAGGCCTTCGGACAGGTGCCCATCGACGTGGAGGAGATGCACATCGACATGCTCAGCGCCAGCGCCCACAAGCTCAACGGCCCCAAGGGCACAGGCATGCTCTATATCCGCAGCGGGCTGAAAATACGTTCGTTTATACACGGCGGAGCGCAGGAAAAGGGCGTCCGCGCAGGCACGGAGAACGTGCCCGGAATCGTGGGCTTCGCTGCGGCTGTTCGACGGGCGCTTTCGCGCATGGAGGAGAAGGCCGGAAGGGAAAGGGAGCTTCGGGATTATCTGATCCGGCGGATCGAGGGGGAGATTCCCTACTGCCGTCTGAACGGCCATCGGGAGAAGCGGCTCCCCGGCAATGTGAACATTTCCTTCCGGTTCATCGAGGGGGAATCCCTGCTGATCATGCTGGACATGAGGGGCGTATGCGCCTCCAGCGGCTCCGCCTGTACCTCCGGCTCATTGGACCCCTCCCATGTGCTGCTGGCGATTGGGCTGGAGCACGAGGAGGCCCACGGATCCCTGCGCATGACCCTCTCGGAGGAGAACACGCAGGAGGAGCTGGACGAGGTGGTGGGACACCTTGCGGAAATCGTGCAGCGGCTGCGGGACATGTCGCCGCTGTATGAGGATTTCATGAAATCCCGGAGGGACAGGACATAAAGAAGCTTTGCGGTGCCTGAAGACACAGGGATGCGAAACCTCTGAACGGATTGGCGCGGGGCGGCGTCCATGGAAGTCACAGGACAGACAGGAGGAGCTATGTACAGCGAAAAAGTGATGGATCATTTCCAGAATCCCAGGAACATGGGAGAGATAGAGGATGCAAGCGGCGTGGGGACTGTGGGGAACGCCAAATGCGGGGATATCATGCGGATATTCCTGGACATCGATGAGGAGGGCGTCATCAGAGAGGCGAAGTTCAAGACCTTCGGATGCGGGGCCGCCGTGGCCACCAGTTCCATGGCCACGGAGCTGGTGAAGGGCAAGACCGTACAGGAGGCCCTGCAGGTCACCAACAAGGCGGTCATGGAGGCCCTGGACGGCCTGCCGCCCGTGAAGGTGCACTGCTCCCTGCTTGCCGAGGAGGCCATCCACGCGGCGCTCTGGGACTATGCGAAAAAGCAGGGAATCGCGATAGAGGGTCTGCAGGAGCCCAGGGCGGATATCCATGAGGATGAAGAGTCGTGACGAAGGCGAGGACATATAGCCAGAAAGATTCTTCCATTATATGGACAACTGCCCATAATTCTGATACAATCATACTGGTTCGCGGAAATGACAGTCAGAGGTTCTGCGAGAGATACGATTGAATATAGATCAGGAAGAGGAATCATCAATGGAATCCATGGACAGAAAAACCGAACAGAGCAGAATCCGAAATTTCTGCATCGTAGCGCACATAGACCACGGCAAATCCACCCTGGCCGACCGCATCATCGAGCACACAGGCCTGCTGACCAGCAGGGAGATGCAGGCCCAGGTGCTGGACAATATGGATCTGGAGCGGGAGCGGGGCATCACCATCAAGGCCCAGGCCGTCCGCACCGTGTACAAGGCCCGTGACGGGGAGGAGTATATCCTGAACCTGATAGACACCCCCGGCCATGTGGACTTCAACTATGAGGTCAGCCGCTCCCTGGCAGCCTGCGACGGCGCCATATTGGTGGTGGACGCGGCGCAGGGCATCGAGGCCCAGACCCTGGCCAATGTATACCTGGCCCTGGATCATGACCTGGACGTGATTCCCGTGATCAACAAGATAGACCTGCCCAGCGCGGAGCCCCAGCGGGTCATGGATGAAATCGAGGATGTGATAGGCCTGGAGGCCCAGGACGCGCCCCTGATATCCGCCAAGAACGGCATCGGCATCGAGGATGTGCTGGAGCAGATCGTGCAGAAGATTCCCGCGCCGAAGGGGGATGCCTCTGCCCCTCTGCAGGCTCTGATTTTCGACTCCCTGTACGATTCTTACAAGGGCGTCATCATCTTCTGCCGGATTATGGAGGGGACCGTCAAAAAAGGAACGGTAATCCGCATGATGGCCACCGGGGCGAAAGAGGAAGTGGTGGAGGTGGGCGTCTTCGGCGCAGGCCAGTTCATCCCCTGCGAGGAGCTGTCCGCCGGCATGGTGGGCTACATCACGGCCTCCATCAAGAACGTGAAGGACACGGAGGTGGGGGATACGGTGACGGACGATGCATGCCCCTGCCAGGCTCCGCTGCCCGGCTACAAAAAGGTGCAGTCCATGGTCTACTGCGGCTTTTACCCGGCGGACGGGGCAAAGTACCCGGATCTGCGGGACGCCCTGGAGAAGCTCCAGCTCAACGATGCCGCCCTGCAGTATGAGCCGGAGACTTCCATCGCGCTGGGATTCGGCTTCCGCTGCGGCTTCCTGGGGCTGCTGCACCTGGAGGTGATCCAGGAGCGCCTGGAGCGGGAGTACAACCTGGATCTGGTGGCCACGGCCCCCGGGGTGGTTTACAAGGTATTCAAGACCAACGGGGAGATGATCGAGCTGACGAACCCCTCCAACCTGCCGGATCCTTCCGTAATCGAGCATATGGAGGAGCCTGTGGTCAGCGCGGAGATCATGGTGACCAGCGAATTCATCGGCTCCATCATGGAGCTGTGCCAGGAGAGGCGGGGGCGGTATCTGGGCATGGAATATATCGAGGCCAGCCGGGCGGTGCTGCGCTACGACCTGCCTTTGAACGAGATCATATATGACTTCTTCGATGCGCTGAAGTCCAGATCCAAGGGCTATGCCTCCTTCGACTATGACATCAAGGGCTATGAGGAGTCCAAGCTGGTGAAGCTGGATATTCTGATAAACAAAGAAGAAGTGGACGCCCTGTCGTTCATCGTCCATGCGGATTCCGCTTACGAACGGGGGCGGAGGATGTGCGAGAAGCTGAAGGAGGAGATTCCCAGGCACCTCTTCGAGATTCCCATCCAGGCGGCCATCGGCGGCAAGGTCATCGCCAGGGAGACAGTCAAGGCCATGCGCAAGGACGTGCTGGCGAAATGCTACGGCGGTGACATCACCCGGAAGAAGAAGCTGCTGGAGAAGCAGAAGGAGGGCAAGAAGCGCATGCGCCAGATTGGCAATGTGGAGATTCCCCAGAAGGCTTTCCTGAGCGTGCTGAAGCTGGATGATGATTGAGGGATGCGATTGGCGGGGATGCGATGAATTTCGGAATGGCTTGGGGCTGATTCGATAGAAGATACGGTGAGCAGCCGTAGCCGGTAGTCTGAGTGCATCTGGCAGCGGAGCCCGGAGGGCAAGGCGGGAGAGGGGGAGCGGCAGACGGGCATGCAGAGGAGGGCATTTATGGGTTACCGGAAAAACGAAAAACGAAATATTGATGCAATACACGCGGAAAAACAAGAATTAGAACTATATTTCCATATCCCGTTCTGCATCAGAAAATGCCTTTACTGCGATTTCCTGTCTGCCCCGGCAGACAGGGAGACCATCGGAAGGTATATGGAAGCGCTTCTCGCCGAGACGGAGGGAAGCGCTCTTTCCTATATGGATCATAGGGTGCCAACTGTGTTCATCGGCGGCGGCACGCCCTCTGTGGCTGCGGTGGAGGACATAGAGCGGCTGCTGGCATCTGTGGGAAGGCTCTATCGGCTGGACAGGGACGCAGAGATTACCATAGAGGTCAATCCGGGGACGGTCTGTGGCGAGACGCTGTTCCGTCTCCGGGCGGCTGGCGTCAACCGGCTGAGCATCGGCCTGCAGTCCGCCGACGACAGGGAGTTGGCGGCCATCGGCAGGATTCATACCTGGAAGCAGTTCCTGGACACTTACCGGGCGGCCAGGAAGGCGGGCTTTGAGAACATCAATGTGGACATCATGAGCGCGCTTCCCGGCCAGACCCTGGCGGGGTACAGGCAGACCTTGGAGCGGATCCTCTCCCTGGAGCCGCCGCCGGAGCACATCTCCGCCTACAGCCTGATTCTGGAGGAGGGGACGCCTCTTTTTGAGAGATATGAAGAGGGGAGCCTGGACATCCCCGATGAGGACACGGACAGGGGGATGTATGAGTTGACACAGGAGATTCTGGCGGAGAGAGGGTATCGGCGCTATGAGATATCCAATTATGCCAGGGAGGGCTATGAATGCCGCCACAACTGCGGCTACTGGAGGAGGCGAAGCTATCTGGGATTCGGCCTTGGGGCGGCTTCCCTGGTGGACAATGTCCGGTTCCGCAACGGGGCGGATCTGCGGGCTTATCTGGCCGATCCCCTGGGCTGCCGGGAGGAGGAGCAGATTTTAAGCCGACAGGAGCAGATGGAGGAGTTCATGTTCCTGGGGCTGCGCATGAGGTCAGGCATAAGCTGCGGGGAGTTCAGGCAGCTGTTCGGGCAGGGCATAGAGGAAATATATGGGGATGTGATTGACAAGAACATCAGGGACGGTCTGCTGGAGCTCTGGCCGGAGGGGGAAGGTGCGGGAGAGTCCCTCAGGAGGCCGGGAGGAAGGGAAGACAGAGGGTACATGTCCGCACAGGATGGGCAGGATCGCCGACATGAGAGAGGGCATGTCCGGACAGGGAGGCTGGCCCTGACGGAAAAGGGACTGGATCTGAGCAACTATGTGATGGCACAATTTTTGCTGTAGGAGGCCTGGCGAGAAAAATCGCCTCTTTTTGACAGGCACCATGGACGATACCGCCACATAAACTATGGTAAGAGTAATCCATGGGGGTTGGCTTGGAGACTTTTCAAAAACCATTGACTCAGGAGGAAGAGGCCGAATATATCCGACTGCTGCGGGATGGTTCCCCTGAGGAGGCCCAGCGGGCGCAGAAGATCCTGGTGGAGCGGAACCTGCGCCTGGTGGTTCATATCGCAAAAAAGTATCAGAATGTGGACGAGGATATAGAGGACTTCATCTCCATCGGCTGCATCGGACTGATCAAAGCCATCCGGACATTTGACGAAAAAAAGGGGCGGCTCGCCACTTATGCCTGCAGGTGCATAGAGAACGAGCTGCTGATGTTCCTGCGGGGAAAGAAGAAATCCTCCAGGGAAGTATCCCTCTTCGAACCCATCGGACAGGACAAGGAAGGGAACGAGATCCATCTGGTGGACGTGATAGAGCAGAACCAGCCGGACATCGTGGAGAGCATGGAGCTGAGCGGGAATATCCGGCGCCTGTTCGTCCTGATGGACGCCAATCTGACCCAGAGGGAGCGGCAGATCCTCATCATGCGCTACGGCCTCTACGGGAACCGGGAGGTGACCCAGAGCGAGATCGGTACGCGGCTGGGGATATCCAGGAGCTATGTGTCGAGGATCGAGAAGAAGGCGCTGGGGAAGCTGCGGGAGAAGTTTGAGCAGGGGTGAGCCTGCGGGAAAGATAAGGAATGTTCTAAGATGAGACAGAGTCAGTCCGACCGGGAGAGGACGAACTGATTCTGTCTTATTATGTCTGGTGGGCTGTATGATTATTTCGGAAATTTGACGTAATTTTCTTGTAGGTTATATAAGGAGCATGTATAATAAGATTAACTGTGAAAGAAAGGGAAGCTTTATGCTTAGGGAAGCAGTCTAAATTTTACAACAGGGGTGACGAAATGGAGAACAATAAGTATGGAAATAAACCAATTAATAAACCATATTTTGGGTGGTGCGAAGAAGTATAATAAAGGATATCGAGACATCATTAGAAAAAGATGACTTTACAGTTCAAATTATCCATTCCAATCTAGGAAATGGTAAGACATGCCTTATAGAATATTTAATGTGCTTTTTCTCGGACAAGTATGATGTATATTACTTTAAACAGCTTTACGATGATTTGGAGCAGGAATTACGTATAATTGAAAAAAGGCCGGGGAAGAAAGTACTTTTTATCGAAGGCTATAACTTGTATATTAAAGTGTTGGCGAGCATAAGATATTACTGCAACAGTGACTGGAACATCATGGTTAGTTGTAGGACATATATAAACCGTAGTTCCCGCTACATAATTCCTTCTACATAACTGGTAGAATAACGCAGCACCATAAAAGCCTTGAAATAATGGGAAGTTTTTCCATTACTACTTGCCATTTTGTCATAATGTGATATAATGTAGATAGATTTTAAATTTAATTCTTTCTACATTGGGAGCATGCCATGTACATAGCATACAGCATCAAGAAGGGCAACGAATACGCAACGCTCACATCCTCTGTCAGGGACGGGGCGAAGGTCGTCAAGGGCGAATCCATCAACCTGGGCAGGGTCCTTGACAAGGAGCGGGGGATTTTCCGTAACAGGGAACGCGGGGTGTTTACCTACGACATCAGGACCGGCCAGTATGGGACGGCCCCCGCCGACTTCGTCGAGCCTGCAAAGCGCAGGAGGGGCAAATACATCAAGGATGGGCGGAAAAAGCGGTCCCTGCTGGTCCTCCAGTTCGGCGACATCTTTTTCTATGACTGCTTCGTCCGTGGGACCGGAATCCTGGGGGCAGTGGATGCCATTGGGTACGCCAATAAGGACACGCTCCATGCGCTGCTGTGCTATTATGTCACATCGCCGGAGCCGAACAGCCACGCGGCATTCTGGTACAGCGTCAGCTATGCCAGAATCCTCTATCCAAATGCTGCCATGGCCTCCCAGAGGATCAGCGAAGCGCTGGCGGAGATAGGGCTGGAGGAAAACAGGCGGCGCTTTTACCATAAATACATTGAGTACGTCACAGGCAGCAGGATGGATGACACGAAGGGCAGCTTCGGCATGGCTCCGGACGGCAGGGAAGGGGGCGGGGTCCTGATAGACAGCACCGGCCTCCCCAACTGCGCCAGGATGCCCCTGACAGCAGTCAGCAGCCACAATGGCATTGTCAGCAATGAGGTAAGGGTCATATACGTGGTGCATCAGAGGACAGGGCTGCCGCTCTTCATGCGGTATGTGCCGGGCAACGTGGTGGATGCCTCGACAGTCAGGCGGACACTGCTGGAACTGGAGGGTATGGGCGTCAATGTCAGCTTCGCCCTCCTGGACGCAGGCTATTATAATGGAAAAAACGCAGATGCCCTCTATGAGGCCGGGGTCCCCTTCGTGACCCGGGTCCATAGCAACAACAAGATCTTCACGGACACCATGGAGACGTGCCGCGCCGGGCTGGAGGCAAAAGAGAACCTGGTCCGCCATAACGGGGGGCTGTACTACATAAGGCAGGGCGTGGTGATGCTGGGAACCAAGTCCGACAGGAAGGCATATGGCTACCTGTGCCTTGACCTTACGACACAGTCAAAGGAGCTGCGGAAAGTCGCGGCCAGGGCCGAGGATGGGGACGAATCCCCGTACGAGACTTACAGCCATATGCAGAAAGCCGGGCTGTTCATGCTGGTCTCGTCCAGGGAAGTGGCAAGAAGCAGCATCCTGTCCCTGTATTATACCAGGAACCAGGTGGAGGAAGTGTTCCGGCTTGGAAAGGGAGAAGGGAAGATGCTCCCGCTTGACATCCACAATGAGGATACCCTTCGGGGACACCTTATGATGACCCTCCTTTCAACGGCAATCTTGAAGGTATTACAGGACCGTCTGGTAAAAACAGGCATCTCCGTATCAGAGGCATTCTCTGTCCTCAGCCACCAGGGGGCGCTCGTATACCCTGATTCACTGGTCACAAGCGAACCCGTGAAAAAGATGAACGACATATATAAGCAGTTTAAGATCAAATGTCCTGAGGAGATACCATACACTCCGACAGAGGATGAGCGTGCTAGAATGTAGAGGGAATTAACTAGCGGGAACTACGGATAATTCTCTTTTATCTAGCTTCTGCGAAAGAAAAGAGAATCTCAAAAGCAGATGTCTACAGAGAACGTCTGCAAAACTACTACATACCCTTTTATCAAATGTATTGCCGTGGTTACCTTTTTCACTATCCCATACAAGATATGCCTTTTGAAAACAGGGGCCTATTCCTTGATTTGTTCAGCAAAAACATTCAATATATGGATGCTAAGACCCAAAGTTTGTATCCACGATATTACCGTGCTTTCCTCGCCTTAATGGAAGCAGATGAATCAAATGCAGACGGATTGGAATCATGTAAATCCGAATTTGCCGATATCTTTCAGCAGATTACTGCAAGCACATTTTCTGAATACAAGCATTTGCTGCGCAAACTGAAAATGCCAGTACCAGATATATGATTCTCCCTTTTCCATCCGCTTTCGCCGCTCTCCACCCTAGCCATCCGGATGCTAAAGCCGCACAGACAGATACCGCGTATGTCATCTGTCCTCACCTCCTCTCTATACCAGCATCCGACCACACATTCGTCTTGCTATTTTGCGCCCTCTCCTTTATACTGATGCTACAGGCCACTGCCATGGCCGAGTACAGAAGAAAGGAGTATCTTATGCAGAAGAATGAGGTATGTGAAATGCTGGATACCTTGTCTTCAGAACTGTACAATGAGATAGAAACACATCTTGATGGCTTTTTAGACGAGAAGACCACTGTCCTTGCCCAAGCCATCCAGAACGCCGTGAAATCTACCCGAGAAAAATTGTACGGTCGTGAAGATGCTGTCTAGCATTGTGGCCCGGAGTTCACTCTTCGGGCTTTTCCTCCTCATCACACTGGTTGCAAGATATCGCTTCCCTTAAACACATGGCCTCAAATCTCAAATCCTCCGCTTTCTTTTCTATGGCCGCTACTTTCCCCAGTAAGCTGTCCTTATCTACGGAGACTCTCATAAGTAATTGGTTTCCTTTCATCCGTCCTCACCTCCTCCCTATACCGGCATCCGCCCACATGTTCGTCTTGCTATTCCCTCTCTGTATTCGAAATGTACAAATCTGCATATGACAATTTCTATGACTACCTAATTAATCCGTAGTTGCCCGAAATGGTGCCAATAACAGATATGTCATCATCTTGTTCAGGAGCCGCCGGGCAGAATAGACATCAAGCCCGTCAAGAGCCGATGCAATGGCCTCTGCCCTGCCAAGCTCCATTTCTGTAAACAATGGCGTGTGCATTCCAGGACATTCAGATTCACATGCTTCTCTTACTGTAACCATCCATTCTCACCTCCTCCCTACTATTGGCATCCGCTCACATGTTCGTCTTGCTATTCTGTCCCCTTTCCCTTATACTGGTGGTACAGGTCACTGCCATGGCCGAGTCCGAAGGAAAGGAGAACACCATGAAACTAAATCCCAATTGCATACGTGCATTGCTTCTCCAATGTGAAGATTCTCTTACACTTGATGAGCGCCTCGTCTGGCAGCCTTTACACCTGCCAGATTTTTGCACTTCTCTTCCTCTATATTCCAGGCAAGAGATTGCATATACCCTCTATCTTTTGGATGATGCAGATTACATTGAAACCCACATAGTAGAATCCGACAACGGCATAATAGATATCTATGTTTACCGCCTCACATACCTTGGACATGAATTCATTGACTCCATCCGTTCTAATCCCGTATGGGAGAAAATTCAGTCTGCGTTAAACGTAATAGGATCTGTCTCACTACCTATCATTCAGGAACTGGGAAGCCATTTCGTTCTCGAGCTTTTGAAGCATCCATAATTCTCTGTTTCTGCGAGTCGATGAAATCACTTATTTCCTGTTTCATCCGACTCGCTTTCTCTTCCACAAGAAAGACCTCATATTCGGAGAGACATACATCAGGATGCCTTGACCTCATGCCCGATTCTAGCGAAAGAAATGCTTCCGCTATCAAGACTTTCACGTCTTCTGCCATGATACTATTAAATTTGCGGTCAACCGATAGGCTGTCTGCCGTGTATGCTGAATGATATTGCCTCCTATTCCGCACTTCCTCACCTCCTCTCTATGCCATCTCCGTTTACTCGCTTTCAGCTAGTTTATCGGGCAAAAAAATATCATCCATTTTGCATCCATAAAGGCAGCACAATTTAGCCAACTGTATAGCGTCAGGCGCAGTATAATCATTTTCCCAGCTTACCAAAGTATTTGGGGCTATTCCAATGATTTTTGCTACTTCTTTCTGGTTTAATTTCGCATTTACCCTCATTGCCTTTAAAGATATTTTCAAAAGATTCACCGCCTTTCTATCGTACATTATACTCGCTTTTAGCGAGTTGTCAATACTAAAAGTTAGTTCTTTTGTTTTTATAGTTGCTTTTTACTCGCTTTTGATTTATAATCATGCTTACACGGAGGTGAAACCATGTCGGAAGAAGAATATAAAATAATTTTTTCAAAGAATTTACGGTACTATTTAGAATTGGATGGTAGAACACAAGCCGATTTATGTGAGTTCATGAAGGTATCTTCAGCAACTGTTTCCGATTGGTGTAATGGGAAGAAAATGCCTCGCATGGATAAAATTCAAACAATCTGCAATTGGCTACGAATTGAGAAATCAGATTTACTGGAAGACAAGGGCAATAAAAACAGCTCATATTACTTATATGATGATGCCAAGGAGTTCGCAGAGTTTTTATATGCCAACCCTGAATATAGGGTACTGTTCGATGCTAGCAGAAAAGTAAAAAAAGATGATATCCAATTTGTAAAAGAAATGATTGACCGGGTGAGCGATAAGAGATAATACCTAAAAGGGGGAATTCATATGGAAGATGATATCTATACATATTATGTGGACTTGCCTTGTACAATACGGTCATTTGTCGTATCAAATGCTGATATGACCTTCACGATAATCTTAAATGCCAAAATCGGAAGAGACCAGCAGTTACAGGCGTATCGGCATGAAATTAATCATATCAGAAACGGCGATTATGATAAAAAAAGTTCTGTAGACTTAGTCGAACTGGCAGCCCATGAGATTCAATAGAGGGAAGTAAGAATTATTGAGAAATATTGAACCAAAAGCAAAGTTCTAAAAATACGTTAAAAGGGGAAAAGCATGGGATTTCGATTCAGAAAAAGCATCAAGGTAGCGCCAGGTGTAAAGCTGAATGTCGGCAAAAAAAGTGTAGGAGTCAGCGTGGGAGGAAAATATGGGGGTGTCTCTGTAAACAGCAAAACAGGTGCCCGGGCACGGGTCTCTGCTCCCGGAACGGGCCTGTCCTATACCAGCAAAATAGGGAGTACCTCCTCAAAAAATAATTCCGCAAAAAACTCTGTTTCAAAAAGCACCCAGCAGAAAAACTCTTCTGCCAGTCCTACAGCTGATAAGAGGGCACAATATGAAGAGATTGTCAAAAAGGGGAATTTGACTAAGAAAAAGGCAAAGTCCCTCCAAAGAACCTGCACTATCATCGCATTGTCTTTAATGCTTATAGGATTATTAACAATCTCCTCAGGTATACTGGGCATCATCCTTATTGTTCTAGGAGTCTTTTTCGCCTGTACTGCGCATACGTACAAAAATATTGCAAAAACCTATTTCGATAACGTAGCGGCTCCTAAGGCTTCCACTAATGGAGTACAATCACAACAGACAATAGCCTCAAAACCGCTTCCCCAGAGAACAGTTGCGTCAAAGCAGTCTTCCGCTAAGGAGGAAACACACAAAATTACCGGAACATCATACCGGCAGGATGCAATCAAATCTTTGGGAACACCAAACCCTGATTATAGGCTTACCAAAGAGCAGCTTATCAAGAAGAATCTGCTTAATGTCACCATATACGAATATAGCTTTAAGTCCTATAAGGCCGAACTGGTTCCAGAGCCTACCAATGAGTATGATTCCAATGCAATAAAGGTAGTCATAGCAGGAAAGCATGTTGGTTATGTCAAAAAGGGGAGCTGTGCCCACGTCAAGAAGCTGATGAGCACAAATTCCATCAAATCCATCACTGCCACCATGAAAGGCGGAAGCAGCAAATACATATCCTGTTATGACCCTCCAAAAGAAAGGGACGAGGATTCTTACAAATATGAATCTGACAAAGGAACTATTGGCGTGGAGATTAAAATCCAGACTATAGGGTAGATACCATCAGGATAGTTCTTGGAAAAGTAGGCGACTGATTAAACCGCTTCGGCGTTTTAATACTATAAAAAGGATGAGAGAAACACTATGACCATTCAATACTCCAAACAAGCTGTAAAATTTCTCAGCAAGCAAGACAAAATAACACAGATGAGAATTATATCTGCTATTAATCAATTGCCAAACGGCAATGTAAAAAAATTGCAAGGAAGAACAGGATATAGGCTCCGGGTAGGAAATTTCCGTGTCATATTTGATTTTTCAGGCAATATTATATGTATCAACGAAATTGATAATCGTGGGCAAATCTATAAATAGGAGGATTCGCAATGAATGCTATAAAAGAGAGGATACTGGGAGCTATTACTGTCATGAATAATTCTGACGCAGAAAAAGTATGGGATTTTATGGTCAACAATCTGCACCCCCGTTCTTGGGATGACATAGAAGAAGTCACCCCTGACGACTGGGATCTGAAAATGCTGGATGATATGGACAACAATCCTGACTGCCACGAATTTATATCCCAGGAAGAATTGCTAAAGGAGCTGGGCCTGGTGCCGTCACTGACAGAAAGCTGATTTCCTGTCCCAGGCGGACATCTGCTCGCCAAATAAGATATAATGAATGAAAGCAGCGGACGGAACGGGCAGCCGTCGCCCAAGGCCCCCGACACATTCGCAAAAGTGCCAGATATGATGGATACGCCGCTCATCTTGTGATTTGATGGGCGTAAGGGTGTAGCCAGTTGCGACGTCGCAACTCCTTTAAGAAAGCGAGGAATGACTTATGGACTTAGCACATGAAAGAATTTACACGATAGATGACATCTACGCCCTGCCAGACGGCCAGAGGGCAGAGCTGATTGACGGCCAGATGTATATGATGGCTCCACCGAACACAAAGCACCAGCGAATCGTGGGAAATCTATATGCGGCGATCCACCACTACATCAAGGCAAAAGGCGGTTCCTGCGAAGTGTTCCCTGCCCCCTTTGCCGTCTTCCTGAACAAGGACAGCAAAAATTATGTGGAGCCGGATATCACTGTCATCTGTGACAAGGATAAGTTGGACGATGTCGGCTGCAATGGAGCTCCCGACTGGGTCATCGAAGTGGTATCCCCATCAGACCCGCAGAGGGACTATGATGTCAAGCTCTTCAAATACCGTACCGCCGGCGTCCGCGAATATTGGATTGTGAATCCCATGACACATACTGTCACTGTCTATGACTTCGAACGTGGCACTGGTACGAACCAATATGTCTTTGATGACGAAATCCCTGTATGCATCTATAGGGATTTGAACATCCGTATTACCGATTTACTATAGACAGTTGCGACGTCGCAACTCCCGCACCATGACAATATGATATGCTTGCCGGGCAGCCGGGGACGTGCTCTCACCCGTTCCGAGTCTTGCGGGAGGTGGTGATCATTATGAGTACATATGAGTAATTCATGGTTATCTTGACCGTGGCACTGCTGATTGTAGCAATCTTGAATTATACGCATAAAAAATAGCCGTCCTGACTTTGGCGAGCTGGCGGCTATCTTTTACTGACTGATTTTCGCCGGAGCGGAGAAGCGGTGTTTCCTTTCCGGCTGTCCTGTTAAGCATATTATATACCATGGCTTAAATATTTTCAACAGAAATCTAAAACAATCAAAGGTAAAGGTGGGGATTTCCATGTCAAGAATCAGATGCGCCATCTACGACCGTGTCAGCACGGAGCTGCAGGCAAAGGAAGGCTTGTCCCTGGATGCCCAGAAGCAGGCCCTCACGGACTACGCCCTTGCCCATGACTATGAGATAGTGGACTATTATGCCGACGAGGGCCTGACCGCCCGCAAGAAGATGCAGAACCGCAAGGACCTGATGCGCCTGCTGCGGGACGTGGAGGCCGATCGGATAGACCTGATCCTGGTCACCAAGCTTGACCGATGGTTCCGCAACATCAAGGACTACCACAACACCCAGGCCATCCTGGAGGCCCACCACTGCAACTGGAAGACCATCTTCGAGGAGTACGACACCTCCACGGCCAACGGGCGCTTCGCCATCAATATCATGCTCTCCGTCAATGAGAACGAATGCGACCGGACCTCCGACCGCATCAGCTCCGTCTTCCAGTACAAGAAAGGCCGGAAGGAGCACCTGAACGGAAAGCCTGCCTATGGCTATGTTGCAGACAAGGACAAGAAGCTGGTCAAGGATCCCGCCACGGAGCATATCGTCAATGACATCTTCCAGCAGTACTTCACCACCTACTCCAAGAAAGCCACAGTGCAGTACATACTCTCCAAGTATGCCGGCTCCCCGGTCTGCCCCACCATGTACCAGGTGAACCGCATCCTGAAGTGTGAGACCTATACCGGCCAGATGTATGGCATCGAGGATTACTGCCCGGCATACATCACTGCAGAGCAGTACCGGAAAATCCAGTCCATCAGCGACTCCAAGATCATACCGCACCAGACGGAGCCCTTCCTCTTCTCTTCCATGGTGAGGTGCCCCATCTGCGGGAAGAACATGAACGGCTTCGTGAAGCGCCAGCCTCTGAAGTCCGGCGGGGTATCCGAATACAAGCGTTACCGCTGCGGCGCGAAGTTCACGGAGTACCACAATGGTGCCTGCCTGTCGGAGTCCGTCATAGAGGATTATCTCCTGACCCATGTGGAGGAAGCTGCTGATGCAAAGATAACGGAGCTTTCCAAAAAGCAGCGGGAGCTGATGCAGAAGCCGGACATGTCCGCCGCCATCCGAGCAGAGCTGGACCGCCTTAACATCATGTATCAGAAAGGGAGAATCAAAGAAGCGTACTATGATGAGCAGTATGCCCGCCTATCAGAAAAGCTGGAAGACTGCAGCCCCCTGGAGGAGGTGACGGCTTCCCTGGAGGCCTACAGGGCCATTTCCAGGAACTTCACAGGGGAATGGCAACAGATGTACCGGAACCTGGATATAGGCCATAAGAAGTCTTATTGGAAGGAAATCATCCGGCAGATTGAAGTGGACGCGGGAACCCGCAGGGTATGCGGATTCACGTTTCGGATTTGAGGGTGTAGTAACATATATTTTACTACAGTGAAGTCCCCCTGCCCGCCAGAAAACGCCGCTGCCGTGGAGCCGAAGTCGATGCTCTGGTCGATGTTCACATCCGCAGCCGGGTCGATGCCGTTCTTGCGCAGGATATACTCGAAGACCATCTGGGGCATACCGCCAGTCTGCCCTAGCATGATGAACATATTTTCCACACACGTCAATTTCTCCTTAGAAGCCACGATTCTGTATGGATAATGGTAGATTCCCGTCTTTTCCACCAGCCCCAGGTCCAGCAGATGCTCCATATAGGTACCGAACTTTTTCTTGTGCATGGGATAACCCATATTTTTCAGGCTCTCCGCCAGGAATTTTGCAGAGGTAAAACCTGTCTCGTCCTTTTCCAGAAGCCGGATTGCCTCAATCATCATGGTGAGCTTCAGATTTTCCTTGTCGGCTTTGAAATCATAGGCCTCCAGATTGCCGAGACCATGTTTCAAATAGATGTCAACATTTCCGTCTTTGTCTACGATGATTTTTTCTACCAGAACCTCAATGTCCGTCCGGGTCAGGCTTTTTTGCTCCAACACTTCATTTAAAATATCCAGTGCGGTTTGAAAGCCCGGTTTGATTGCAACAGCGGAGATATGGGGCTCCTTCGTCAAATCTTGCAGTGTTTTTTCAATGGCAGAGATACGCTCCATTTTTTCTGTCTGTAGAGAGGCGTATGTTTCATTGATGATTTCAGACATCCCCGGATTTGCCGTGAGCTCCTTTACCTTTTGGGTAATCAGTGTTTTCAGCTCTTTCTTGATTCTCTCCAGCTCGTTTTCCAGTCTCTGCCGACTGTCGTCTGCGGAGTAAGCAGGAGCCTTTAAGTTTGACAGGTCGAAATTCTGTATGATGTCTGCCAGAGAATCACGGCAAAGGGTGAGATATTTAACCAAAGCGTCCATCAGGGTTTCTTCTGTCACCAGATGGGCATGTTCACAAAACTGCTTTCCCTTTTTGTTGTAGGTGCCGCACACATAATATTTTCCACGGTTCGGACGGTTGATCGCGGTCAGCTTCATGCCGCAGTCCTTGCAGTACAGACACCCGGAAAAGAGGTTGATGTGTTTCCTCTGGCCCCGGTACTGGCTGTGATGGCGGCTGTCCTTCACCTCAAAGAGCAGCTTCATGGTATCGTCATCAAATATTTTCGGGTGGTGGTCCGGGAAAACATATTGCTGATCTCTGGAAATCTTTTTGTCTTTTCCGTTGATGGTCATTCTCTCTCTTTTGTGGGTTCGCAGTACCCCGTTATGATAATCGTTAAAGAGGGTGTCTTTCACCATGCCATAGCTCCACATATGGGCGACTTCCCGGTGATAGGGTAGGCCCAGGGCCTCGTAGCGTTCCTTTTGCAGCATGGTAGGCGTGGGGACGCCCCGGTCTGAAAGCATTTCCGCAATCTTTCGTATGCCGTTCCCTTCCAGATAGAGGTTCTTTTCAAGGTTCAGGATAGCGGCGGCTTCTTCATCAATTAAAACCATCTGCTTGTTCAGAGGGTGCCTGGTGTAGCCGAATGGGGGAGCACATTTTAAAGTGCCGTTTTCCTGCTCCATTTTCTTGATTCGTTTTACCTTCCGGCTTGTGTTCTTCACATGGCGTTCATTATCCCATGTCTTGATTCCGATAATATCATCATCAGAGTAGAGGGAATCATAATTGTCATCAATCAGGATGACGCGCTTCCCCTGTTCTTCCATTTCTTCGAGAAAAAGCAGTACCTTCGCATTGTGCCGTCCGATTCGAGAAAGGTCTTTCGCCACGATTACATCTATGGAGCCGAGATTGGCCATCATGTTCTGAAACTGGGGACGGTTGAAGGAATAGCCGGAAATGCCGTCGTCCTCGTAGATGTGGCGTACAATCATGTTGTTTTCTTCTGCGTATTTCCGGATAATCAGTTTCTGGTTTTCGATAGAGGAATAATTTCTCTTGTTATCGTCTCTGGAGAGGCGGACATAACCGTCTATCATTGTGGGAGTATGGATTGCTGTCATCATAAAAATCGTCCTCCTTATCTTGCTTTCTCCCTATATTTTACCATGTCAGCAGGAAATCAAGCGCGAATGGAATGAGCATTTGATTTCACCTGACATGGTAACGAAAGAATCTTTTAGCGCGCAGCGAGGCAGACGCGCAGCGGCTGGATTCTTGAGTATATTTTAGGCAGGATAACACAATATTGTCATCTTTCAGTGAAAATGGTTGCGGACCACATCCCGCAATCCATTTTCCATTGCCTGATTGCCCTCGATAATGGTAACGACCAGATACCCCCGTCTGCTAAGAGCTTCCTTTTTCCTTGCGATTTCATAACTATCAGAATCCTTTTTTTGAAGTAAGTAGCAAACCTCCTTTTGCTTTCCTATGACAATCACCTCAAATTCTTGCTTCATATTATTGTATGAAAAGTCAGGCTTATCCTATCAATCAAAAATTCCGCTGCAAGCAGCAGGGTTTTTGATCCTCGCGGCATTCACCAAATATGCGTGCAGGCACGCCTACTTGGCTCATTGCTCGCGGGAATAAAACAGCTTTCTTCATACAAAATGACATGGTGGCCCGTTTCCTTTTTGTCCTGTGGGGAAACGCGAAAAGACGGCACCCGGTAATGGCGGTAGTCCATAAGGAAATATTGCAAAATTTGTGACGAATGCCAGGTAAACGGAAAAAGAATAACTGCTATGCAAAAGGGTTATCCGATTGCATAGCAGTTTTCTTTTGTCTTTCTATTTAGTTTTTGATTTTCAGCGTTCCAACGGAACGCGCAGCCATCACCGCAGGTGATGATCTCAGGGGTTGGGGGACATGTCACCAACAAGCATTTAGCAGAAATTCCGGGGACGGGATTTCTGCTAAATACGCAATCTTACGGAAGATTGCATTGCTTGCGAACTGTATCGTGAATTCCTGTTAACCGCTAATTGTAAAATCTATTGCTATTATTCATTTAAATGTCTATAATAAGAAAATCGAAAAATCTAATCAAAAACTAATCAAGCCTTAGTATAATCAGATTGGAGGTTTCAGATATGGCAAAAACAATACTGATTATTGAAGATGAAATAGCAATACAAAATATCTTAGCCGAGCCGCTTAGAGCCTGCGGCTATGAAGTTGTGACTGCATCGGATGGTCTGGAGGGTATCAATGCTTTTCATACCCACCACATAGACCTTATCCTTTTGGATATTATGCTGCCGAAAATCAACGGATATGCTGTTTGCGAAATGGTACGACAAGAAGCACAGACCCCAATTATCCTTTTGACTGCCCTTGATACAGAGGATGACCAGATAAAAGGTTTTGATTTATTGGCAGATGACTATATCACAAAGCCCTTTTCTATCAAACTGGTACTAAAGCGTGTGGAAGCATTGCTTAGAAGAACAGAAACAACGGATATGGGTACAGACATTATCCGATATAAGGAACTTCAGATAAGTGCCAAGCAAAGGCAAGTTCTTGTAGCAGGTGCAGAGGTCATTCTTACGCAATCCGAGTTTGATATTTTACTCTTGTTCCTTAAAAATCAAGGACGAGTATTCACAAGAGATGAGCTGCTCAACCTTGTGTGGGGATATGAATTTATCGGCGAGGAAAAAAGTGTCAACTTCCACATTATGAATCTGAGGAAAAAGTTAGGTGTAGATTATATTGAAACTGTCAGAGGGGTGGGATACAAAATTGCGAAAGAAAATCAGTAACTCACTAAGTGCAAAAGTGTTCCTGTGGGTCTTTACCGCATTGACCTTGTGTAGCATTTTGATATACGGCATTGTCCTTATATTCGTGCCACAAAGTTATCAGCTCACAGGCAGCAAACAATTTGAAACCAATGCGGGAGCGTTGTTCTCTGCTCTGGAAAACAAAAACTATGAGGACGGAACAACTCTGATTACAAATTTCTGTATTGAAAACAATGCCGTGGCGATGTTAGGAAATGAAAAGAACAGCGTTACTTTCGGAGATTTTGACAACATTGGCGACGACCTGTCAACAGCACAGACCTATACAACTGATGTGACCTTTGCAGAAGATAAAGCAAGCTATACGCTTTCTGTTATCTCTCTATCCAAAACGGCAAGCGAACTGTTCAGTCTGCTGCTCCGTTTTATTCCGTTGGTATTGACGGTTATTCTGCTTCTCTCTGCCCTAAGTGCTTTCATTTGCAGCCGAGTGATTGTTGTACCGATTGCAAAAATCAGTCAGATTTCCAAACGAATGACCGAGCTTGATATGACTTGGAGATGTGATACAGACCGCAAGGACGAAATCGGTGTACTTTCTTCCAGTCTGAATACAATGGCGGCAAGGCTGCAAAGTACAATGGAAGAATTGGAAACGGCAAATCAGCAGCTAACCAAAGATGTTAAGAAATTTCAAAGGTTGGAGGAACAGCATAGGAATTTCTTTGCTGCTGTTTCCCACGAGCTGAAAACACCGTTGACTATTCTGAAAGGTCAGCTTGAGAATATGATATTAGGTTTTGGAGATTACCAGAACCACGACAAATATCTGCCGCAGGCACTAAAATCCGCCGAGGACATCGAATACTTAGTGAAAGAGATACTATCTATTACCAAAATGGAAACAATGAACATCGGCAGCTCTTTGGAAACACTTTCTTTAGCTGATATGGTAAGTAAAGTAGTTACGGAGTTGCAGCCCTTGGCGACTGAAAAAGACATTGCTATTTTTCAGAATATCTCCGAAGATATAAGTGTGTCAGTCAACCGCAACCTGTTCGGTAAGGCGTTATCCAACATCATTGGCAACGCCATCCGTCACTCTAAAGCAGATGCTAAGGTTTATGCAGATTATGACACGGATACGCACATTTTGGTTGTAGAAAATACAGGCGTATTTTTAGACAAGGATAATTTGGAAAATATGTTTACGCCGTTTTATAGGGCGGACAAATCCCGCAGCAAAGCCACAGGCGGAAGCGGTCTGGGTTTATACATTGTAAAAACTATTCTTGACCTACACGGAATGGAATACAAAATTTCGAATACCGACAAGGGTGTTGCGTTCTATCTGAAATTAAATTAAGCCATCTTCTAAAGAAGCCGTCAGTTATCTGGCGGTTTCTTTGCGTTTGGAAAAACGAACGAAACGCATATCAAATGCTAACCAAAAACTAATCAAAAAAAGATATGATTGTCAGCAGAAAGGAGATGAAGCCTAAATGGATTGTAAAAAGCGGGCAGGTCTGTATCTGCTCCGTAAAAAAGGAAAAACCATAAGTATCTTTCTGCTCATTATGGTTGTTTCGACCTTTCTTATTTCCTGTTTTTCGCTCCTTGCCGCATCCGAGAAGTTAGCCAGTGACATCCGAGGAGCTTTAGGAGCTGCCTTTTATCTAAGGGCGAGCACAGGCGTAGTATCAGACGAGAATGGCGAAATGATTGTTACGGAAAATCATATCCGTATTACTGACAATGAGATAAAGCGGATACAAAACTGCGGCAATATTGCGTACTGCAATCCTGTCAATTATGGATATGCCAAAGGCGAACAGCTTACCAAAGGCAATCCCATTGCCTTTATCCGCGGAGAGAAACACACCGAGGATAACAATATGGGGGCTGTTACAGCACTTCGCTATTCCGCTTTGGAAACAGATTTTGTAGACGAGGTACTGGCTCTTGCCGCAGGCAGACACATTACGGAAGCAGATACAAACGCCGTTTTGATAAGCTCTGAGGTGGCGGCTGTAAATGGCTTGTCTGTTGGGGATAAGATTGTCCTGTCATCGTCCGAGCTTGGAGAAGCTGACGGCGAGTACATTGATGTGTGGTCTGG
>OFFK01000318.1_pt1 | contig 42904 bp, 36 predicted proteins | sample 1521361 | NCBI WGS metagenome assembly OFFK01 (sample SAMEA3504096, study PRJEB24116) | mouse gut metagenome | biome: mouse gut; feature: mouse-associated habitat; material: faeces | place: Denmark | collected 2011 | reverse complement strand
TTGGTGCCTTATAAGGCTTCCGAGCTGATCACCGCCATGAAGAGCGGCACCAAGCTGCCCATACAGCTGCATACCCACTACACCTCCGGTGTGGCAAGCATGACCTATCTGAAGGCAGTGGAAGCAGGGGTGGATGTCATTGATACTGCCATGAGCCCTCTGGCTCTGGGTACTTCACAGCCTGCAACCGAGGTTATGGTGGAGACTTTCCGGGGCACGCCTTACGATACCGGATTTGACCAGAATCTACTGGCAGAGATCGCCGATTACTTCCGTCCTTACAGGGATGAGTGCTTGAAGAGCGGTCTGCTCAATCCCAAGGTGATGGGCGTGGATATCAAGACATTGCTGTACCAGGTGCCCGGCGGCATGCTTTCCAACATGGTGAGCCAGCTCAAGGAGCAGAACGCGGAAGACAGATATTACGATGTGCTGAAGGAGATTCCCGAGGTGCGTAAGGATCTGGGCGAGCCGCCCCTGGTTACGCCTTCCTCCCAGATCGTGGGTACCCAGGCCGTGTTCAATGTACTTATGGGCGAGCGGTACAAGATGGCTACCAAGGAGACCAAGGCGGTTCTGCGCGGCGAGTACGGTCAGACCGTAAAGCCCATGAACCAGGAGATCATCGACAAGGTTATCCCCGGCGAGGAGAGAATTACCTGCCGTTATGCGGATATGTTGGAGAATGAGATGGATAAACTGGAGTCCGAGATGAAGGAATGGAAGCAGCAGGATGAGGACGTGCTGTCCTATGCATTGTTCCCCCAGGTTGCCATGGACTTCTTCAAGTACCGTCAGGCACAGCAGGAGAAGGTGGACATGACCCAGGCGGATACCAAGAACGGGGCTTACCCTGTATAAGGGGTAGGAGGTTTTCATAGAGTCTGTTCCGGGAGACGCGGCGGTTTAGCAGCGTAAAGTTTCCTTTCCGGAAAAGGATAGAGCGGCAGGAAGTGCCGGCGCCAGGGCGATAGGCAGGACGCGTCGGTATTTTCTGCCATTTTCTGTAATGGATGAAGGGGGCCGGAAAATATGTATGAGATATCTTATATTGAGACGGAAGAGCAGTTAAAGCAGGTATTGGATTTTTGCTATGATATTTTGGGACAGCATCTGCGGGATATTGAGAATTACAGATACGACGACTGGAAAGATAGAATAAAGTCAGACAGTAAGCTTTTGGTATATGCCCATGAGGGCGGCCATGTGATTTCCGCTGTTCTGGGCAGGCGGGAAAGCGCGGAGAGCCTGGTCTGCGGGTTTGTGGCATGTGCGCCGGAGCATCGCAGGCAGGGGATTACCAGGGGATTGATGGATAGATTTGAGAAGGAAGCCGTCAAGGCAGGATTCCGGTATATTACTTTGGGGTCCGATGCGGATCCTTTTTACGGGAAATGCGGCTATAAAGTGATATATGAAATGCATGGGCAGAATATTTACCAGAAATTATTAGGGACATGAAGGAACGATATATTATGTTGAGCGGCGAAGCCGTGAACATGGGGCAGAAGTGAGATGGGTTGGAACAGGAGAAGAGGGCGTTGAGAAAGGTGATTGTTGTGGGCGGAGGCGCCGCGGGAATGATGGCTGCATTGGCGGCTGCAGACCAGGGCTGCAGGGTCTGCCTCATTGAAAAGAACGAAAAGTTGGGCAAGAAGCTGTTCATCACGGGCAAGGGCCGCTGCAATGTGACCAATGCCTCGGATATGGAGACCTTGTTTGCCAATGTCCGGAGCAATGGAAAGTTCCTGTACAGCGCCTTTACTGATTATGATAATCGGGCAGTGATGGACTTTCTGGAGAAGGCAGGCTGTCCCCTGAAGACGGAACGGGGAGAGCGGGTTTTTCCCGTGTCGGACCATTCGTCGGATGTGATTGCCGCCTTTCAGAGAGAATTGAAAAAGCGCAAGGTGGAAATCCTTTTGCATACAGCGGTGAAGGAACTGATTTGGGAGGGACCGGAAGAGGCAGCATCTCCGGAAGACGGGCCGCCTGTGGACGATGCAGGAAGCTGTACGGAAAGGGCCGGGGAAAACAACCTTCCGGGGAAGCGTCATGCAAAGTCCCGGGAGACCGAAAAACTGGGAACAAAGGGGAAAGCGCAGACTGCGCAGGGGAAGATTACAGGGGTCCGTCTGGCTGACGGCAGAACGCTCTCCGCTGACGGCTGCATTGTCTGCACAGGCGGCATTTCCTATCCTTCCACAGGTTCCACGGGAGACGGTTATGGATTTGCCAGAAAGGCAGGACATCAGGTGACGGAGACAAGACCGTCACTGGTACCCTTTAATATAGAAGAAAAGTGGTGTTCCCGGCTTATGGGATTGTCGCTGAAAAATGTCTCCCTGCGGATGAACAGCGGCGGCAGGGAGGTTTACGAGGGTTTTGGAGAGATGCTCTTCACCCACTTTGGAGTCAGCGGGCCACTGGTTCTGTCTGCCAGCAGTTTTTACGGGCAGTCTAAGGCAATGCTCTATATCGACTTAAAGCCTGCTCTTGACTTGGAACAGCTGGACCGCCGCCTGCTGCGGGACCTGGAGGCAAATAAGGGAAAGCAGTTTAAAAACGCCTGGGGCGGATTATTTCCGGCCAGTCTGATTCCGGTGATGGTGGAGTTGTCCGGCATTCATCCGGATAAGAAAGTGAATGAAGTCACCAGGGAGGAGCGCAGGCGTTTTGCCGCCCTGATCAAGAAACTGCCGCTGACAGTCACCGGGGTAAGGGGTTTTGAGGAAGCCATCATCACCAGGGGAGGGGTCTCCGTGAAGGAAGTCAATCCCTCCACCATGGAGTCCAAAAAGGTGAAAGGGCTGTATTTTGCAGGGGAAGTACTGGATGTGGACGCCCTGACCGGAGGATATAATCTGCAGATTGCCTGGTCCACGGGACATCTGGCCGGCAGTTCCCAGACGCAGAAGAAGGGAGAAAATTTATGAATCTTTTTCGGTGGGTTTTGAGGGGAGCCGTGATGATTTGCCTGTTGGGTGTAACCGGCTGCAGCATGGTCCAGGGACTGGAGACGAAGGAAATCCGGGATTATCTGGAGTCCCGATACGGTTCCTGGGATTTTGAGATTCAGAAGGAAGAGACGGAAGGAAGTCCTTCCTACAAGGTGACGCTTGCGGAGTACCCGGAAGTTACGTTTACGGTGGAGGAGGGCAAAATAGAGGAGAGTGCGGACTGGAGATACCATGATGATTATGCGGCCCAGATGCTTTACGGGGGAGCGGAGCGTCTGGGACTCTCCTGCGAAAAGGCAGAAGACGATTATAATGTGTATATCTATTATCAGGATTACGGCGAATTGGATTCTCTGGCCGAGAATGTGGTGAAACTGGTGTCAGACTGTGTGGAGAGCAGGGCCTTCGAGACGCTGCGGAGTTCATGCCTGATCGTGATTAAGCCGGAAGGGCAGACGCAGAAGGAGTTTCCGGGATACCAGATCCGGATTAAGACGCGCTACACATATCAGGTAAATAAAGAATTCGGCATCATGGCGTCAGAACTGGATCCTGTGCAGTTTAAGGAGGACTTAAGGCTCTGCCATATCTTCAATTCATATAACTACATGATTCCCAGGGATGAGGCGATGTTCTCGGAGGCTGACATAGAGCGGTACAAGGACATGTGTACCGGGGCCATGGGAGAAGGAGAGGACGGAAGCATAACCGTATATGATCTGGTGAACAAGGGTGCATATGGACTGAATTATGGCGGCACTTATCAGGTTTTATCGTCGCAGGGGCTTGTGACGGAGGTGACGGACGACAGCTTTACGGCTTCCGGAAACGGGCTGACAATACGATTTTTCCAGGAATTTAAAAACAGGGAAGCGGTGGTTTCCTATGAGGTTTTGAGCGGAGATGAGGAACTGGTGGAAAAAGAAAGCGAGGGACGCGCCTACTATGCGGTGCAGGCCTTCACCGGTCAGGACATTTCTTTTTCCACTCCGGAAAAAATGCAGGCGGCCATGGAGGCGGAGCGCCTGGAGCGGCTTCCGGAGATACAGAAAGCCTTTGAAGACGCGGTGACCCAGGACCAGACAGGGGAGGCGGGAGGCATCCAGGTCACGCTGTTGGAGATGGAGCTTTATGAGCGCATGGGAACAGGTTTTTTCTATGTGGAGTCCAATGAGGAGAATGTATGGACCAGGATTCGGCTGCGTCTGAAAAATACAGGCAGCCTGGATGTAAGGGTTTTTCCTGTCGTGGTTGAATCAGGCTCGGAGGATCAGTTCTCCGGAATGATTGCCGACAGTGAGGCGAATCTTTACCGTCCGCAGGATATCATAAATCTGGGACTGGAGGATATGTATGGAGAGATGCTGGCAGTCGGCGAGACCATAGAAGGGAATGTGTATTTTAAGCTGCCCAGGGAGCTGGTATCTCAGGGGGATTCCCTGATACTACATTCTTTTTGCGGAAGCGGCAAGACATCTGTTCTGCTTCCCGCGTTGGATTGATTACGGTTCCGGGGGTCAGACTAAATTTGATAGGAGGATGTGGAAAATGAGTTTTAATGTGGCAATGGACGGTCCCGCAGGGGCCGGAAAAAGCACCGTGGCCAGGGCGGTGGCAAAGGAGATGGGCCTGATCTATGTGGACACAGGCGCGATGTACCGGGCCATGGCGCTGTTTATGCTGCGGGAGGGTGTGGACTTAAAGGACAGCGGGAAGATAGCGGAAAACTGTACCCGGGCGGATATTACCATACGCTATGAGGACGGCGTTCAGGTAGTCTGTCTCAACGGAGAAAACGTAAACGGGTATATCCGCACCGAGGAGGTGGGGGAAGCCGCCTCCGTTATCAGTCCGGTTCCCCTGGTGCGGGAGAACATGGTCAGGCTCCAGAAAGCCCTTGCCGCCCGGAGCGACTGCATCATGGACGGGCGTGACATCGGCACCTGCGTGCTTCCGGAGGCGCAGCTGAAAATCTATCTCACCGCCGGCAGCGACGTGCGTGCAAAGCGCAGATACGATGAGCTGACTGCCAAAGGAGAAAGCTGCGATCTGCAGCAGATCAAGGCGGATATCGAGGACAGGGACTACCGCGACATGCACAGGGAGATGTCTCCTTTAAAACAGGCGGAGGACGCCGTACTGGTGGATACCTCGGACATGACCCAGGAGGAAGTGATAGCCGAAATAACAAAACTCTGCGGACAGGCCAGGGCCTGAACCGTTGCGGGCTGTCTGCGGAAGGCGGGAGATTGTATGGAAGTAAAACTTGCGGAGCACATGGGTTTCTGCTTTGGCGTGAAGCGTGCTGTGGATACCGTGTATGAACAGATAAAAAACGGGAAAACTATATATACCTATGGTTCTATTGTGAACAATGAGGAAGTGGTGAGGGATCTGGCGGAAAAGGGCGTCCGGGTTCTGGAGACCAGGGAAGAGCTGACGGAACTGTCCGAAGTCGGGCAGGAGGCAGGGGGGTCCGGGGCAGCGTCTCCCGCCAGTGTCATCATCCGTGCCCATGGTGTTCCGGAGGAGATCTTCACCATCCTGCAGGAGAAGCATCTGGAATGCATCGACGCAACCTGCCCTTTTGTGAGACGGATCCAGAAGAAGGCGGAGGAGGAGAGCAGGAAAGGAAAGCATATTGTCATTGTCGGAAATGCCGGCCATCCGGAGGTGGAAGGCATTATCGGATGGTGCAGGGGGCCTGTCACAGTCATTAAAAATGAAGAAGAAGCCCGGAAATTTCAGCTTTCCCAGGGTAAAAAGGTATGTGTGTTGGCACAAACGACATTTAACTACAATAAATTTCAAGGCATAGTTGAAATTTTGGAAGAAAGAGGTTATAATGGTAGTGTTGTAAATACTATCTGTAACGCTACGGAAGAGCGCCAGCGTTCTGCAAGGGCGCTTGCAGCAGAAGCTGACGTAATGATTGTGATAGGCGGTAAGCACAGCTCCAACACCAGGAGATTGTATGAAATCTGCAGTGAGGAATGTGCGCATACCTATTTTATACAGACACTCGAGGACCTGTGTTTAGAATTACCTAAAACTGCTCGACTGGTGGGTATTACAGCGGGGGCTTCCACCCCAAACAAATTAATTGAGGAGGTTCAAAATTATGTCAGAATTAACTTTTGAACAGATGTTGGAAGACACAATCAAGACAATACACTCAGGAGATGTGGTCGAAGGCACAGTCATCGATGTAAAGACTGATGAGATTGTATTGAATATCGGATATAAGTCCGATGGCATTCTTACGAAGAATGAGTATACCAATGATTCCAGCGTAGACCTTACAGCGGTAGTAAAGCCCGGGGATGTCATGGAAGTGAAAATCCTGAAGGTGAATGATGGAGAAGGACAGGTAGTGCTGACTTACAAGCGTCTGGCCGCTGACAGAGGCAACAAGAGAATCGAAGAAGCGTACAATAACAGAGAAGTCCTGAAGGCAACTGTCGTGCAGGTACTTGAGGGCGGCTTGAGCGTGATTGTGGAGGAAGTGAGGGTGTTTATCCCCGCCAGCCTGGTATCTGATACTTATGAGAAGGACCTGACCAAGTATATGGGACAGGAGATTGAATTTGTAATCAGCGAGTACAATCCCAAGAGGAGACGCTATATCGGCGACCGCAGGCAGCTTATCGTAGCCCGCAAGGCAGAGATGCAGAGAGAGCTGTTTGAGAGGATTCATGAGGGCGATGTGGTGGAAGGCGTCGTAAAGAATGTGACGGATTTCGGAGCCTTTGTTGACCTTGGCGGCGCTGACGGACTGCTGCATATTTCCGAGATGTCCTGGGGACATGTAGAACATCCCAGAAAAGTATTTAAGGTAGGAGATAAGCTGAATGTGCTGATCAAGGAGATCAACGGAAGTAAGGTTGCGCTTTCCTTAAAGTTTGAAGATCAGAATCCCTGGAGGGATGCGGCGGATAAATACGCAATCGGCAATGTGGTGACCGGCAGAGTTGCCAGGATGACAGACTTCGGTGCATTTATCGAACTGGAACCCGGTGTGGACGCGCTGCTTCATGTGTCCCAGATTTCCAGGGAGCATGTGGAAAAGCCTTCTGATGTGCTGCGCATCGGTGAAGAGGTTACGGCGAAGATTGTGGACTTCAATGAGGCTGACAAGAAGATTTCTCTTAGTATTAAGGCTATGGCAATTTCGGAAGCGAATGATGATGCGGATGCGGCAGTTGGGTTCCGGGAGGAAGATGCCGAATAATAACAGGATGGTACTGCCATGGTATTTGATTACGAGTACTTTAAGAGGGAAATTCTGGTTCTCACAGGGATTGATCTGAATTCTTATCAGGAAAAGCAGATGAAGCGCCGTATTGACTTTCTGATTTCCAAGAATAAGATAGAGGGCTATGACAAATATGTCGCCGCTTTGCGGGGAGATCATAAAAAATTTGAAGAATTCGTTAATTATGTTACCATAAATGTATCAGAATTTTACAGAGATGTATCACAGTGGAAGGTGCTGGAGGAGAAGGCAGTCCCAGAATTAATCAGCCGGTTTGGACGTAGTTTAAAAATCTGGAGTGCTGCCTGTTCCACGGGGGATGAACCTTATTCTCTTGTGATGGCTTTTTCAAGGTATTTGCCCTTGGGAAATATTAAGATTTTTGCTACCGACCTGGATAAACAGGTAATTGCAAAGGCAAAGGAAGGCATTTATCCGGCGAAAAGTATTATGTTCCTGCCGGCGGATCTGAAACGGAGATATTTTAGCCAGGTTGGAGAGGATGCGTTCCGGATTTCCAGAGAGATTAAGGCTTGTGTCGAGTTTCGTGAACATAATCTGCTGAAGGATGCCTACCCCACAGGCTGTCATTTGATTGTCTGTCGCAATGTGCTGATTTATTTTACGGAAGCCGCTAAAGACAAAGTGTTTCGCAATTTTTACAGAACACTGGCCGGCGGGGGAATCCTGTTCATCGGAAGTTCTGAGCAGATTATGAATCACAGAGAAATCGGATATTTGAGGAAAAACGCGTTTTTCTATCAGAAGCCGTAGCTATTTTGCGGCGTAAACAGGATAAGCGGCTGCAGGCTGAAAAGACAGGCAACCGCTTAATTTTTGTGTGCTGCAGAAGGCAAATTGGAAGATGCTTTCTCAGTAAGCCGCTCCAATCATGTTCAGTACATGGGAGGCATATTGGGAAAAAGCAGGCCTGTCTTTTTTCAGCTCATCGGTAAGCTCAAAGAAAAGCTCCTGACTTTTGTAATCCCGTTTGAAAAAAGGCGTAAAAACATAATCCCACTGGGGCAGATAACTTGACTGCTTACGGGTGTAGCAATTGGCAGCCGATGCCGGAAGCCGGTATGACTTATCCACGAAGCCGGCTACGGATTTGTGGAGTGCCACATCTTCTGTGGGCAGGTAGTAGTAATCATGATAGTTGGAGTAAAAATACTTCAATTCTTCCTCGTAAATAGGGATTTTCAAGAAGCAATCCTTCCCTTCGCCCCGGAATATACATTGATTGGCGCCGGCCGATACGGGTTTCGGCAGAGCCGTCCCGGGATGAAACTGGATAATCAGTTCCCGCCTGCGCAGGCCGTTTACGTCTTTATAATAGTTTGCCTGGACCTTTATGGCTTTTACCGGCTGGTTGAACAGGTCATAATAGGCCAGCATGGGCAGGGTCTCCAGCATTCCCTTCAAATCTTCCGCATTGTGGAGGAAGATGGCCTTTTCAGAGTACTCGGAAGGACTTTTAACGTATTCCCGGTAGATGCCGATCAGTTCACTCCCTGAAAACACATCCCTGCGGTTGATTCCCAGGAACTGCTCCAGCGTTTTCTGCTTGCAGTTCGGAAGCTTCAGAAAATATCTGTAAGGTGAAATGCGCCGGTACAGGTCGATGCCCCGGTAACCCTCAAAGCAGTAGGGAAGGGAAAGCTGTTCGCATTTCTGGGTGATAAACGGAAGGTCGAAATTATTTCCGTTAAAATGAACCAGGTATTGGTACGGCCTGGCAAACGTGAAAAACGATTTCAGAATTTCCGCTTCCTGCTCGTAATTTTCAGCCATCCACTGTATGGTATGCCATTTCCCGTTCAGATAGTAAGCACAGCCTATCAGATACAGATAGGAGGATCTGGCAGTGAAACCGGTGGTCTCAATATCAAGAAAAAGGATTCGCTCCAAAGAGTCCAGTAAGTCCAGGGGGTAAGATATGGAAAAATGATCCAGTGTTTCCTCACAAATTCGCATGGGCGTCCTCCGTTTTTATAAGGGGTTTGGCAGCGGGGGGCGGCATAGACCCGAACCTTGCCGGACGGGTTTGCTGCCCATGGGAACATTATATCATAAATTTAAATTTTCCAGTAGTATTTTGTGAAAAAAAATAGTATATTTATAGATAGATTGAAGAATGAAAAGAAATACTGGAAAGGACTTAAGAGAAGATGGCAAAGTTGACATTTATAGGCGGTATACACCCCTATGACGGAAAAGACCTGTCGAAAGACAGCGCCATTCAGAATGTTTTGCCGGGGAACGAACTGGCATATCCTGTCTCGCAGCATATCGGGGCGCCGGCGAAGCCGATAGTGGCCAAGGGGGACAGGGTACTGGTGGGACAGAAGATTGCGGAGGCGGGCGGATTTGTCTCCGCGCCCGTACATAGTTCCGTCTCCGGCACGGTGAAGTCAATCGAACCCAGGCGGGTGGCAACAGGCGACATGGTTATGAGTATTGTTATCGAAAATGACAGTCTCTACGAGGAGGTTGGATTTTCGGCCAGGACATCTTTGGATGCTGTGAAGCGGGAGGAAATTGTGGGCCTGGTCCGGGAGGCGGGGATTGTGGGTATGGGAGGCGCCGGATTTCCCACTCATGTGAAGCTTTCTCCCAAGGAGCCGGAGAAAATTGATTACGTGATAGCCAACTGTGCGGAATGCGAGCCTTATCTGACTTCCGATTACCGCAGGATGCTGGAGGAACCGGAAAAGCTGGTGGGCGGGCTGAAGCTTATATTGAAGCTTTTCCCCAATGCCCACGGTATTCTGGCGGTGGAGGACAACAAGCCGGACTGTATTTCCCTTCTGAAGCAATACACGAAGGATGAGCCGGGCATCAGCGTGAAAGCCCTGAAGACAAAATATCCCCAGGGCGGGGAGCGCCAGCTGATTTATGCCGTCACGGGCAGGCGGATTAACTCCACCATGCTGCCGGCGGATGTGGGATGTGTGGTGAACAATGTGGACACCATGGTGGCAGTATACAGGGCTGTTATGGAAGGACGTCCCCTCATGGAACGGATTGTTACGGTGACAGGAGATGCCGTTGCGAACCCAGCCAATTTCCGTGTGCGTATTGGGAGCAGCTACGAGGAGATTCTGGCGGCGGCAGGCGGTTTCAGGGAGCAGCCCGAGAAAATCATCTGCGGCGGACCCATGATGGGATTTGCCATGTTCGGACTGAATGTGGCTATTACCAAGACTTCCACGGCATTGCTGGCATTGACAAAGGACGAGGTATCGGCGCTGGAACCGGGACCCTGTATCAACTGCGGCCGCTGCGTGGAAGTGTGTCCCGGAAGGGTGGTCCCCAGCAGACTGGCAGATTATGCCGCCCATTTTGACGAGGAAGCATTTCTGGCAAATTACGGTATGGAATGCTGCGAATGCGGCTGCTGCAGCTTTGTCTGCCCCGCAAAGCGCCCCCTGACCCAACAGATAAAATCCATGCGCAAAATCCAGCTTTCCAAGCGTAAAAAGTAAAAGAGGAAGGCGAACTGGAATAGGAGAATAACTACATGAGCGAATTATTTAAGGTATCATCCAATCCTCATATTCGTTCCAAAGCGGCTACGAACGGCCTGATGCTTGCGGTTGTCATTGCCCTGATGCCCGCAACAGGCTTTGGAATCTATAATTTCGGACCCAGGGCGCTTGCAGTCATTGCGGTGACCATTGCAAGTACGGTTCTCACGGAGTATTTTTTCGGATTTTATAACAGAAAACTGAGCGTGACGGACTTGTCCGCAGTGGTGACGGGACTGCTGCTGGCGCTGAACCTGCCGGTGTCCATACCGCTGTGGATGGCTGCGCTGGGCGGTGTATTTGCCATTTTAGTGGTGAAGATGCTTTTCGGCGGGCTGGGGCAGAATTTTATGAATCCGGCGCTGGCAGCCAGGTGCTTTCTGCTGATATCTTTTCCCACGGCAATGACGGCATTCGACTGCGATGCCTATACGGGGGCCACGCCCCTTGCGCTGCTGAAAAGCGGAGAGCCGGTGAACCTGCTGAACATGGTGACAGGGCATACGGCGGGAACCATCGGGGAGACTTCGGTGATCGCGATTGCTGTGGGGGCCTGCCTGCTGCTTGTGCTGGGAGTGATTGACCTGCGGATTCCCGGCAGCTACATAGCAACCTTTGTGATTTTTGCGGGATTGTTCGGGGGACATGGCTTTGAACCCTCCTATCTCGCGGCCCAGCTTTCCGGCGGCGGCCTGATGTTGGGGGCGTTTTTTATGGCAACCGATTATGTGACCAGACCGATTACAATCAGAGGACAGTATGTGTTCGGCGTATTCCTGGGACTGATGACAGGCATATTCAGAATCTTCGGACCCGGTGCGGAGGGCGTATCCTATGCGATTATCCTTGGCAACCTGCTGGTACCCCTGATTGAAAAATATACCATGCCCACTGCTTTCGGGTACAGGAAGGGGGGAGTGCGCCGTGAAAAATAAAAATGACATTTCGGTAATGCTGAAGGAGGCGGGCATCCTGTTCGCCATTACTTTGATATCCGGCCTGCTGCTTGGCGTGGTCAATGAATTGACGAAAGAACCCATCCGTATCCAGCAGGAAAAAGCCGTACAGGAGGCATGCCGGGCCGTGTTTGCATCAGCCGCTTCCTTTGAAGAAATGGAATATACCCCGGATGAGGCCCTGGCGGAAGAACTGTCCGGCATGGGGGTAAAGCTGGGAACCGTGTATAAGGCCCTTGGCGGCGACAATGCAATGTTGGGGTATGTATTGGAATCCGCCTCCACGGAGGGGTACGGCGGTAATATTGTCCTATATCTGGGGGTATCCGCGGACGGAACTCTGAATGACATATCGATTCTGGAGATTACCGAGACAGCCGGTCTGGGTATGCTGGCGCCGGAGGTGCTGGTTCCGCAGTTCCATGACAAAAAAGCGGAAAGCTTTGTTTACACCAAAACAGGCGCGTCAGCAGAGAATGAAATCGATGCCATCACCAGTGCCACAATTACCACAAAGGCAGTCACGAATGCGGTGAACGGCGGATTAAAGGCTGCCAGGATTCTGTTGGAAGGAGGTGCCGGCAATGAATAAAGCGGGAGAGAGGCTTTATAACGGATTGGTTAAGGAAAATCCGACTTTTGTATTGATGCTGGGTATGTGCCCCACGCTGGCAGTTACCACTTCGGCAGTCAACGGCCTGGGAATGGGGCTTACTACCATGGTAGTATTGGCTCTCAGTAATATGATTATTTCACTGCTGCGCAATGTGATACCGGACAGAGTGCGCATTCCGGCGTTTATTGTGATTATCGCTTCTTTTGTGACAGTGGTACAGCTGCTGCTGGAGGCATATCTGCCTTCTTTAAATGACGCCCTGGGCGTTTATATACCGTTGATTGTGGTGAACTGTATCATACTGGGGCGTGCGGAGAGCTATGCTTATTCCAACCCTGTCATTCCTTCGCTTTTTGACGGTATAGGCATGGGGCTGGGATTTACCTTTGCGCTGACCTGTATCGGCCTGGTGCGGGAATTGCTGGGGGCGGGCCAGCTGTTCGGATTTGGCATTCTGCCGGATTCCGTGGAACCGATCCGTATTTTCGGCCAGGCACCGGGAGCGTTTTTCGTGCTGGCAGGCTTGGTTGCCCTGCAGAATTACATAAAAGAGTCCAGGAAAAAAGCTGGTAAGGAATATCGGAAGATCGGTTCCGGATGTACACATGATTGTATGAACTGCAAGGACAGTGAAGGTTGTTCCGGGCGTTTTTACGACGAGAACGCCGGAAAGAAGATAAATAGAAGGGCGGACGTAGCGCAGGCAGGGACGCAGAAGGAAAGAAAGGCAGACGAAAACACAAAAGCCGCAAATACGGATGAGGAGGGCAGATAGATGAATATGGAGTATGTGAAGGAATTGCTCGTCCTGCTGGTGGGCTCCTCGCTGGTGAGCAATGTGGTACTTAGTCAGTTTCTGGGGCTTTGCCCGTTCCTGGGTGTATCCAGGAAGACAAATACGGCTGCGGGAATGGGAGCGGCGGTTATTTTCGTTATCACCCTGGCAAGCGCGGTGGCGGGAGTGATTTATGAATTTGTGCTGGTCCGGTTCCATGTGGAGTATCTGAAAACCATTGTATTTATTCTGGTGATTGCCGCGCTGGTGCAGTTTGTGGAGATGTTCCTGCGGAAATCCATGCCCTCCTTGTATGAGGCGCTGGGGGTATACCTGCCTCTGATTACTACCAACTGTGCGGTGCTGGGGGTGGCCATCACTAATGTACAGAAGGAGTACGGTATCCTGACAGGCATCGTGAACGGCTTTGCCACGGCAGTGGGCTTTACCATTGCCATTGTAATCCTGGCGGGAATCAGGGAAAAGCTTGCATACAACGATATTCCCGGACCTTTTAAGGGAATGCCCACAGTGCTGTTGACGGCCGGGCTGATGGCCATTGCCTTCTGCGGGTTTTCCGGATTGTTATAAGGGAACCGAAATCAAACAGCCAGGCCCTGTGAGCGCCGGGGAGAAGTTTCGGCGGAGAGGCAGCGGAGACGAAATTTACTCCCGCGGAGAAGGCGCGAAGAGGGCATGGCGGAACTGGAATAAGGAGTGTAAATGATGAGTATAACAGGGATTTTGTCTGCTGCGGCCGTGGTGGGAGTGGTGGGCATCTTTGTAGGGCTGTTTCTGGGAGCGGCCGGAATCCGCTTCCATGTGGAGAAGGATGAGAAGGAAGAGGCTGTACTTGCCGCCTTGCCCGGCAATAACTGCGGCGGCTGCGGATTTGCGGGATGTTCCGGCTTGGCGGCGGCAATTGCAAAGGGCGAGGCGCCCGTGAACGGCTGTCCTGTGGGCGGCGAGGCGGTAAGCGGTAAGATTGCAGCCATCATGGGGGTGGAAGCGGGTGCTTCCGAGAGAAAAGTCGCTTTTGTGGCATGCATGGGCGATTGTGAGAAGGCAAAACAGGATTATGATTACACCGGGCATCAGGACTGCCGGATGATGGGGTTCGTACCCGGAGGCGGGCCGAAGTCCTGCAGCAGCGGTTGCCTGGGATTCGGAACCTGCGCGGATGCCTGTCCTTTTGACGCTATTCATGTAGTAAACGGTGTGGCTGTGGTAGAGAAAGAGAAATGCAAAGCCTGCGGAAAATGTGTGGAAGTCTGTCCGAAGCATTTGATTTCATTGATTCCGTACAAGGCGCAGTATGCGGTTTCCTGCAGTTCCGCAGATAAAGGACCCGTGACGATGAAGGCATGCCAGGCAGGATGTATCGGCTGCGGGCTTTGTGTGCGAAACTGTCCGGCCCAGGCGGTAACGGTGACGGATTTCCATGCGGTAATTGACCAGGAAAAGTGTACTGGCTGCGGAACCTGTGCGGAGAAATGTCCCAAGAAGTGCATTACAAAGATGTAGTAAAAGCGCGGGATGCAGGTTGGTGAACGAGGAGAATACCCGCAACGCGGTGCACGGACGGTTAGGGCCGTGCTGCCTTAAGGGAGGCATGAGGGCCGCCGGACGGTGCGGAGGGCAAGAAAAGGGAGGAAGCATATTATTATGAAAATGCCGGATGATTTTGACGATAATTCAAATATGACGCTGACGGTGGTAATGTCCATTGCGGCCGTGTCTGCTTTCGTGGCGGTGATACTGCTGGTGGTGCTGCTCCTGAATCAGAAGGACAACGCAACTGCCGGGCGTACACAGCAGAAGGATGCGGTACAGGCCGCGGCGGAGCCGTCCTCCCCCGTTATTCGCTACCCGGAGACGGAGGAACTGCTGACAGGCAGTTCCCTGCATCCGGATGATTTTGATTTCTGGGATATGTACCCGGAACCCACGGCATCCCCTACGCCGGAGCCTACGGAGGAGCCGGAGCAGGAAGAGCATGATCCGTCCACCGACGGCAAGCATACATTGGTGAAGTACGCCGACGGGGAGGAGGAATGGGTTCTGATCAGCCCTTATCTTCCGAAACATGAATATGATTTTACGAAACTGGTATGCCAGTCTGATCTGATGAAATATTATGAGGATGGCAAACAGACCTCCTATGTGGGAGTTGATATATCCAAATATCAGGATTACGTGGATTTCGTGAAAGTCAAAAAAGCGGGAATCGATTTCGTCATGCTCCGTGTGGGGGCAAGAGGGTATGGATCGGGGCAGCTGATTGTGGATGAATATTTCAGTGATAACATCAAGCGTGCCACGGATGCCGGCCTGGATGTGGGCGTATACTTTTATTCACAGGCGGTCAGTAAGGAAGAAGCCGTCGAAGAAGCGAATCTGGTGATTGAAAATCTGGGAGAATACCAGATTACCTATCCGGTGGCTTTTGATATGGAACTGGTGGAAAATGATACGTCCAGGACGGAGAACCTGACACGGACGGAGAAGACGGATATTGCAAAGGCTTTCCTGGAAACCATCGCCGCATCGGGCAGGAAGACCATGATTTACGGCAATAAGGAGTGGCTCATCAAGGAAGTCGATATGTCGAAGCTGACGGCCTATGATGTATGGCTGTCTCAGCCGGCGGATATCCCCGACTATCCGTACAAATTTTCCATGTGGCAGTATGATTTTGAAGGTTCCGTGGACGGTATTGCAGGCTATGTCAACATGAATATCAGCTTTATTAACTTCGCGGAAAAATAGCAGGGCGAATCTGCCCCAATTGCTTTTCCAACTGTTTTATCAGAGGCGAAGAACCTGTCTCCGATAAGTTATATTTTCAGAACTTACCTCATATATTGATATAACGGACAGGCTTTTATGCCGCAGCCCGGTGAGGAAAGGACTGAGAATTATGTATAGAAAAGCAGTGGCGCTATTGGTATCGCTTGTATTCACATTGATGGCATGTGTCCTGTGTGTCAGAGGGCTGGATGCGATAGACATTTATTCGGAACCCCTGCAGAATCTGAAGCTGCGGCTTAAGGAGCTGGAAGCGGAATGGGCGGGGAAGGCGGAAGCCGTAAAGGAGGATGGGGAGAAAGGCCTCGGAATTGCGGATGTGGCGGTTTCCGGGCAGAGGACCGTCCCCTTCCTTGTGGTGGAACAACAATATATGTACGATTTACCGGATGCGGACCTGGAGGTGCTGCTGCGGATCGTGGAAGCGGAAGCCGGCAATGAGGACGCGGAAGGAAAGCTGCTGGTGGCAAACGTGGTGCTGAACCGCCTGAACAGTGAAGTGTTTCCCGATACGGTGTCCGGTGTGGTCTTCCAGAGGGAAAAGGGCGTTTCACAGTTTTCTCCCGTATCCAACGGCAGCTATTACAGAGTCTCAGTCAGCGATGAGACGGTAAATGCCGTGGAGCGGGCGCTGATGGGAGAAGATATATCCCAGGGAGCGCTTTATTTCGTTGCCAGGAAATACGCGGACAGCAGCAAGGTGGAGTGGTTTGACAGAAATCTTACATATTTATTCACTCATGGGGGACATGAATTCTTTAAATAGCACTGCTTGTTGTCCGCCTGGGCGGGGAGGGATACAGGTATGATCTATCTGTTTACTGCCTTGTACTGCGAGGCGCATGGCCTGATCCGGAAGTTCGGACTGGCAAGGAATCCGAAAAACACATGGCTGCAGGAGTTTTATAACCAGGAGGCAGGTATCAGGCTGACGATTACCGGTGTGGGGGAGATTGCCGCAGCGGCTGCAGTGGGCAGTGTGTGCGGGGCATGCAGGCCCGCCCGGGAGGACATACTTCTCAATGTGGGCATTTGTGCCAGGAGGGAAGGAAGGGAAGGCATTTTTCTCTGCAATCAGATTACGGAGCAGGCAACGGGCAGGACTTTTTACCCGGATATGCTGTATCGCCACGATTTTCAGGAAGGACCCATTGTGACAGGGATGGGGCTGTGGAACAGGGCAGATGACAGACCGGGGAGCAGGCTGGCAGTCCCCGCCGGTGCGCTCTATGATATGGAGGCAGCGGCAATCTATCAGGCCGGTTCCCTGTTTTTCGGGCCTCATCAAATGATGTTTTTAAAAATCGTATCCGACAGCGGAGCCGCAGAGGAAGTAGACGCGGAGGGGACGGAGCGCCTGATGGAGCGGTATCAGGATTCTCTGACGGACTATATCCGGCGGATGCAGAGGATAGCGTGCGGGAACAACGGGGAAGGCTGCCTGCGGCAGAAGGAGGAAGCGCTGCTGGAAAAGCTTGGCGCAGACCTGCATTGTTCAAAGGCGATGAAAGATTCTCTGAGACAATATATCTGGTATCTGACACTGAGCAAGAGTGACTACATAGGCGTGATAAACGATATGTATGAGAAGGGGCTGCTTCCCTGTAAAGACAAGAGAGAAGGAAAACTGTGTTTTGAAGAGCTTAAGCAACGACTGTTTTAATCCGTTTTTTTCTCATATTTATGTGGAAAAATCCATTTGCAATCATTGGCGGGTGCGGGAGATTCTGGAGAAATTTCCGGCGGCGGAAGTGATTGAGATTCAACATTACAAGGATGTATTCTGCCGCAGCAGGCAGAGCCATGCGCTCCAGTACCGCGCCCGGAAGCTGATTCTGGCCGCCAGACAGGGAGCGCTGCTTTATGAGGGGGCACCGGTTTGCCAGAGCTTCGGCAATTCGTATTTTTACTATACTTCCTGTGTGATGAACTGCGTTTTCGACTGTGAATACTGCTATCTAAAGGGGATGTATCCATCGGCCAATCTGGTGGTATTTGTGAATCTGGAGGATTACTTTGCCGAAGCGGAGCGGATCCTGTTAAGCCACCCTTTGTATCTGTGTATTTCCTATGATACGGATTTGACAGCGCTGGAAAAAATCATCGGATATGTAGAGGAATGGTGTGCCTTTGCGGAAAAGCAGCCGGATCTGACACTGGAGATACGGACAAAATGCGCCGGCTTTTCCGATTTCCAAAAGCTGCCCGCCCTTTCCAATGTGATCTGGGGATTCAGCCTGTCTCCGCAGAAAGTGATAGAGCGCTTCGAACATCATACGGCTTCGCTCACAGAGAGACTGGCCTGTGCAGCGCAGCGGATTCAGGCGGGCTGCACTGTGCGGCTTTGCTTTGATCCGATGATTTATCTGCCCGGGTGGAAGGAAGAATACGGGGAAATGCTGGAACAGGTGTATGGTGTCATTGATTTGGAGAAGGTCCTGGATGTAAGTGTGGGAAGCTTCCGGATTGCACAGGATTATCTGAAGCGAATGCGGAAACAGGAGCCGGATTCGGCGGTGGTCTGGTTTCCTTTTCAAAGGGAAAAAGGGTACTGTCATTATCCGGACAGGCTGATGGAAGAAATGGAAGGTTTTCTGACGCAGAGACTGGAGAGCAGGATTCCGGGAGAGAAGATTTTCAGGTGGAGGGTATGAAAATGGACGCGGCGATTGTGACCGGGGCATCTTCCGGTATCGGATATGCCATCAGCAGGAAGCTGGGGGAGCTGGGATATGAGGTATTCGGCATCGGAAGGGATTTCGGCGGGAAAAGTTTCCCGGAGGAGAATATACATCCCATTGTCTGCGATGTGCTGGACACGGAAAAGCTGTGCGCCTGTGTGAGACAGATTGTGGCAGAGCATCAGGTGCGCATTCTGGTGAACAATGCGGGAGTGGGGTATTATGGACTCCATGAAGAATTGAATCCGGACAAAATCAAAGCCATGGTGCGGACAAATCTGGAGGCGCCCATGATTCTCACCCAGCAGCTGCTGCGGCAGTTAAAGAAAAACAGGGGCTATGTCATCAATATAGCCTCGGTGACGGCAAAGGAATCCAATCCCCACGGATGTGCGTACGGGGCCGCCAAGGCGGGACTTGCCGGCTTTTCCCGCAGCCTTTTTGCGGAGACCAGGAAGTATGGGGTAAAGGTGGTAACCATTTATCCGGATATGACGCAGACCAATCTCTATCGAAATGCAGACTTCAGAGAGGGGGAGGAGGCGGAGAGCTATCTGCTTCCGGAGGAGGTTGCAGACGCGGTGGAATATGCCCTAAGCCAGCGGGAGGGAGCGGTGGTGACAGAGATCGCACTGAGTCCCCAGATTCACCGGATCAGAAAAAACGCATATAATTGCAGATCCATTTGATGTGCAATATAGAATAAAAGAAAAAAGGAGTATACAAATGAAAGCAAAATTACTGCGTGCCGCTGCCATTTTACTTGCGGGGGCGGCGCTGTGCGCTGCCTGCGGAAACCAGGCCGCGGCCACGACTATGAAGCTGGCCGGGACGGAGGGCGATACCTATGTCCGCGACGAAGAGGAGAAGGAGCTTGAGCCGGCGGCGGATTTGAAGCTGTACAGCGGCTATGCGCTGGAAACGGAAAAGGCAGGATATCTGTGGATTAACCTGGACAATGTAAAACTGGCGAAAATGGATCAGCTCAGCAATGTGGGCATACAGAAATCCGGAAAGGATCTGGAACTTTCGCTGCAATCCGGAAATCTGTTCTTTCATGTGACAGAACCCCTGGAAGAAGATGAGACCATGAATATCCGCAGCTCCACCATGGCGGTGGGCATCCGGGGGACCTGCGGCTGGGCAGAGGTTCCGGAGACCGGACATATGCGGGTGTATCTATTGGAGGGAACCGTGGAATGCAGCATAACGGATCCCGATACGGGAGAGGTCCTGGCCGAATCCGTGACAGAAGGAGAGTGGGCGGAGATGATCCTGAAGGACGGTGAGTGCCGGATTACGGTGGAAAAGTTTACGAAGGCAGATATCCCCTACTTCGTGGAAACCGAACTGGAGAAGGACCCTGAGCTGAAAAAGACCGCGGAAAGCCTGGCAGCGGGAGAAGAGGGGGACGCCGGCGGCGAAAATCCGGAAGTAGAGAGTTCTTTCGGCAGCGAGGAGGCCTCCGGGGAGACGGATATCACGACCCTTAAGGCAGACAGGGCAGAAATGGAATTCGTAAACGGAAATGCCCGGGGGGAAGTCATGATAACTTACCGGGACGGACTGTACGGCGCAGTGAACCTGGAAGGAAAGGAAATCGTCCCCAACAGCTATTCCACCTTTCGGAGGGAACCCAACAACGAGGGACAGTTCGCACTGGGAAACGACGATAATGTAGTAGTCTTTGACAAACAGGGAAATGCGGTTATGGAAGCCTCGGGAGTCGTCAGCATGAGGATAGCCGAAAACACGGTGACCTACGGCACTGTGAACGGGGAAATGCAGACGGAGGTATGCTGCTATGACATCCTGGAGGGACGAGAGACCATGCGGGTGGAACTGGAAGCCCAGAATACCCTGCAGGAACCGGGCAGAGGGATCGGCGTCACAGGGCTTCAGGACGGCACGTTCTATGTTTCCTACATAGGCAATCTGCGGCTTTCACAGATGGGGAAGGACGGAAGTACCCTGTGGACGGATGAAGAGCTGTACCAGGAGCTGTATCAGATCTGGGAGGAAGAGCAGGAAGCGGAGGAATCCGACTCCGATTGGGCCAATGCAGGAGGCATGTCCTTTTTCTCGTATGAACCCGGCTATCCTGTCCAGAGTCCAAACGGCGGCTATATGATCTGCGCTCCCTGGATGGAGGCTTCCGTGTTCAGGCTGTTTGACTGCAATGCACGGCGTTTTCTTGAATTTGAAATGTATGGAGTGGAAGACAATGCGAGCTGGAACCAGTTTGATGAATTCTGGCCCCAGAGCTTTTATGACGACGGCCAGCTGTATTCCAACAAAGGAACCCAGGTAATCATGCGGGGAACTGTCTACGAGGGCGAAGAGGCAATGGACTATTTGATAGACCTCTCGGGAGCCAGGACGGATGAATTGGGAAGAGTACAGAATCTGTCCGAACTGATTCTTGCGGAGTATCCTTATATCCGGTTTGCCGGGGACGGATATACCTGCGCCAGCGACGGGGAGGAGTGGTTTTATCTGGACGGGCAGGGAAAGCGCATGGAATCCTTCCAGGCGGCGGACTGCACCCGGTTTTATATGGGATATGCCATGATTCTGGAGGACGGTATGGCCTATATCGTAGACAAAAACTTTGAAAAAGTCTCTGAGGGATACCCTGCGGATCAGGTGACCATATTGGGCGGCATGTTCTGCGCCGTGAAGGGGGACGAACAAACGCTTGTTATAATGCGGTAAACCGTGCGATTGTTTCTTGGATTTCCCGCGCCGCCGCGCTTCAAATCCGGTCAGAACAGCACGAAAGAAAGGAAAACGGATAAAACATGAAAGCAAAACTATCCGTCCTGGGCGTCAGGGGAAGCTTTCCTGTGGCGGACAGGCAGTTTATGGAATACGGGGGGAATACCTCCTGTATTTCCCTGGAGCAGGGACATGGGGAGGATGTTCTGTGCTTTGACGCCGGAAGCGGTCTGTACAGCCTGTGCGGCCGCCTGAACGGCGTGAAGCGGCTGCATATTCTGATCAGCCATGTCCATATAGACCATATTCTGGGGCTGATCAGCCTGAGCGCGCTGCAGGTCCCGGAGATTCATTTATACGGCGGGGATATGGGGGAGGTTGGAAAGGGCGGTTTTCAAAAACAGCTGGAGACTGTCATAGGCAGGCCCTACTGGCCCGTGGCGCTGGGGGGAATGGGCCGGATTCATTTCCATGAGATCTGTGGGAGCGGACCCTTCCGTCTGGCCGGAGCGGGCGGCGCAGCCGGAATCCGGACGCTGCATGGGAACCATCCCGGGGGAAGCCTGCTCTACCGGGCGGAGCTTGGGGAGGTGAGCGTTACCTATGCCCTGGACTGTGAGATGGACGACGCTATGTTTTCCGGTCTGGCGGAATTTGCGGCGGGAAGCAGCCTGCTTGTCTGGGACGCTAATTTTGTTCAGGCGGACAAGCGCCTGGGATGGGGGCATTCCACCTGGGAGGAGGGTCTGGCCCTGGGACGGGCTGCCGGGGCGGAGCGGGTTTTAATGACCCATTATTCCAGGGAATATTCGGATGTATTTCTACAGGAGCAGGAGCTTGCGGCCAAAGAACAGGACAGCGCCTGCCTATTTGCGCGGGAAGGAATGGTAATAGAACTATGATGACACAGGATGCGATGAAAAAAGTACTGCAGGCAGGGGTGATGCTTTCCTCCGAACGGGATCTGAACCGGCTGCTGGACAAGATCCTGGCCAGTATTATGGAATTGGCCAATTGTGACGCAGGGACGCTTTATCTGCTGGATAAAGAGGCGCTACGTTTTAAAATCATGCATACCAATTCCATGGGAACCCACTCCGGCGGAGACGGCCGGGATCCGGACCTGCCGCCGGTGCCGCTGCGGCGGGAAAATGTGTGTGCCTATTCCTTCCTGGAGGGCCGCACCGTCCGGGTGGAGAATGTATACGACAGTGAACAATATGATTTTTCAGGACCCATACACTACGACGCCATCACGGGCTATCATACACAGTCCATGCTGGTGGTTCCCATGCGCAACAGGGAGGGGGAAAAACTGGGCGTTATTCAGCTGATCAATGCCCTGGATGAGAACGGAACCATACAGGCTTTTCCGGAGGACATGATTCTGGCTCTGGAGTCAGTGGCTTCCCAGGCGGCGGTGGCCATCCAGAACGTGCGCTATATGAGGGAGATTCGTGAGCTGTTTCAATCCTTTGTGCGGGTGATGTCAACCGCAGTTGACGAGCGCTCTCCCTATAATGCCAATCATTCCCGCCGCATGGCGCAGATGTGCGGGCATTTCCTTACGTTTTTAAACGGCAGGGCAGGAGAGAGAGGGGAGGAGATTCCGTTTTCTCCCCAGCGAAGGGAGGAGCTGATCATGAGTGTATGGCTCCATGATATCGGCAAGGTGACCACCCCTCTGGAGGTTATGGACAAGCCGGAGAGGCTGTCCGAGCTTCAAAAGGAGAGAATCCGGCACCGCCTGGAAACCATCCGGCTTCAGGGACAAATCCGGTGTCTGTCCGGGGAGATCACACAGGAGACATACCGTGATCTGGAACAGGAGACAAAAAGCACCGGGGAGAGGCTTCTGCAGATGAGTACAGCGGGCTATCTTCCGGATGAAAGCCTGGACTGGCTGAAAGGAATCCGGCAGCGGGTTTACACGGACCCGGAGGGAAGGCAGCAGTCCTGGCTGACAGAGGATGAATACGCCATGCTTTCCATCCCCAGGGGGACACTGTCCCAGGAGGAGCGCAGAATCATGGAATCCCATGTATCCGTCACGGACAAGCTCCTGTCCCAGATTCGATTTTCCGGCGAACTGTCCCATGTCCGGGAGTGGGCGGCTTCCCATCACGAGCATCTCAACGGCGGCGGCTATCCCAGGCATTTGGCAGGGGAGGCTATCCCTGTGGAGGTGCGGATCATTACCATTCTGGATATCTTTGACGCCCTTGTGGCGGACGACCGTCCTTATAAGCCGGGAATGCCGGTGGAAAAGGCGTTGTCGATTCTGGACGGCATGGCCAATAGGGAAGGAAAACTGGATCCGGAGCTTACGGCCCTGTTTGCGGAGAGCCGCTGTTGGAAGGATTTGTCTCCGGAAGGGGCACTTTTACAGGTGGAAGCATGAAAAAGGGGAATGGTCAGGGAAAAATACCCCCCGCAGAAAAGGGGGGTTCTGTCCGGGAATTCCTGGGACACAGAAAATTCGTGCTGCTGGCGCTGGCCATAGCCGCAGGGCTGACGCTGCTGACCGGCCTGGGTTTCCTGGACGGCATAGACCGGGCCGCATCGGACGCCTGGTACCAGACACCCCGGGCGTTTGACGGAGATATCGTACTGGTGGGCATTGATCAGCAGGCCATCCAGGAGCTTGGACCCTATAACCAATGGGGGAGGGAAATCATGGCAACGGCACTGGAGTACTTAAACCAGTCGGAAGCCTGCCGGCCTGCAGTCATCTGTCTGGATGTACTCTACAGTGGCCGGAGCAATCCCCAGGCGGATAAACGTCTGGCGGAAGCTGCAGGCGTCTACGGGAATGTGGTAACTGCCTGCACAGTCTCCTATGAGAACGGCTTTGTGGAGGAAGAACCGGGAGAGTTTGGCAGGGACCGTTTTGCGGTCAGGGACCTTGAGACGCCTTATGCGGAATTAACGGAGAAGGCGGTCTTGGGACATATCAATGCCATGATTGACACGGACGGCATCCTGCGCCATCATCTGCTGAGCATTACGCTGCCCGGGGGAGAGGAGATCCCGTCCATGGCCCTGGCAGCGGCGGAGCGGTTTCGAAGCTTTCACGGCCTGCCCCCGGTGGAGCGTCCCCCTGCGGACAGGCATGGATTTTGGTATGTTCCCTTCTGCGGCAGGCCGGGAGACCTGTGGGAGTCCATCTCCATAGCGGATCTGCTGTCAGGCAGCATTTCCCCGGATTATTTTGCGGGAAAAATCGTTTTTATCGGTCCCTATGCCCCTGCGCTTCAGGACAGCTATTTTACCTCCATAGACCATGCCATGCCCATGTACGGCGTGGAATATCAGGCCAACGCGGTGCAGGCCCTGCTCTGGGGCGATTACAGGAGGGAGGTTGGGGACAGGCCTCAGCGTTTACTGCTGTTTTTGATACTGCTGCTGGCCCTGGCGGCTTTTTGGAAGCGTTCTGTGCGGTTTTCCACTGTGGTATGGCTGCTGACGGCTGGGGGCTGGTTTGGACTCTGCACTGTTTTGTACCGCCGGGGGATTGTGCTTCATCTGCTGTGGGTGCCCATGGGCGTAACCGTCCTCTATGTGGGCTGCCTTGCCTTCAATTACATCAACGCGGCCCTGGAGCGCAGGAAGATTACCAATACCTTTCAGCGTTATGTGGCTCCGGAGATTGTCAGGGAGCTGCTGAAGGAAGGGGAGGCTCTGGAACTGGGCGGCAGGCAGGCGGAGATTGCGGTACTCTTTGTGGACGTCCGGGGCTTTACGCCCATGTCCGAGCTGTTGGAACCCCGCCAGGTGGTGGAAATCCTGAACCGTTACCTGACGCTGATCTCCGACTGCATCCTGAACAACCACGGCACTTTGGATAAGTTTGTGGGGGACGCAGCCATGGCTTTCTGGGGCGCGCCGCTTCCCCAGGAGGATTACGTCATGAAGGCTGTCCGGGCTGCCATGGACATGGCGGAGGGCGCGGTTGCCCTGTCCCGGGAACTGCAGGAACGGTACGGCAGGACAGTGTCCTTTGGAATAGGGGTTCATGTGGGACCTGCGGTTGTGGGCAATATCGGCTCCCGCCGGCGCATGGATTACACTGCCATCGGAGACACCGTAAACACGGCAGCCAGGCTGGAGGCCAACGCCCCCGGCGGCACGGTCTATATCTCCCGGGCGGTTGCGGACGCTCTGGAAGGCCGCATCCGTACCACTTCCCTGGGAGATACCGTGAAGCTGAAGGGGAAAAAAGAGGGCTTTGAGGTGCTGACGCTGGATGCCATTGTATCTGAAAAAAAGTGTTAGTGGGTTACTGTTTACTCGGTGCTGACGCTCTTGCGTACCGGGGCAAAATATGGTATACTTGCCTCAATTTCAATACAGAGCGTATCCGAGAGCGCTTTTTCCTTATAGGAAAGACCGTCGCCGGACGGACATGGAATAAGTAGGGCGGGCTTGCTCGTTTTTGGCAAAGCGGGCAGTATTTGAAAAGCAGATTTCGGACAGGCCCTGGGACAAGGGAGAGTATGTATGGAAGTTTTATATGGGAGTACCAGGGGAAAGGGCGGGAAGGTGACGGCTTCCCAGGCGATTTTACAGGGACTTGCACCGGATGGCGGACTGTTTGTGCCGGATCATATTCCTGCGCTGGACAGAAATATAGAAGAAATAGCAAAGATGGATTACCGTCAGACCGCATATGAGGTGATGAAGCTGTTTCTGACGGATTTTACGGAGGCGGAGTTAAAGAATTGTATTGACAGGGCCTATGATTCTAAATTTGACACGGAGGAGATCGTTCCGCTGGCGGAAGCTGCAGGCGCGTATTATCTGGAGCTGTTTCATGGACCTACCATTGCATTCAAGGATATGGCATTGTCCATTCTGCCCCATTTAATGACAACTTCTGCGCGGAAAAACAATGTGAAGAATAAAATCGTGATTCTCACAGCCACTTCCGGGGACACAGGCAAGGCGGCGCTGGCCGGTTTTGCGGATGTGGAAGGCACAGGAATCATTGTGTTTTATCCGAAAAACGGGGTCAGCCCCATCCAGGAAAGGCAGATGGTAACCCAGAAGGGGGAAAATGTCCTTGTGGTGGGGATTCACGGGAATTTTGATGATGCCCAGAGCGGTGTGAAGAAGCTCTTTGCCGACAGGGAGCTGGCCGCGGAGATGGAGAAAAACGGATATCAGTTTTCCTCAGCCAATTCCATCAACATCGGCCGGCTGGTTCCCCAGATCTGCTATTATGTGTACGCTTACGGCACGCTGCTGGGGGAGGGGAAGATTGCCCGGGGCGAGGTAGTGAATGTGGTGGTTCCCACAGGTAATTTCGGCAATATCCTGGCTGCTTTCTATGCGAAAAAGATGGGGCTGCCCATCGGAAAGCTGATCTGTGCCTCCAATGAGAATAAGGTGCTGTTCGATTTCTTCCGCACCGGCACTTACGATCGGAACCGGGAGTTTGTGCTTACCGCTTCGCCGTCTATGGATATCCTGATTTCCAGCAATCTGGAGCGCCTGATTTACCGGATTGCAGGAAACGATTCCGGGGAGACGGCAGAGCTGATGGGTGCGCTGAATGGTGCGGGAAAATACGAAATAACGGAAGAAATGAAGTCTGCACTGGGTGATTTTTACGGAAATTATGCTACGGAGGCGGAGACGGAGGCGGAGATCAGACGCCTGTATGAGGAATGGGGATATGTGATTGACACCCATACTGCGGTTGCATCCGCCGTATACCGGAAATATCGGGAGGAGACCGGCGACAGGACCCGGACCATGATCGCTTCCACGGCCAGTCCTTATAAGTTTGCGGGAAGCGTGATGAAAGCCATGGGCGGAGCATATGAGGGAGAAGGGGTATTTACACCGGTTGACGCGCTGAACAGGGTGTCCGGAGTGGAGATTCCCGGGGCCGTGGAGGAACTCCGCACCGCTCCCGTACTGCATGAGAGGCAGTGTGAAGCAGGGGAGATGAAGGATGTGGTGCGTGGATTTCTGGGGCTGCAATAGGGTCTGATTTTTGACGGCCAGGTGTTTTTGATAATGTCCCATGATTTCGCGGCGGAAGGTTTGTAAGGGGACTTACCAGGAAGGGCAGTGTTTTATCGGCAGGGATGTATGGAAATGGATGGTGCTACGTTATGATGGGACAGGCGTTTGCGGCCTGTTCCGGTCAGGAGGAGAAGATGACGACGGAAGAGATGCTGGGAAGGGTGGACCATACCCTGTTAAAACCCTATGCCACATGGGAGGAGATCCGCAGGCTGTGCCAGGAGGCCCTGGAATATCATACGGCAAGCGTGTGTGTGCCGCCTTCTTATGTAAAGCGAATTCATGAGACCTACGGCGGACTCAATATCTGTACTGTGGTGGGTTTTCCGCTGGGCTACAGCACCACGGGGGCTAAGCTTGCGGAGGTGGAGCAGGCCCTGGCAGAGGGCTGCAATGAAATCGATATGGTGGTGAATATCGGCGATGTGAAAAACGGTGACTTTGACAAGGTGGAGAGGGAGATCCGTACGCTGAAGGAAGCCTGCGGCGGCCATATTCTGAAGGTTATCATAGAGACCTGCTACCTGACCCTGGAAGAAAAGATCGCCATGTGCAGGGCGGTTACCAATGCCGGGGCGGATTATATCAAGACTTCCACGGGCTTCGGTACAGCCGGCGCTGCCAGGGAGGATGTGGAGCTTTTTCGGAAGCACATCGGGCCTGAAGTGAAGATCAAGGCCGCAGGAGGAATCTCTACCTTGGAGGAGCTGGAAATGTTTATCAGGCTCGGCTGTGACCGGGTGGGAACTTCCCGGGCGGTGGGATTGTGTGCTAAGTCCTGACATAAAATGACAAACCAATGACAGAAAGCAGGAATATCCAGGTAATGTGAAACGATGTCCGGACTGTTTTTCATCCGGCAGGATATAGAAAAGAGAAAGAAATGAAGGAAAGGCGAGGAAGGAAATGGAGAACACAATCATTCAGGGCAGACTGGCGGCGCTGAGGTCGCAGATGAAGGAGAACGGTATTGACTATTACATGATTCCCACGGCGGATTACCACAATTCAGAGTATGTCAATGCCTTTTTCAAGGTCAGGGAATACTTCTGCGGATTCACCGGTTCCAGCGGCACGCTGCTGGTATGGCAGGAGGGTGCAGGGCTTTGGACCGACGGCAGGTATTTTATCCAGGCGGAGCATGAACTGGAAGGCACCGGGGTGACCCTGTTCCGCATGCGGGATGAGGGCGTTCCTACGATTACCGAATTCCTGGAGAAAAATATGCAGGATGGCCAGACCCTTGGGTTTGACGGAAGGGTGATTTCCGTCCAGGCGGGGAAGGAATATGAGGAAAAACTGGAAGACAAACACATCAGGGTGGTATATGAGAAAGATCTGTCCGAGAAGATCTGGACGGACAGGCCTGCATTTCCTGCGGGAAAGGTGACGGTGCTGGACGAAGCCATAGCGGGTAAAAGCTTCCAGGACAAGAAGAAGGAAGTCATGGAAAAGGTGGAGAAGGAGGGAGCGGACAGTTTCCTGCTGACCAAGCTGGATGATCTGATGTGGCTTTTCAACATCAGGGGATGTGACGTGGAATGCAATCCGGTGGCTATTTCCTATGGATATTTTACCAAAGAGAGCGCAGTACTGTTCATTCAGAAGAGCGCCCTGGACGATTCCGTGACAGCCTATCTGGAGGAAAAGGGAATTCAGGTGGAGGAGTACGGCAGCATTGTGGACTACCTGAAGGGACTTCCCGTGGAAGGGAAGATCATGGTGGATGACCGCTACTGCAGCTACTGTCTGTATAAAACCCTGTCCGAAAAGCAGACTCTGGTGGAGAAGCGCAATCCCACGGAGCTTTTAAAAGCCATCAAGAATCCTGTGGAGCTGGCCAATATGGAGAAGTACTATCTCAAGGACAGCCTGGCTCTCACAAAGTTTATCTACTGGCTGAAGAAGAATATCGGCAAAATGGAGATCACGGAGATCACTGCAGCAGACAGACTGGAGGCTTTCCGCAGGGAGATACCGGAATGTCTGGGCCTGTCTTTCCCCACCATCGGCGGCTACAAGGCCAACGCGGCCATGATGCATTATGAGGCAACTCCGGAGAGCCATGCGGTTTTAGCGCCGGAAGGCCTGTTTTTGGTGGATTCCGGCGGACAGTATCTGGGCGCCACCACAGATGTGACCAGAACCATTGTGCTCGGCCCTATTTCCGACGAGATCAGGAAGCACTACACGGTGGTAGCCGCAGGAATGCTGCAGATGACCAATGCCAGATGGCTCTATGGATGTACCGGACGGAATCTGGATATTCTGGCCCGTCAGCCCATCTGGAATATCGGACAGGATTACAAATGCGGCACCGGACACGGGGTTGGCTATATTCTGAATGTTCACGAAGGCCCTCAGGGACTTTCCTGGCAGTATGCGGAAGGGCGGCCGGAGGCAGTCATCGAGGCCGGCATGGACGTGACCAACGAACCCGGCATCTATATCGAGGGAAGCCACGGCATCCGCATTGAGAATGTGATGGTGGCAGAGAACGATATAAAGAACGAATACGGCCAGTTCATGCATTTCAGAACCATCACCTGGGTGCCTCTGGATATGGAAGCCATTGACGAAAAGTACCTGACGGAGACCCAGAGAGCTTACCTGTACGCTTACCAGAAAGAGGTATTCGAGATGCTGTCCCCTTACCTGGATGAGGAAGAGCGGGAATGGCTGCGGGCGGAGACCAGGGCAGACAGCGTACATAAATTAAATGTTAAATCGTTATAAAATATATCCCTGCTTTCTTGACTTTTGAAATCAGTTTTGAGATAATAGTAAAGATCAGAGGACAGAGTCCTGTAAAAAAGGGATTTCTGTAAAAATATCAGCCACCTCCCGCTTGTCTTATCCGGGAGAGGAGAAATACAATTTAAGGAGGATGATACCCATGTCAACAAAAGCGTATTACCCGATCTCTGAGATCGGTGCCGGAAAGCCCGGTTTCAGCAAGACCCGTTCCATCATTGAGGGTGCTTTCTATGGCAACAATGTAGTAAAGGTGAATACCCTGAAGGAAGCTTACGAGCTGGCGAAGAACTCCCCCGGAACAATCGTTACCGATATGCCGGTTTACCGTGCCGAAGAAATCGGCCTGGAGAGAGATGCCAGGGTTCTGCTGTTCAACGACGGAGCCGTTACCGGACGTTATGCGCAGGCACGCCGCATCAAGGGCGAGCCCGGCGTGGATGCTGCCAAGCTTGATAAGGTGGTTATGGATGCCATCTACAAGACCCGCTGGCAGACCATGTATCATGCAGAGTGCTATATCGGGCTTGATCCCGAGTTCATGGCCAAGGCGCATCTGCTGATTCCCGAAGGAGAAGAGAACCTCCTTTATAACTGGATGCTGAACTTCCAGTACATGTCCGACAATTATGTGAAGATGTACAAGGAGTCCCAGCCTATCGGCGGCGGCAAGGAGCCGGATATCTACATCTTTTCCAATCCTCAGTGGGCGCCTACACCCAGCCCTGACGTGGACTACAGCTGCTTAAGTGATGATCTGACACTGTGCTATTTTGATACGGATCAGAACTGTGCGGCTATTCTGGGCATGAAGTATTTCGGCGAGCACAAGAAGGGTACACTTACCATGGCATGGGCCCTGGCCAACAGGAACGGTTATGCATCCTGCCACGGCGGACAGAAGGAGTATCTGCTTGCGGACGGCAGCAAGTTCGTTGCATCTGTATACGGCCTGTCAGGATCCGGCAAGTCCACCCTGACCCATGCGAAGCATGACGGCAAATATGAGATTAAGGTGCTTCATGATGACGCTTTCATCATCAATACCGATACCTGCGCATCCGTAGCTTTGGAACCCACCTATTTCGACAAGACAGCCGACTATCCTACAGGCTGCCCTGACAATAAGTTCCTGCTGACGGCACAGAACTGCTCTGCTACCCTGGACGAGGACGGCAAGGTGCAGCTGGTTACCGAGGATATCAGGAACGGCAACGGCCGTGCCATCAAGTCCAAATTGTGGAGTCCGAACCGCGTGGATAAGATTGACGCTCCCGTAAATGCCATTTTCTGGATTATGAAGGATCCTACCATTCCGCCTGTAGTGAAGCTGAAGGGCGCTGCCCTGGCATCCGTTATGGGCGCTACCCTGGCTACCAAGACATCCACCGCAGAGCGTGTGGCTGCAGGTACCGACATGAACGCACTTCGTATCGTTCCCTATGCGAACCCGTTCAGAACTTATCCGCTGGTAAACGACTATGAGAAGTTCAAGAAGCTGGTTGCCGAGAAGAATGTAGACTGCTATATCATCAATACCGGCGATTTCATGGGCAAGAAGGTAAAACCTGCCGACACCCTTGGCATTCTGGAGACCATCGTGGAGAAGAGGGCTACTTTCACACAGTGGGGACCTTTCGAGGATATCGAGATCATGGCTTGGGAAGGCTTTACACCCGACCTTGGCGATGCAGATTATGTGAAGGCTCTTCAGGGCGCTATGCAGAATCGTGTAGACGCTGTGGAAGGCTTTGCTACCAAGAAGGAAGGCTACGACAAGCTGCCTGAAGAGGCTCTTGAAGCACTGAAGAAGATTGTAAACGAAGCTGCCAGCCTGTAATAAGAGATCCTGAATATTGTATTCGAATAAAGAGAGACGGTGGACAAATGTCTGCCGTTTCTTTTTTGCCGCCCGTAAACCAATGCATGTATTCCCAGGTAAACAGAAAAGTGTAACAGTCCAGCGCCCTGTCTGAACTGTTACGAAAAAGTGCTGAAAGTAACTGAGAAGTGCGATAAAAGTATTGCATTTACAGGAAAATGCGGTATAATGGTAAGACTGCGGTCAAATTTGGAGGAAGCCTTCCATAAGGCGGACGGCGCTGCGGCGCAGAAAAGCCCGGAAGCCGCATGAAGGAGGAAATGTGTATGTCAGTGAGGACAGGAAGGAAGTTTATAGGGAATAAGGCTTTTTACAGGATGGTTCTGGCAGTGGCAGTTCCCATAATGATCCAGAACGGCATCACGAATTTTGTGGGTCTGCTGGACAATATTATGGTGGGGCAGGTGGGTACGGAGCAGATGTCCGGGGTCGCCATAGTCAATCAGCTTCTGATGGTGTACTATCTCTGTGTCTTCGGCGGGTTGGCCGGGGCGGGGATTTTTACGGCGCAGTATTTCGGCCAGAAGGATAATGAGGGAATCCGCCAGACCATCCGATATAAATTCTGGATGGCTTTGATTTTGACGGCAGGCGCTGCCATACTTCTCGGGAGTGTAGGCGGAAACCTGATAAAGATGTACTTAAACGGCAGCAGTGACGGCGGCGACCTGGAAGCAGCGCTGTATTACGGCAGAAGTTATCTGCAGGTGATGCTGATAGGGCTTCCGGCATTTATGGCAGTGCAGATCTACGTCAGTACCCTGCGCGAATGCGGTGAGACCGTACTTCCCATGAAAGCGGGAATCGCCGCGGTAATTGTGAATCTGTGCTTAAATTATCTTCTGATCTACGGTAAACTGGGGCTGCCTGCATTGGGCGTTGTGGGAGCGGCGGTTGCTACGGTGGTGTCCAGGTATGTGGAGGCAGGGATTGTCATTGTGTGGAGCCACAGGCATAAGGAGCGGAACCCGTATATTGAGGGTGTGTATTCCACGCTGAAGGTGCCGCCCCATCTGGCGGGGAAATATTTCGTCAAGGGGGCGCCGCTGCTGGTCAACGAGACGCTCTGGTCCGCGGGTATGGCGATGCTGGTGCAGTGCTATTCCGTCAGGGGATTAAGCGTCATTGCCGGGCTGAATATTGCAAATACGATAAACAATGTGTTTAATGTCGTTTTTATTGCCATGGGGGATGCTGTTGCCATTATCATTGGGCAGCTCCTGGGGGCGGGGAAAATGGAGGAGGCCCGGGATACGGATAATAAGATTATTGTGTTTTCTGTCGCCTGCTGTATCGGCGTGGCCGTGTTGATGGCATTCATTGCGCCGCTGTTTCCGCAGATTTACAATACCAGTGACGAAGTCAAGGCAGTGGCGGTGCAGTTTATTCTGGCGCAGGCTTTATTCATGCCCCAGGCCGCCTTCATACACGCTGCTTACTTTACGCTGCGCTCGGGCGGGAAGACAATCGTGACGTTTCTGTTTGACAGTGTATTTGTGTGGTGTGTCAGTGTACCGGTTGCATATGGGCTGAGCCGTCTGACAGCAATACCGGTGATTGCCATTTTTGCCATGGTGCAGATGGCGGACTGGATTAAATGTGCCATTGGATTTATATTGGTGAAAAAAGGGGTTTGGCTGCAGAATATAGTGGAGAGATAAACAGGATTAAAACAGCGGGGCCTTCGTAAAGACTATGCCCCGCCTTTTTTGATTCTATTTTCACTGTTTTTGAGAGCGCTATCGGAAGGCATGGAGATTTTCCGGGAAGGTTCGTGCGCTGAAATTTTCTTTTTTCTTAATTTATCATGGTTGTCCTTCAGATAGTTTACATATTTGAGGGCAGCGTCTACGGAAGCCGAGTCCAGTGTCAGCAGCGTGTTTACGATATTGTGGATTGCATAATCTTTCGTGACATATTTGTCGAGGACTTCAGGCGGACAGCGGTATCCTGTACGACCGAGAAGATAATCCGTTGTTACATTAAAATAGTCGGCCATCTCACACAAAGTACTCAGGTCAGGCCAGTATGCGCCGGTTTCGTAATTGGAAATACTGCTGGGAGACAGGCTTAAAATATTTGACAGGTCTTTTTGCCGAAGCCCTTTTTCCGTGCGCAGTTCTGCAATTGTTTTTCCTACTTCTTTCATGATTCAGTCAGTCCTTTTGTTGCGTTTCTCCTATTTTTTATTATGTATTTTTACAGTAACTAAACACATTCTATATAATTTCATGTTTTATGTAAAAGGAAATTAGAAATTCTGTGAAAAAGCGGATATGAATTTAGAGTATATAAATTCAGCCGAAATGGCATTCTGGCGGGGAGCAGCGACAAGGTTTTATCCCGCGGCTAGTACAGTTTTTTGTGGGGCGCGATAAGGCTTTTTTGGAGAAAGTATCAAAAATGCAGTCCCTATTACAGGATTACGGGCAAAATTCGACAACAAAATTTGGAAAAAAATACAGTTGTATTTTTGCGGGCTTTTTGTTATAATATTTTTAGCCTGAAATGTGCGATAACTTTTGTTTATTTTGAACCTACGCTACTTTAAACGGGATTCCTACATTGCCAAGTGGCTGTCAAGCCCTCACTGCCTTAAGAGCTTCTTAGGGGAGGATTGGAAGGGAAGGCAAAAGCTTTGGTTGCGGTTACCCACCTAGCATTGCTAGGAGTCAGAGAGCAGAAGGCGGCATTTTGGGCACACAATACAGAAGAAGAGAGCAGTCCTGTTGGGCTGCTCTTTTAAAATTGCAGAATATTTTCATATTATACTATGAAATGCCATATAATAGCCTGTCTTGTATGCCATGGTATCCGGCATTTATAAACAGGAGAACCGATTCGGACTGCGCGGTGCCATAAAGTCGGTTTTCGGATTTTCACAGCACGGGAGGAGAGAGTTTGGACAGAAACGGATGGAATTTAAACAGATCTCAGAGAATGCAGATGAAAGCATTTATCTGCCTGTTGGGCATATTGCTGCTGGTGATCCTTTTATTTGGGAAGCTGCTTTTGCTTTTGATACATAAAGGGGATGATGAGGAGATCCCTGTGCCAACGCCGGAACCGCATATTCCTGTGATCCAGCTGATGGCCAATGTGTGGATTATGGAGTCCGATGAGGAAGGGCTTTTGATTTTCAGGGACGGACAGAGCGAATTTTATCCCTGGGGCGGACAAACGGCGGCCGGACAGCCGGAAATCGGGACTTCCGGCGTGAGTAACGGCGGCTCGGAGCAGGGCGCGGCAGCGGAGAAAAACGACGGGGTACAGATTCCGGACCTTACAGTCAGGGAACAGGTGGCGGATATAGAGCTGACGGACGGGGCCGTCACGGATGTGACGGTTCGGGATGACAAGATTAACGGAAAAATTTTAAGCGCCGACGATACGGGAATCGAAGTGGAGGGATATGGAAGACTTCCTCTGGCGGCTGATTATAAGGGATACAGGCTATATGACAGCCTGGAAATGTGTACCGCGGGCGACCTGCGCTTCGGATATGATTTTACGGACTTATGTGTGGAGAACGGGGAAATCTGTGCCCTGCTGATGGTGAAGGAAGAAGCGATGGAATATATCCGGGTACTGATTCGCGCTTCGGATTACGGCGGCAGCTTCCATGATGCGCCGGTGGTTACCTGCGATACGGGCTATTCCGTGTTTTACGGTTCCTATGACAATCAGAAGCAGGAGTCCCATGCGGCGGGGGAAGAACTGGAGCTGGGCTATGACAGCAGTTATTTTGAGGCAGACAGGGTCAGGATTGTGCCGGATGTACTGACGGGAAAGGTTGTAATCAAAAATTGCAGCCGCAGCCAGGGAATACCTTCTTACCGGGGGCAGATGGAGTTCCTGCGGACGGAAGACGGCATAGTGGCGATTAATGAGGTGCTGCTGGAGGAGTATCTCTACAGTGTGGTGCCCAGTGAAATGCCCGCGAAATACCCTTTTGAGGCATTGAAGGCCCAGGCAGTCTGTGCCAGGACCTACGCATACGGCCATATGGAGCATGCCGGGTATCCGCAGTACGGCGCTCATGTGGACGACAGCACGTCTTATCAGGTATACAATAATATTCTGGAACAGGAGAGCAGTACGACTGCGGTAAAGGAAACCTATGGCCAGCTGCTGCGCACGGAGAACGGCAGCCTGGCGGGAACCTATTATTATTCTACTTCCTGCGGAGTGGGCAGCGATGCCAATGTGTGGAAGACAGAGGCGGCCCCCGGTTTGACTTACCTGAAGGCTAAGCCGTTAAACAGGACAGCGCTTGCCGAAGCCGTTGCGGCGGATCAGGGAGGAGCTGGAGAGGAAGCTTCCGGGGAAGGCATCAGTGGAGAGGCGGCAGGCGGTACAGGGAACGGGGGAAGCGCGTCGGGCGAAACCACAGGGAACGGCGGTGCTTCCGGAGAGCTTGGGGAATTACTGAGAGATGAGGCGGCCTTTGCAGCGTTTATTTCTTCTGTAAATGCAGATGATTTTGAATCCGGTGAGGGCTGGTACCGATGGAGCTACCAGGTGGAGGCGCTGGACAAAGAGCATATACTGGAGACGCTGCAGAAGCGCTATGCGGCAAACAGCAGGCTGGTGCTTACCTGGAAGGACGGGGAATATGTCAGCGAAACCATTGACAGCCTGGGCGATATTACGGATATTTACATAGAAAAGCGGGGCAGCGGCGGCGTGGCGGATGAACTGGTGATAGAGTCCGGCGCACAGAAGATTAAGGTCATATCTGAGCATAATATCCGGTATGTGCTGAACGACGGGAAGGCGCAGGTGGTGCGACAGGACGGCAGCCGGGTTGCCAGCGCAAATCTGCTTCCCAGCGGCTTTTTTACCATAGAGACTGGAAAAGAAAACGGAAATGTGATAGGATATACCTTAATCGGCGGAGGCTTCGGGCATGGTGTGGGCATGAGCCAGAACGGCGCCAGGGCTATGGCTGTCGGGGGCTATTCCGCCAGTGAGATTCTGCTGTATTTTTACGAGAATTGCAGGATTGAAAATATATACGAGTAGGAGTACCTTACGTGATTTGGAAGTTATATCTGACTTTAAATGATTTTTCTTCAAAAATGAAGGAGAGAGACATCGGCACATATGCGGCCAGCACCGCTTTTTTCTTTTTTCTGTCAGTGGTACCCATGCTGATTATGATCTGCACGATTATACCTTATACGCCGCTGACAGAGGAAAATCTGGTGGAGCTGGTGACGGATTTTCTGCCGGACCAGATTGATCCCCTGGCGGAGAGCCTGATATCAGAGGTCTATGACAAATCGGCGGGCATTTTGTCCGTTGCGCTGGTTGCCACTGTCTGGTCGGCAGCGAAAGGCGTAATGGCGCTTATGAAGGGGCTGAATTCCGTTAACCGTGTGGAGGAGAAGAGAAATTATTTCGTACTCCGCATCATTGCTTCTTTTTATACGTTAGTCATGCTGGTTGTGGTCATTCTGTCGCTGTTTGTTATGGTGTTCGGCGACCAGCTGGTGACGCTGGCGCTGCACCGGATTCCGCAGCTGCAGAGAGTGGTTTCCTTTGCCATGAATTTCCGTTTCCTGTTTGTGTGGGCTGTGCTGTCCGTGCTGTTTGCGGCCGTTTATGCCTATGTGCCGGACAAGAAGCTGGCGTTTAAAGAGCAGATACCCGGTGCGGTTTTTACAGCCGTGGTGTGGAGTGTTTTTTCCTGGGCTTTTTCCTATTATCTGACATACGGCAATTCCTACGGTATATACGGCAGCCTGTCCATTATCATCATCGTTTTGCTGTGGATGTATTTCTGCATGTACATTATCTTGATCGGGGCCTGCCTGAACCAGTATTTCGGCGCGGTACAAAGAAGGCGGGACGGGGATGCCAATCAGTGTTAAATGTATAAATCGTTTGTAAAAGACTTGAAATTAAATACAGTTGTGGTAGAATATGGACATATTCAGAAGGATGCCGCATACGGCATCTCCTTTAATGTAAGAAAGGAAAATTCGACATGGAAAGAAAAGTAACTTGGGAGACCTATGATGAGGGACAGATGAAGGAGCTGGAAGCGCTGAACCGGGAGTACAGGGATTTCCTAGACAACGGCAAGACAGAGCGGGAGTGCATCGACACCATCGTGAATACTATCGAAGCGGAAGGCTATCGGGAGCTTGAGAGCCTGATTGAAAGCGGCGCGAAGCTTCAGAAGGGCGATAAGGTTTACAGCGTGTGTATGAACAAGTCCATCGCCATGTTTCAGATCGGAGAAAAGCCCCTGACAGACGGGATGAACATTCTGGGTGCGCATATCGACAGCCCCAGGATTGACGTGAAGCAGAATCCGCTCTATGAGGACAGCGGCCTTGCGTATCTGGACACACATTACTATGGTGGTGTGAAGAAGTATCAGTGGGTTGCAATCCCCCTTGCCATTCACGGCGTAGTGGTGAAGAAGGACGGCACCATTGTGGAACTCAATGTGGGCGAAAATGAGGATGATCCTGTATTTTTCGTATCTGATCTGTTGATTCATCTGGCCGGGGAGCAGCTGAAGAAGACGGCTGCACAGGTAATAGAGGGTGAGGCGCTGGACCTGATTGCAGGCAGCAGGCCCATCCGTATTGATGCCGGCGAAAAGGACGAGGAAGGTGAAGAGCCTGATAAGAAAAAGGCTAAGGAGGCTGTGAAGGCCGGAATCCTGGATATTCTGAAGGAAAACTATGAGATAGAAGAAGAGGATTTCATCTCTGCGGAGCTGGAGATTGTACCTGCCGGGAAGGCCAGGGAAGCCGGCTTTGACAGAAGCATGATACTTGCCTACGGACAGGATGACAGGGTATGCGCGTTTACTTCCATGCGCGCAATGCTGGACGTGAAGGAGACAGAGCGGACCATGTGCTGTATCCTTGTGGACAAGGAAGAGATTGGTTCTGTGGGAGCCACAGGTATGCATTCGCGTTTCTTTGAGAATGCAGTGGCGGAAGTGATGAACTTAAACGGTGAGTACAGCGAATTGAACCTGAGAAGATGCCTGGCACACAGCTGCATGCTTTCCTCCGATGTCAGCGCAGGGTATGACCCTTCTTACGCGTCCTGCTTCGAGAAGAAGAACGCCGCATTCCTTGGGAATGGAATGGTATTCAACAAATTTACCGGTTCCAGGGGAAAATCCGGCTCCAATGACGCGAATGCGGAATACATGGCACATCTGCGCAAGGTTATGGACGAGAGGGAAATCGTCTGGCAGACGGCGGAGCTGGGAAAGGTAGATGTAGGCGGAGGCGGGACCATCGCGTACATTCTGGCCGAATACGGAATGAATGTGATTGACAGCGGCGTGGCCGTACTGAACATGCATGCGCCCTGGGAGGCTACCAGCAAAGCGGATGTGTATGAGACTTATCGCGGCTATAAGGCCTTTGTGGAAGGAGCGTCGATGTAATGGGTGCCGGAATCTCGGAAAAGGCACAGACAGAACAGACAGAAAGTACACAGGACGGACTCAGGAAAAAAGATTTTTACTTTGAATTGCCTCAGGAGCTGATCGCCCAGGACCCGTTGGAGGAACGTTCCTCCAGCAGGCTCCTGGTGCTGGATAAGCACACCGGGGCAATGTCCCATTGTGTGTTTCGTGACGTGATTTCCTATCTACGTCCGGGTGACTGCCTGGTATTGAATAATACAAAGGTCATTCCGGCCCGGCTTCTTGGGGAGCGGGAAGGCACAGGCGGCCGTGTGGAGGTGCTGCTGCTGAAGCGCAGTGCAGGAGATATCTGGGAAACGCTTGTGAAACCGGGGAAGAAATGCCGTCCCGGAACGAGGCTTGTCTTCGGAAACGGTCTGCTGAAGGCACAGGTACTGGAGACTGTGGAGGAGGGCAACCGGCTGATAAAATTTGAATATGACGGCATCTTTGAGGAAGTGTTGGATACTCTGGGAGAGATGCCGCTTCCGCCCTATATTACCCATAAGCTCCGGGACAGGAACCGCTATCAGACCGTTTACGCCAAATACGAAGGCTCTGCCGCCGCGCCCACGGCGGGACTTCACTTCACGAAGGAACTCTTGAAAGAGATTGAGGCGAAAGGGGTGCGGACTGCGTATGTGACACTTCATGTAGGGCTGGGAACCTTCAGGCCCGTGAAGGAGGAAAACGTCCTTGAACATCATATGCATTCTGAATATTTTCAGATTTCGGAAGAAGCCGCAGGAGTGATTAACAGCACCAAAGCCCAGGGCGGCAGGATCATATGTGTGGGAACCACCAGCTGCAGGACGGTGGAAAGCGCTTCGGACGACAGTGGGTGCGTGCGGCCCGGCAGCGGGGACACGGATATTTTCATTTATCCGGGTTACCGGTTCAATGTGCTGGACGGGCTGATCACCAATTTTCACCTGCCGGAATCCACACTGGTCATGCTGGTTTCCGCGTTGGCCGGCCGTGAGAATGTGCTGAAGGCATATGAGGAGGCTGTCAGGGAACAATATCGATTTTTCAGCTTTGGGGACGCCATGCTGATCTTATAAAAATCTTTATTTTGTCTTGTGATACAGGCAGAAAAATGATATACTTAATGTATTCTGGGTGAGGGTTAACTTCACCGGCGAAGGAGAGGTAGAAATATGCAGCAGGATAGAAGAAAGAACAGGAGAACGGACTTGGACTCCAAGCTTGTAATCAAGAGGCTGGATGGCGATAGCAGGAACGAAGTGACCATCAATATAACGGATGTGTCCAAGCAGGGAGTTGGTTTTGAATGCAGGGAGCCGCTGCAGATTGGGGAAGTATATGAGGCGTATCTGACCATCTGGACGAAGGAGGTAATTCATGCGTTTCTGCAGATTGTCAGGATTGAACTGCATGCGGGTGTTTACGGATACGGCGCTATCTTTATCGGAATGCCGGAGATGGATTCTGCGAGAATAGAGGTTTATCAGACCGTCAATGAGGAGGAATAAACGAAAGAAATCCCTTCTGCAGGACAGGCTGACATGGAAAAGGCTGTTGGTAACGCTTGTTGCATCGGTTTTGCTGGGGATGCTCTACAGCCTGATTTTTCACTTTTCCGCTCAGGATGGTGGAGAATCAGGCTCTTTGAGCGGAATGATATCCGAAAAATGTGTGGAGTGTGCGGACTGGCTGTCGGGTTCGGGCTGGAATGAGGCGGAGAAGGCGGAGATGACGGAAGAACTGGAATATCCGCTGCGGAAACTTGCGCATTTTTCCGAGTATGCCTGTATGGGGATATTGGTATATATGCTGCTGAGCCAGTGGGTGGCCCAGGGAAGGCTGCTGTATCTGCTGACCGTTCTATGGGTATTTCTCTCGGCTTCCGGAGATGAATTCCATCAATACTTTGTGCCTGGGCGCTGTGCCAGCTTTACGGACGTGCTGATTGATACCGGCGGCGGTATTTTCGGCATGCTGTTTTGTGCAGCGGTGTGCGCACTGTATCGGAAGGGCAGGTTGAAAAAGACGCTGCCGAATTGAGATGTACATTCGGCAGAAGGTATTTTTCATGCACGTTCCGGGTTTATGAGCGGATGTGAACCGCATAGTCCGCAGCATTCAGAATGCGAACTGCGTTTTCCATTGCTTTTTCGTTATAAAATTCCAATTTCAGGACACCGTCGTCCGACTCCCGGTTATGCGTAATTCCAATGTTCTTGATACTGAGTCCGTTTTGTGCCAGAAGCGTGACGATATATGCCAAAGCGCCTGATTTGTCGGCGATTTCCACACTGATTCCGAAAGTGCGCTTGATAGGCCCGCTGGAGGCATTGATGAAGGAATCCCGGTAAATGCGGGCGCTTTCAAATTGGCTGTACAGTTCTGTCTCTTCTTTTTCGTCTATTAAATTCTTAAAAACCGTCAATGAAGCCATGTAATCCGACAGCAGGGAAGAGATGTTTTCCCTATTGCCCAGGCAGATTTGCTGCCACATACCTGCCTGGGAGGATGCGATCCGGGTTATATCCTTAAAACCGCCGGCGGCTAACATTTTCATGATACCGTCTTCGGAGTCGCTTTCCCGCACCAGGTTTACCAGGGAAGCGGCGACCACATGGGGAAGGTGGCTTATGGCGGCGGTTATATAGTCATGCTTCCGGTAATCCAGAATCAGCGGGATAGCACGCATCGCGGCAACCAGATCCCGACAGGCATCCAGCTTTTCGGCGGATACGGAGGGAGTGGGTGTCAGGATATAGTAAGCGTTTTCCAGAAGGGCGGCTTTGGAATTAAGGAAGCCGGTCCGCTCGCTGCCTGCCATAGGGTGCCCGCCGATAAAGCATTCATCCAGCCCGGCCTCGTGGACTGCCAGGTGAATTCCTGTCTTTACGCTTCCCACATCTGTGAGGAGGCAGCCCGGTTTCCGTATTTTTTTCACGGCTGTCAGGTTTCCGTCGTTTCTTTTGACGGGAGCGCAGAGGAAAATGTAGTCGCATTCCGAGAAGGTTTCGTCGATGGCGCCGGCAGCCGCATCAACCACGGACTCTTTCACGGCGAGGGAGAGCGCCTCCCGGTTAACATCATAAGCGATAATCTTTGTATTCGGAACGTTTTCTTTCAGGGCTCTGGCGATGGAGCCTCCGATCAGGCCTAGCCCGATAAAGCCGCAGGTCAGGTGGGACATATCGATACCTCGTTTTCTTTTATACTGGATTCAATACATAATCAGATTGTGAACGCCGCCGTAACGGCGGTTACCGTTACACAATAACACTTCAGCATATGAAAATCAATAGAAATGAACGGCTATGTCAGGATTTTACGTATGAACAGAATATTAACTTTATTGAAAAATTAAGTTAAATGATAATAATATCTTGTAAAAATGCTTTCAGTCTAGTAAAATAGTCACATGGGAATTGAATCATTTGTCATTATCATGTCAAAACACCCAAATTACATAAAAATTGGAGGAAAGTCAAATGAAAGTTTACACAACTGACA
>OFFK01000315.1_pt1 | contig 43136 bp, 40 predicted proteins | sample 1521361 | NCBI WGS metagenome assembly OFFK01 (sample SAMEA3504096, study PRJEB24116) | mouse gut metagenome | biome: mouse gut; feature: mouse-associated habitat; material: faeces | place: Denmark | collected 2011 | reverse complement strand
ATCTTTTTCTGGAAGCTCTTCTGGAGCGTCCGCCCCACAGGCGTGGCGGCATCCAGAAAGAACAACTGTCAGGGCTGAAAATCCAGAATGAATACGATGTCCAACACCTGCTGTATGCCTATCTGAAACCCCTGTATCCGCTGGCAAGGGCCGAAGCCAGCGAGGATACCGGCTATGGCACGGTCCGGGCAGATATCCTTCTGGATTCCGAGCATGTCATTGAAGTAAAGCGCACTCGATGCAGCATGCCACAAAAGAAGTTGATAGAAGAAATAGAAGCAGATATGGTGCATTACCATGCGGAACACCTCTATTTCTTTATTTATGATAAGGAAAAAATCATTCAGAATCCCCAACTGTTCCGCAATATCTATGAAAACAAAGTAAAAGGGAAACAAATACATATCGTTATCCATCAGCCTAAAATACTATAAAAGCCTTTCTGCGGAGAGGGGTATCAGCTACCGAACGAGTCTGTCCTGAAAAGACATCCTTAATAATGCTCTCCGCAGAATGTTTTACGAGCTCTCCTGCCTATTTCTCATTCTCGTTCAAATATTCCAGAATCCCCATATGTATGGCCCATGCCACCCGCTGCTGGTACTCCGGCGTACAGAGCTTCTCCGCCTCCGCGCTGTTGGAGAGGAAGCCGCATTCCACGATGACGATAGGCACCCCCGTCTTCTTCAGCAGGTAATAGCTGTCGTTGGCCTTGACCTGACGCTTGTTCTCCGGATCCGCGCTTTCCACCAGCCGCCTCTGGATGCCCTCCGCCAGCCGCTGGCCCTGGGCGCTTCCCGTGTAGTAGAACACCTGCGCCCCGTGCACATATTCCTCCGGATAGCTATTCTGGTGGATGCTCACGGTCAGTGCAGGCGCTTCCTCTTCGATCAGGGCGATCCGCCGCTTCATGTCCTGGACCTTCTTGTTGGGGGCATCCGCATCGTTCAGCCCCTCGTCCGACTCCCTGGTCATCACCACCTCCACATCGCTCATCTCCAGGTACTGCTTCACCAGCCGGGCGATCTCCAGGTTCACGTCCTTCTCATTGGCTCCGTTGATCCCCACCTTGCCGGGATCGTCGCCCCCGTGTCCGGCATCGATGACCACCCGCCGCCCCTTCTCCTCCTGGGCCTCCACATTGCTGCCCGCCACGTAAGCCGCCGCCTCCCGCCCCAGGTAAGCCAAGGAGGCCAGCAGCAGCAGGGTAAGAGCCGCCGACAGCAGCCTGTCCCGCCGTTTCTTTCTGTCTGTCATATTCCCTGTTCCCACGCAAATCTTTGTACTATTTATATTCCTGACATCTTTTTTCCATTCCACTTCTTAAATTTTATTTAAATTTCGGAAAAAGGATTGCGCTCCCTCCCCGCCTCAGTTAATATGAAAGTAGACATAACAGAATGAATGTCGCATCAGGAAAAGGAGGTAATAGCTATGAAGTTTTATCAGAAAGCAAAAAAGTTCCTCACGATTTTAGCTGCCGTCGCCATCCTCATGGTGGTGCCCGGCCTCTGTTCCATAGAGGCGTCCGCGGATGGCCCTGTCACATACGCGGTGAAGTATGTACCCGGCAGCAGAGACTGGCGCTACCAGGCCAATGCGTCCGCCTTCGATGACAACGCGCCCCACAGGGAGCTCTACTATCTGCTCCAGGAGCTGAAGGACGGCGACCTTGTCGTAGTCTATAACGACAGCCCTTCCGTCCCTGACCTGAACCTGGGCACCAGACGCCTCAGCAATCTCACCGTCACCGGCACCAGCTCCTTTGTGGTGATCTACTGCGGCGACGTCGATAACTGCTACCTGCTGAACGGCGCCGCCTGCTCCGTCAACGCCAATGTCACCAATGCCTATGTATATGATACCGTACTCTGCAATTTCAACAAAAATGTAGGGGAACTGTATGTCTATCCCCAGGACGCCATGACTGCCACCATCGGATGCAGCGGCACGGTAGACCATCTGTATGCCGCCTCCCGCACCACGGGAAAGACCTATTACAATTTTTACAGCTTCCAGGCGGGCTCCCTGGGCATCAAGGACGGCATCCTGACCACGGCCAGCGGCAGATATTCCACGGCCCCCAATCCCGCCAGCGTCACCGTGACCAGGGAGAATTTCGACTATGTCCGCTACGCCAACGACTATCCTGACGTGAAGGCAGCCCTGGGGCTGAATGCCGCCGCCCTCTACGGGCACTACACCACCTATGGCATCAAAGAGGGCCGGATCGCCTATGCAGTCGCCAATCCGGGCGCGGGTGCGGGTACGGGCACAGCCACGGGCGAGGCCACCAGCGCGTCGGAGTTCAACTACATCCGCTACGCGGACAAGAACCCTGACCTGAAGGCAGCCTTCGGCTATGACGCAAAGGCGCTCTACAAGCATTACACCACCTTCGGCAGCTCGGAGAACCGAGGCAGCTATTCCATCTACGACACCTTCGACTACACCCGCTATGCCGACGACCATGCCGACCTGAAAGCCGCTTTCGGCTATGACGCAAAGGCGCTCTTCCGGCATTACGCAACCTATGGCATCTCGGAGGGAAGGGGCAATTACTTCAAATAAATGAACCGGCCGGAATAATCGGCGGAAAATGCCATGAAAAAAGCTGTGCAGGCCATCCTGCACAGCTTTTTCGTATCCGCATCTCCCAAATCATGAATTCACATATGCGCTCACCAGATCCCACACCTGCTCCGTCCCGTAGCCCAGCCGCCAAACCGCCACACCGCCTATATTCTTGGCCTTCATCACGTTGAGCTTCACCGAGATGGATTCCGCGTCCTCCACCCAGATCTGATAGGTCACGTTCCCGCTCTGCCACTCCGCGTAGTTCTGGCAGGTCTCCTCGTCCCAGGCGGGCTGCACGTTCATCCGCTGCAGGTAATCCGCCACATTGGCCAGGGTGATGTACTGGTCCGACACCTCGGCCCCCTCCGTCTGCCACAGTATGGTATAGAAGGGCAGGGCGTTCACCACCTTTTCGGCGGGCACCTGCTCCTCCTGGAGCGTCCTGTCCAGCCCGTTGGACACATAGTCTATGCTGGCCACGCTCCCCGGGTCCCCGCTGCCGTGCCAGTGCTCGTCATATCCCATGATGATTACATAGTCGGCCACCCGTCCCTGGATGTCCAGCCTGTAGTGATTGTTGAAATTGAAGGGCACATAGCTGTCCACCGACAGGACCAGCCCGCTCTCCCTGCACAGCACCGAGAGCTCCTTCAGGAACTGCGCGTAATGCTCCCCGCACTCCTGGGGCAGGCCCTCATAGTCCAGGTTGATGCCGTCCAGCCCCAGCCCCAGGGAGGTGTCCACCATGTTCCGCGCCAACTGCTGCCTCTTTGTGGTGGAGGAGAGCACCTGGTAGGTGCTGATGTCCTCGCCCGTCTCGTTCTTATAGTTGAAGTTGTCCCAGACCCCCCATACCTGGAGGCCGTATCCGTGGGCCCGCTCCACATACCCGCTGTCCGCGAAGGAGCGGAAGCCCCCCTCATTGTCGTTCAGGCTGAACCACGTGGGCGCGATCACATTGATGCCCTTCCCCTCCGCCACCATGGCGTCCAGCGTCTCGTTCCCGGCCTCTCCGCCGATGGCGTGGAAGCCGAGGCTCACCTTCCCCGGCAGGGACAGCGAGGTGTATTCCGCCGGCACATAGTCCGTGACAGGCACCTCCACCTCTGTGGACTCATTGTCCAGGCGCTTGTTCTCCACATAGCCGATCAGGGAGTCGGAGGTCTTCACCTCGCTCCAGGTCTCCATCCGGTTCAGCAGCTCTACCTTCTCCCCCTTCTCCAGCTCCCGCAGGATCGGGCTCTTGATGCCGCCCAGGGTGCGCACCTGGGTATCCTTCACCACCTCCAGCATCTGCTTCTCCCCCCACTGGGTGTACATCTGGATATGCCTGTCGAACCTCTCGTAGGAAAAGTTCGTGAACAGCCTCACGTACTCCGCCGCCACATAGACCTTCTCCCCCTCCAGGAGACAGGTGGCGTACTCCGTGGGGTGGCTGCCGCCTTTGTCCGAGTATTCCCTGGCCCCGAACGCAGTGGCCACAGTGTCCTGCGCGGTGGTGTACAGGAGCTTCTGTTCCGCCGCGTCCACATAAAAGCCCTCATTCAGATATTTCTTCATGGTATCTATGTCAAAATATACCGCGTCCTCCCGAAGCAGCGCCTTCTCCTCCACCATCCCGTCCTGCAGGACGATGGCCAGCTCCCCCTGGGCCACCCCGAAATACTGGTCCAGATCCGCCAGCTCCTTGCTGTAGGTATACTTGTCCAGAATCATCCCTCCGAATCCTACCAGAGCGACTATCAGGATCAATGCCAGCGCTACGATTACCGGTATTATTCTCTTCTTCATTTTCAGTCCAGCCCTTTCTCCCAGAATAGATGCATGGTTCCCAAAAGACTTATCCATCATATCATATTTGGCCCCCTAAGTCATTACCAAATTTTCCATAAATCGCCATAATCGTCAGGCCGTTCCCCCGCTTCCCCTTATTCCGTCATGGACGGGAACACCGCCGCCGTCAGCATGAGAGGCAATCCCAGCCTGCAGCAGACAGCGGCGCCCCGCCGGCAATCCGGTCTACCTGCGCGTCACTCTGTCGAAGCGCACCTGTTCGATGATGCCCGAAGCGTCCAGCACGTAGTCAGCCATATAAGGGCTGTTCTCCCGCACCGCCTTCGACACCACCTCATCGGGAAGGGCCTCCTGCCCGTCCACGAACAGCTCCACGCCGCTCCGCCGCATCTGTTCCAGACGCGCCAGCATATGTTCTCTTACCGCCTCCATATCCTCTACTTCGATTTTTTCTTCATACAACTGAATTCCTCCTTGTTCTAAGGCTTCCCATCCAGAAGGAGCTTGTGATCTTGTGATGAATCCGAATGCGGCCGCGCGATGTGGGTCCGTAACGCATCTCCACATGTCAGGAAGCCTATAAGATGAAAGTAAAGCGAATGCCTTTGGCAGTACGGCAACGGAAAAAATTTCCATTGCATATTTTGTTTAGATTGAATTATAATTGTGAAAATTAGTTGACATACTTATGATCAAGCAATCGATACATCCGGTTTTTGCTTGTGAGACATCCTTAGATTTATGCCAGTTTCTTTCTACTGTCATATAATGTGGTATACACACTTAGAATATAAAGGATGAAGTGGAACGAACCGTTCCCAAAATCAGTTTAATCAACTTGAAGTCAAGACTGCCGCCTCCTTCCCCGTACAGAGTACCGAAGGCATCCGCAGTTTTACTATACCACAGCTATGTCGCTTTTGCAAGCGAAAACTTAGAATTATTAAAAAATATTAAAACTCAGAATCTGCCTATTGACTTAGGGAAGCCAAAAGTATATGATGTCATCACGTAGCATCGTAATTTTACAGTTCAGTTAGGCAGAACGGAAAGGGTTGTCGCATGAAGATAGAAAAAGTAAATGAGAACCAGATTCGCTGCACTCTGACCAGAGAAGATTTGGCAAGCCGCGAACTGAAGATCAGCGAACTGGCTTACGGCACCGAAAAAGCCAAGACATTGTTCCGGGATATGATGAGGCAGGCCAACTGCGAATTCGGCTTTGAGGCCGAGGATATCCCCCTTATGATAGAAGCCATCCCCCTGAACGCGGAATGCATCGTCCTAATCATCACCAAGGTGGAGGATCCCGAGGAGCTGGATACCCGCTTCTCCAGATTCGCCCCCTCCGTGGCGGAAGACGACGAGGATGAGGACATGTATTCCCAGTACCCGGAGGAGGGCTCCAATGAGATCCTGAACCTGTTCCGCCAGATGCAGACCAGCCAGGAGGACGGCGCGGAAGGACCGACCGAGGGCGGGGAGGCCAATCCCGCGAACCATGTGCGCATCTTCCGGATGAGCTCCCTGCAGCAGGTGATAGAGGTGTCCGCCATCATCGCAGGCAGCTACCAGGGCCTGAGCACCCTCTATAAGGAGGATGCTGCCGGGCGGGGCCGGAAGCCGGAAGGCTACCTGCTCCAGCTGTCCAGGGGCGACGCCACCGCCGAGGCCTTCGACAGGGCGTGCAATACAGTGTCGGAGTACGGAATCCCCCAGCGCTATGCCCCTGCCGGCGGCGCGTTCCTGGCAGAGCACTGCGAGGCGCTGATCCGGGACAATGCCGTCCACGCGCTGGGCGCGGCTTCCTGAGCACACCGGCGCGTCAATTTCGGGTAATCGATGCCTGATGTCCGCGCCAGGACAGGCGGAGGAAGGAGTCGGGCCGGGCATGGCCGACTGACGGCAGCGCAGTACCGGAGCGGGCAGCCAGGGCTCCATGCACCGGCGCATTATAACGATACGAACGATACGGACATACAGGGGGCGGCCGCCTGAGACCCAGGGGCCGCCCCTTTCCGTGCCGCGGACTCTTGTCCGCCTCCATGGCCGGACCTTACACCGCGGCTATGGCATCCATCAGGGCATCGATGTCGATTCCATGTACCATCGCGGCTTCCTCCAGGGATTCGCCCTGGGCGGAGGGGCATCCCAGGCAGTGCATCCCGGCCTCCAGCAGCACGGGGGCTACGTCAGGGTTCGTGTTCAGGATCTCTCCGATCGTCATTTCTTTCGTTATATTGCTCATTGCCTTCTCCTCTCTGTAAGTAAAAGTTTTATAGTGGTGCCAGCCGCTCGCAGGGGCCGCTCCCCGGCCCCTGTGAGCATAGACCTATTATATATTATCCCGCAAAATCTGACAAGCTATTCTTAGGCCCGTCTACAGAAAATTCATAACTTCACCGCAATTATAAAATTTTTGAAAAATTCAGTAAAATCCACGGTATGTACAGAAAAAAGTACACATTCCCACCTTGACTCCCACCAGTGTTTTTCATATAATAAGCTTAAGGATTAGAAAGCAACATTCACTCATAAACTAATTCAAATTTTACAGGAGGGTATTTCAAAATGAGACCAGAATGGACAGATTTTGTGGCAGGCAAATGGGACAAAGAAGTCAATGTCCGCGACTTCATCCAGAGGAACTACCATCCCTATGACGGCGATGAGGCATTCCTTGCCGGACCCACACAGAACACCAAGGATCTGTGGGCACAGGTGCTCGACCTGCAGAAGAAGGAAAGAGAAGCCGGCGGCGTCCTTGACATGGACACCAAAGTCGTCTCCACCATCACCTCCCATGGCCCCGGGTACCTTGACAAGAGCAAGGAGACCATCGTAGGCTTCCAGACCGACAAGCCTTTCAAGCGCTCCCTGCAGCCCTACGGCGGCATCCGTATGGCAGAGAAGGCCTGCTCCGACAATGGCTATGAGGTGGATCCCGAGATTTCCGAGTTCTTCTCCACCCACAGAAAGACCCATAACGCAGGCTGCTTCGATGCTTACAACCAGGAGATGAGAGCATGCCGTTCCTCCCATATCATCACGGGTCTTCCCGATGCCTATGGCCGCGGACGTATCATCGGCGACTACAGGCGCGTAGCCCTGTACGGCATCGACAGGCTGCTCGAGGACAAGCAGGCTCAGAAGGATTCCACCGGCAAGGTGATGACCGACGATATCATCCGTCTGCGCGAGGAGATTTCCGAGCAGATGGTGGCCCTGAAGATGATGAAGGAGATGGCTGCTTCCTACGGCTGCGATATCTCCAGGCCCGCTGCCAATGTGCAGGAAGCCATCCAGGCCGTATACTTTGGCTATCTGTGCGCCGTGAAGGAGCAGAACGGTGCGGCCATGTCCCTGGGACGTACATCCACCTTCCTTGACTGCTACGCAGAGAGAGACTTAAAGAACGGCACCTTCACAGAGGAGCAGATTCAGGAGTTCGTTGACCACTTCATCATGAAGCTGCGCTGCATCAAGTTCGCCCGCACGCCTGAGTACAACCAGATCTTCGCAGGCGATCCCGTATGGGTGACCGAGTCCCTGGGCGGCGTAGGCGTGGACGGCAGGCCCATGGTCACCAAGATGAGCTTCCGTTACCTGAACACCCTGACCAACCTTGGACCTTCTCCCGAGCCCAACCTGACGGTGCTCTGGTCCACAAGGCTTCCGGCAGCCTGGAAGAAATACTGCGCGAAGATGTCCATCCAGACCTCTTCCATCCAGTATGAGAACGACGATCTGATGAGAGTAGACCACGGCGATGACTACGGCATCGCATGCTGCGTATCCTCCATGGTCATCGGCAAGGAGATGCAGTTCTTCGGCGCACGCGCCAACGTGGCGAAGTGCCTGCTGTACGCTCTGAACGGCGGCGTGGACGAAGTGACCAAGAAGCAGGTAGGTCCCAAGTACCGTCCTGTGGAAGGGGATGTGCTGGAGTACAACGATGTGTGGGGCAAGTTCGTAGACATGCTGGAGTGGCAGGCTGACGTCTATGTGAACACCCTGAACATCATCCACTATATGCATGACAAGTACTGCTATGAGAGAGCTGAGATGGCCCTCCACGACAGAGACGTGAAGCGCTACTTCGCTACCGGCGTGGCCGGCCTGTCCATCGTGGCCGACTCCCTGTCCGCTATCAAGTACGCTAAGGTAGAGGTTGTCCGCGATGAGGACGGCGTAATCGTCGACTTCAAGACCACTGGCGACTTCCCGAAATACGGAAATGACGATGACCGTGTAGACGAAATTGCTCAGATGGTAGTCCATACCTTCATGACCGCCATCAGGAGGCACCACACATATCGTCAAGGTATCCCTACCACCTCCATCCTGACCATTACCTCTAACGTTACCTATGGTAAGGCTACCGGTAATACACCTGACGGACGTAAGAAGGGCCAGCCTTTCGCACCCGGCGCCAACCCGATGCACGGCCGCGATACCCATGGTGCAGTAGCATCCCTGGCTTCCGTATCCAAGCTGCCTTTCAATGATGCACAGGACGGTATCTCCAATACCTTCACCATCATCCCCGGCGCTCTGGGCAAGGAAGACAAAGTATTCTCCGGTGACATCGAATTAGATCTGAAATAAGACTCGTGCACACCGAGATGTCACTGACATCGAGTTGGATCTGAAATAAGACTTACGTACACCGAAATGTCACTGACATTGAAGCGGATTTAATGTAAAATTCACAACGAGTTCTTCGGCAACATATCGGGTTTGCAACAATATCTGTGGTCCTTAAACCGGTTCTGACCTGTATATGTTTTGGTAAAATTGTAACGGTCTGCTGCTTCCCCCGGGCGGCACGGACCTGCAGAACCTGGCGGCACGCGGAAAGCAATTTACTTCCAGCTTACTCCATACTGCCACCGGGAAAAAGAAGGAGGCACCATGGACGAAGATAAGATGATAGATGACCTGGTAAAAATGCTGGATTCCGGCATGACAGAGGGCGTAGGCCATGTAAATGTGGATTACGACCAGGATGTCGAGTCGAAAAACGTTCAGACAATGGGCTGCACGGATTGTTCCAGGACACCGTTGGCCTGCAGTGTACCTACTCTTGAACAGGGACTGGACGATTACCACTAATCATCCGTTTTCCTGAAAGCTGCATTTTTTCAACCATTTAAAAATATATTAATATCATTTAAGGAGGAAAATCATTATGGCAACAAATACTGCACAGGTTGACAACCTTGTTAACTTACTTGACGGCTATGCAACAAAGGGCGGCCATCATCTAAATGTAAATGTTCTCAACAGAGATATGCTCCTCGATGCACAGAAGCATCCGGAGAACTATCCTCAGCTGACCATCCGTGTATCCGGATACGCAGTTAACTTCATCAAGCTGACTCCCGAGCAGCAGGCTGACGTTATCTCCCGTACCTTCCACGAGTCAGTATAAGCCAACGAGTTAGTTACATGAAACCCCGGGGAGAAATACTTCCCGGGGATTTCCGTAGAGGACTGCACAGTCCCAAACTGTAGAAAGTGTGGTAATCTTATGCAGGGAAGAATTCATTCATTGGAAAGCTTCGGAACCGTTGACGGCCCCGGTACACGCTTTGTAGTATTTGTGCAGGGCTGTCCCATGCGCTGTGCCTACTGTCACAATCCCGATACCTGGGAATTGAATGGCGGCACGCTTATGGAGCCTTCCCATATCATCGAGCAGTATGAGAAAAATGAAGCCTTTTACGCCAATGGGGGCGGATTGACCGTAACCGGCGGTGAACCCCTGATGCAGGTGGATTTCGTAACCGAACTGTTTACCCTTGCCAAGGCGAAAGGGATTCATACCTGCATAGACAGTTCCGGAATCTCTTTCAATCCGGACAATGCTCCGCTTTTGGAGAAACTGGATCACCTGATGACCCTCACCGACCTGGTGATGCTGGACATCAAACACATCGATCCGGCAAAGCACAGGGAACTCACTCTGCAGCCCAACGAAAATATTTTGAAATTTGCCGCATATCTGAATGAAAAGCATGTGGATATGTGGATCCGCCATGTGGTGGTTCCCGGGATAACGGACGAAGAGAAATACCTGTTTGAACTGGGTTATTTCATCGGGCAGTTCAGCAATCTGAAGGCCCTTGATGTCCTGCCCTATCACACCATGGGGGAGAAGAAATACGATAGCCTGGGTCTGGAGTACAGGCTGAAGGGGGTTCCGGCCATGGATAAGGATAAACTGCTTGACAAGAAAAAAGCAATCCTGGACGGAATCAGAAAACGAAGAAATGAACTTCAAAATCTATCTAAATAACAAACTTTTATGACATCATAAGGAGGATTTTATTATGGCATACGTAATCAGCGATGCTTGTGTAGCATGTGGAGCTTGTGAGTCTCAGTGTCCTGTTGGCGCAATCAGCATGGGAGACGGCAAATTCGAGATCGATCCCGATAAGTGCATCGAGTGTGGCGCATGTGCGGGACAGTGCCCTACCGGAGCTATTTCTCAGGGCTAAAGCCCCGGCAAAGCAGGGAAAATACATGTTCCCCATGAATTGGGATGTTTGCGGAGCCGGCGCTTCTTCACAGGAAGCGCCGCTTCTTTTTCTCGGGAACAACCTTCTGCCCTTCCTCCGGCAGTTCCTCCACACCCTCTTCTGTAGTCTGGTTTTTGGGAATTTTTTCTTTTTTTACCTTTCCGGGACGTTTCGCCTTTTTGCGCAGGATTTCATCCATTTTCTTGAAATGCTCCTCATCACGCTCGGCAAGCATCTTATCTCTGGCTTCTTCCCGCTCTTCCTGCATCCGAAACTGATAGTCAAGCTCCTTAACCACACTCTCCCGTATCTCCTGGCACAGTTCTTTATTGTTTTCCTGCAGTGTCTGTCTGATGAGCTGCTGTAAAAGCCACTGCAGCCTTCTGGATTTGTCCTCCCGGGACTCCTGGGACACCTCCTGACGCATATTTTTGTTCGGTATAATATCAATCGCCATATGGCCTGTTATTCTGTCCCTGCTGTCGGATACTGCCCCCACGCCTTCCGTCAAATTCCGTCCCATGGCATCCTGATACATTCTGCCTGCGGTATCCCGATCCTGTGTATTTTGCCCTGTACTGCCCTGCCATGCGGTCCCCATCCCCCGGTTTGCACCGCCGTCCTGTCTGCCGTGCCAAGACTCGGTTTCTGTTGTACTTTGTCCCATATCCTCCCGCTGTCCCGTCCTTGCCGCTCCCATGTCCTCTGTAGGCAATACATCCAGCTTTCCGTCTCTTAAAATCATCTTAATCGCTTTCAACTGCAATCCCCTTTCCTTCATTCCCTTAATCTGTTTAAAACGTTCCACATCCTCCGCCGTATAATAACGATGTCCCAGCTCATTGCGCTTTATAGGAAGGTGCAGTTCATCCTCCCAGTACCGCAGCACATGGCTCTCCACCCTGACCTCTTTTGCAGCATCCGAAATAAGCAGATAATTTTCCATTTCTTCTCCTTTCTACCGTCATTCCTGTTTCCGCCTGATAGATAGGCCCATATGCCGCTTTAACGGCAAACCTCCACCATCTGGGCCTGCGAAAAGCAAGCAAACTCGCCTTACTTATTCCATAGGGCTGTCACATTAAGGCCACCAGATATAGGCATGCCTGATTACCGGACATTCTGTATCTTGTGTAGGATTTCATAATGCGCAGCCCCTTTCCTATAAAGTAAAAAAAGAATGAGCAAATACACCCATTCTCTTTCGTAATTTTCCTGTTCTCTCAATCCGTCTGTCTGTGTTCCAGATTGACAAATCGCTGGTATTCCGGCAGCCAAGCCAGTTCCACCGTACCGATAGGACCATTCCTTTGTTTTGCAATAATAATCTCGGCAATTCCTTTCTTTTCCGAGTCATGATTGTAGTATTCGTCTCGATAGATAAACATTACAACGTCGGCATCCTGCTCAATCGCTCCCGACTCACGCAGGTCCGAAAGCATGGGACGATGGTCCGGCCGCTGTTCCACTGCCCGGGAAAGCTGCGACAGGGCAATCACCGGCACGCTGAGTTCTCTCGCCAATGCTTTCAGCGAACGGGAAATATCCGAAATCTCCTGCTGTCTTGAGTCGCCCTTGCCGCTGCCTGTCATCAGCTGCAAATAATCTATGATTATCATGGACAAGTCATGCTCCAGCTTATATTTACGGCACTTGGAACGCAGTTCCGCAATGCTGATACCCGGCGTATCATCGATAATCAGGGAAGATTTCCCTATGACACCGGCGCTTTCTATCAGCCGCTCCCACTCCTGGTCATTCATCTGGCCTGTTCTCAGCTTCTGTGAATCCACGTTGGATTCCATGGAAAACATACGGTTTACCAGCTGCTCCTTGCTCATTTCCAGACTGAAAATAGCCAGCGTAAGATTCTTCCGAAATGCCACATGGTGAGCAATATTCAGCTCAAAGGCCGTTTTACCCATGGAAGGGCGGGCAGCAATCAGAATCAGGTCGGAAGGCTGCATTCCCGCCGTACGGTAATCAAGATCCAGAAATCCCGTCGGAATCCCCGTGACGCTGCCCTTATTCTTCGCGGCAAACTCAATCTTGTCCATGGCGTTCATGACGACCTGGCGAATGGGGACATAAGCATCCGTGCTGCGCCTCTGTACCAGCTGGAAAATACGCTTTTCCGTATCCTCCAATATGTATTCCAGCGTTTCCTTGCCGCTGTAGCAGGTATTGGCAATCTCTTCATTCAATCGGATCAGCTTCCGCAATATGGACTTTTCCGATACTATTTTAACATATTGCTTAATGTTGGCGGAGGTAATTGGCGCGGTGAGAATTTCCCTGATAAATTCCAGACCGCTGACCTCAGGTGGTACCTCCTTCATGCGCAGGCGCTCCTGCAGCGTGACCAGATCCACCGCACTTCCGCTGTCGTTTAACTCACATATCGTATCAAACAGAATTCCGTACTGTTTATTATAAAAGTCCTCTCCTGCCAGCGCCTCTGAAGCTGCCGCAATGGCATCCCTGTCCATCAGCATGGAGCCGATTACGGACTGTTCAGCCTCCAGGCTATGGGGCAATATCCTTTTCAGTACATTTTCTTCCATGAAATCACACCTTCAACTCATCGTCGACCGCCATTTTCTGCGGACAGGGAATGCTTCCCGGCCGGCTCCCCGCTTCCTAACTCTCCGCTACTTTCACAGTCAGCTTTGCCGTCACCTGCGGATGCAGCTTAATGCCTACCTCATAGGCTCCGAAATTCTTCAGGTTTTCAGCCAGCTGTATTTTTTTCTTGTCTATTTCTATGTTGTGCTGCTCCTTACACGCCGCCGCAATCTCCTTGCTGGAAACGGAGCCGAATGCCCTGCCGCCTTCTCCTGCCTTTATCTTTACTGTCACCTGTTTCTGCTCCAGCTCCGCCGCCAATGCCTTCGCGGCGTCCAGCTGCTCCTTTGCAAGCTTGTCCTCATTGGCTTTATGAAGCTTCAGGTCATTCAGATTTTTGGCAGTGGCTTCCACACCGATTTTTTTCGGGAGGATATAATTTCTTGCGAATCCCTCACTGGCCTCGATGACGTCACCCTTCTTGCCCAGTTTTTTTTCGTCCTGTAACAATATAATTTTCATAACATTTATCCCTTCTTTCCTTTTTACGCGTGAACTTCCGCATCCCTCCTGCCAATCCCGCAGCCTCTCATACCTGGCTGCCGGGACCGCGCATGAAATCCCTTTCAGATTTCGCCCATTTCCGACATACTGTCAATGGTTCGCTTCAGTACGCCGATAGCCTCTATAATGCCTGTCCCCTCCATCTGGCACGCGGCAGTGTTCAGATGTCCTCCGCCGCCCATACGCTCCATAATCAGCTGCACATTCACTTCGTCTATGGAACGGGCGCTGATATAAATCTTCCCCTGATAATCCGTCAAAACGAAACTCGCCTTAATCCCTCTGATATTCAGCAGTTCATTCGCCGCCTGGGCACCGATAATAGTAGGACTGGGCAGATCATCTGCCGTACAAATAGAAATGGCGAAATATTGTTTATAAATCTCCGCCTGACTGACCGCATCCGCCTTCGCCTTATACCCCTGCGCATCCTCACGGAACAGCTTCCTTACCCGTGTCACGTCTGCGCCGCTGCGGCGGAGGAAAGCCGCTGCCTCAAAGGTACGCACACCTGTCTTTATCATAAAATTATTCGTATCTATCATAATGCCTGAATACATGCAGTCGGCTTCCTCTGGACGAATCCTGATATTATCATAAATGTACTGCAGTATCTCAGATACCATCTCACATGTGGAAGAAGCATACGGCTCCACATAGGAAAGCGTTGCATTCTCAATGGTCTCGGTACTTTGTCTGTGATGATCCAATACCACCACGGATTTACAATATTTCAGAAGGTCCGGGCATTCCGTTATGGACGGCTTATTGACGTCCACCACCACCAGCACAGTGTTGCTTCCCGCTGCCTCTATGGCCTGCTGGTTCCCGATAATCATATCCCCGTATTCCTGATTGCTTCCAAACAGTTCCACCGTGGGCTGTATGGACGGTATGACCTCATTCAGCACAATGTGGGCCTTCCGTCCCAGCGTCAGTGCAATCCTGTATATTCCCACAGCAGCGCCGAAGCTGTCTGCGTCCGGCATTCTGTGCCCCATCACCAGCACCTGATCCTTGCTGGTGATAATCTCCCGCAGCGCCTGTGCCTTTACCCTGGCCTTCACACGGGTATTCTTCTCCACCTGCTGGCTCTTGCCGCCGTAGTATGTAATACTCTCCGGCGTCTTGATCACGGCCTGGTCGCCGCCCCGTCCCAGTGCAAGATCTATGGCATTGCGGGAAAATTCATAGTTCTGCGCGTAGGACAGTCCGTCAAGCCCTACTCCAATGCTGATAGTCACCGCCATCTCATTGCCGATATTGACCATCTTAACCTCTTCCAAGAGGTCAAAACGGGATTCCTGAAGCTGCGCTACCATACGCTTACGCATAATAATCAGGTACTTGTCCTTCTCCAGCTTCTTGCAGATGCCGTCAAGGGCGGAGATATATTTATTCACCTTTCGGTCAATCAGGGCGATCAGCAGCGAACGGCGTACCTCTTCCACTCCGTCCAGAGCCTCGTCGTAGTTATCCAGATAAATCATTCCGACTGCAAGGCTCTGATCATCCACCTCCCGCAGCGCAATACGGAGAGCAGTCTCATCATACAGATAAACGGCCGTCAGATACCCGTTATATCCCTCCGCATCTATCATATCGCTGCGTTCTGCCATTTCCTCCAGGGAAATCTTCCTGAACTTCGCCACATACTCGTTTCCCTCGTACTCAAGTTCGTACTGTGCCTCGTCCACTCCGCAGTTATCCGGCAGCCTGTCCCTTGTAATGGTGGGAAAAAGTGACGTGATCGACTTCTTATAGCCCTTGGGCTGATGAACAATGTTCTCAAAGGCAGCATTAGTCCAGAGCACCTTGCCGTTGTCATCCAACAAAGCATAGGGCAGGTCCAGCTCACGCAGCAGCTTGCGCTGAATCTGTCCGTATTCGGTGGCAAAACTGATGAGTTCGTTCATTATAACAGGCTTGTTATAAAAATACAAGGACAATGTAATGGCAAAATAAAATATAATATAGCCGGCCAGGAATACCCCCGCCCGCACATCAATCATGAATACGGCTGCATCCACGACACCAAGAAGCACGCCCAGATAAATACAAAACTGTATATACGTCTTGATGCGGCCCTTCAACTTTATTCTCTTTTTCATATGGATACCTCGCGGAGTTCCAGATTTCACCCCGCTGTTTCTTCCTAATTTCAGATTGCAATAAAACCGGCGCGCAGATAGAATCCGCCCACAGATACATTATAACATACTCTTTTACACTATGCCACAATTTAATTTGTCTAAAGTGGAAATGTTTTGTAGAAACAAAATTTTTCAGATTACAGAAACGATATTGCACACAAGGCCAACTGCCTTTCCAGACAGCTGGCCTTCTCTTTTGGTTCGGAAAATTGCCTCAGGCACTTCCTTATGCATTGTTCAGCGTTTAATCCTGAACATAAGGCATCAATGCAACGTGGCGCGCCCTCTTGATTGCAACCGTAAGGGCTCTCTGATGCTTTGCGCAGTTACCGGTGATACGGCGGGGAAGAATCTTACCCCTCTCGGAAACGTATCTCTTCAGCTTGTTGGTATCCTTGTAATCAATTACATTATCTTTGCCGCAGAATACGCAAACCTTCCTCTTTCTGCGGACCCCGCCCCTCTTCCTGATAGGGCCATCGGGTTTCTCTGCTTTATTATAAGCCATAACGCTGCCTCCTGTCATACATAATCAAATTTACTCTCACCTAACCGGAAACTTAATTGAACGGCAATTCCTCGTCGATGCCGTCCGGGATATTCATAAAGCCATCCCCGGCACCGGATGCTGCAGGCGCGCTGCCGCCTCCCCGATAACCGCCTCCAAAGCCGCCACCGTTATTGTTGTAACCTCCGGCATTACCTCCGTACGTATTTCCACCACCGGATGCGTTCTTGCTCTCGGCAAACTCAATCTCATCCACCATGACACGGACACTGTATACCATCTGTCCGTCCTTATTGGTGTAATTATCGTTCTGAACTCTGCCGCTTAAGACAATCTTGATTCCCTTGTGCAGATATCTCTCAACAAATTCGGCCTGTTTGCCAAATGCGGTACAGTTAAAGAAATCCGCGTCCGGCTCTCCGTCACGCTTGAAGCGCCTGTCCACCGCGATGGAAAAACGCGCTACCGCGGTCTGGGTTGCTCCCTGTGAATACCGCACCTCCGGATCCCTTGTTAAACGTCCCATAAGAATCACTTTATTCATATTACACTTCTCGCTTTCTAATTACGCCTCATCCTGTCTGACAATCAGATATCTGATGACATTATCCATGATACGGATACGGCTCTCGATTTCGATGGGAGCAGTACTCTCTGCATCGAATCTGATGAAGTAGTAGAAAGCTTCTTTCATCTTCTGGACTTCATAGGCAAGCCTCTTCTTGCCCCAATCGTCCACCTCTGTGATGACGCCGCCAAATCTCTCAACAAGAGCTTTGCATCTGTCAACAACAGCCGCTCTCTCTTCATCTTCAATTCTGGCAGACACGACTACGGCCAATTCATACTTGTTCATGCTTGTTACCTCCTTTTGGTCTCTGGCCCGCATCCCGTGCGAGCAAGGAATTTGATTCATCACGAATACATATGATAGCATAAATTTCCTGTAATTTCAAGTCCTTTTTTGACTGTTTTCCGCCTGTTTTCCGCTTTCAATGGGATTCCGGCGTAACAGTTCAGCGCCCTGTCTGAACTGTTGCATTCCGGCATCGAGATTACATTATAAAATTTCCCTGACGCTCTTCTCCAGGAGCTGGCGCGATATCATGATCTGATGTCCGCATCCTTTGCATTTCAGCCGGAAATCAGCACCGGAACGCAGCACCTCCCATTCCCTGCTCCCGCAGGGGTGCTGTTTTTTTAATCTCACTACGTCTCCCACATTGATATCCATAGCTTCTCCTCCATAATAATCCGGCTCGCCCGAACCGGCTTTCTCTCAGGGTTTCGTTTTCCTTTATTTCAGCGGATGCCCACTCGCTGTTGAACCCGGCTTTATACACTAGGACAGACGCACTGTGCAGCGTTTTCCCGGTATCGGCCGACACGCCTCTCACAGATTTCCCACCCAGAAATCCTTCAGCACGCCCAGGAATTCCCGCAGCAGGTTATTGGGTCCCATTCCAAAAAGCGAACCTGCGGACTCTCCTTCCACATTGGCATACCCCTGCTTCTTCGCAATACTGATCGCACGAAACATGTGAAAATTGTTGGTTACAATCACCACTCTGTCCTGCTGCCTGTCCAGGTAACGGCCGCTGAACACCAGATTTTCGTAAGTATTGGAAGACTGGTCCTCCACCAGAATCCGCTCCTCATCAATCCCGATCGTCACCAGATAATCCTTCATCCCGGCAGCCTCGGGCATGACTTCATTGCCTCCCTGGCCTCCGGACACGATGACTTTCGTATCCGGGTTGCCGGCCAGGTAGTTTGCAGCCTGAATCAGCCGCCTGCGCAGCACTTCGCTGGGTCCCGTCGTCTTCCACTGTGCCCCCAGTACAATCACATAATCCGCCCCCGGACCGGCCGTGGCATGGTATTGACTCAGAATCAGGCCTTCCACTATGCCGAACAAAAGCAGTCCCATGCAAAAGACGCCGATGCAAATCCCCTTCATCCATCCCGGTATGGCTTTCATCAGTTTCTCGTTATAAAATGCCGCGCTCAAAATCAGGAAAAATACGCCGATTCCTCCCCAGATCAGGAAAAACAGAGTGCCGAATCCCGCCACGGCAATACCTGCGCAATAAAAAATGGACCCAACGCCCAAAACGGCGAAAATGCGGGCAGGAACGACATAGCGTTTCAACCTGCGGCCTCGTTTCTCCAATTGTATCGTTCTTCGGCTCCTCTCCAGGGGAACCAGTTTATCTCCGCGATTCTTTCTACGTATATTCAAAGCAGCACCTCTGTTTTTCTGTCCAACATTACATTTTATAATAAGAGTACCCGCAACCCCCGCATAAAATGCAGATAAATAGCCGAGTTTATTATAACATATACATCGGGCCGTACTCAATAGAATTACGCTTTTCATTTCTTAAGTTTTCCGAATCCAAATACGCCTATACGTTTTGTATTTTCCTGTTGACTTTTTCCCTCAAATGGATTATATTTGTTTTATCAGCATATCACACGTTCAGGCAGTTTCTGCCGGATTTTTTCACACACTGGCAGAGGCTTCATCCTTCGCCCGCTTATTTCGGCTTCGGCGCCAAAGCCCTTTCCGAACCGTTACAGCGGATTATCTTTGACACACATTTCAATAGCGCATATAAAATGCAGGAAAGGTATGGCAAATTTATGGATAAAAATAAAGACTTAATTGACGAGTTGAGAAATATTGTCATGAATTACGATAACATTGTATTTTTTGGAGGCGCAGGCGTATCCACGGAAAGCGGAATCCCTGATTTCAGAAGCGTGGACGGACTGTATCACCAGCAGTATGATTATCCGCCGGAAACCATTCTAAGCCATACCTTTTACCGCCGCAATCCCGGTGAATTCTTCCGCTTTTACCGCAATAAAATGCTTTTTCTGGATGCGAAGCCCAATGCGGCGCATATAAAGCTTGCAGAGCTGGAAGCCCGGGGGAAGCTTCGCGCAGTCATCACCCAGAACATCGACGGGCTCCATCAGGCCGCGGGAAACAGGACAGTGCTGGAGCTGCACGGCTCGGTACTGCGCAATTACTGCGAAAAATGCGGACAGTTTTATGATGTCCATTATGTCAGGAATGCCGCCGGTGTGCCTGAATGCGAAAAGTGCGGCGGTTCCGTAAAGCCTGACGTGGTCCTCTACGAAGAAGGCCTTGACCAGAAAACCATCAATGCCGCAGTGCGGTATATACATGATGCACAGGTGCTGATTATCGGGGGTACTTCTCTTGCCGTGTACCCGGCCGCCGGGCTGATTGACTATTTTCGCGGCGATAAACTGGTGGTGATTAACAAGGCTCCCACCCCCAGGGATTCCCATGCGGATCTGCTGATTCAGGCTCCCATCGGGGAAGTCTTCGGACAGATATAGGTTTCCGCAGCCGTTTCCCCCTGCACCGCATGTATATCGGATTTTAAACAGGGCATAGCGTCTCTGCCTGTTCACCTGCAAAAACGCCATGCCCATACTTCTTACCTCTGATCCTTCCAGTTCACGTTCTTCTCCTTGCTGGACGCCGTCGCCTTTGCAAGCTGCAGCACAATTTCGCTGAAATACCGCTCCGGCACTTCCTTCAGGTAGTAGGAATTGCTGTCATTGGCTTCGTCGTACACATAGCTTCCCCGCCTGATGTTGCCTGTCATCACACCGGCATTCTCGGAGAGCAATATGCCCCCGGCATTGTAGAATCGGGCTTCGTATACGGTCACTTCCTCATTCTCACCGCCCACGTAGCTGCCGGAGAAGTGAAGCTCCACGCCCAGGCCAAGCTCCTTGTCCTCCCTGTAATAGCTGTAGAAACCGCCGGCATCCTGAACGGAACCTCTGTACCATCCCAGAGTCTGCAGCTTTCCGCCCAGGGACAGATCGTTGACGATACAGCCGCCGAAGCGCTCCAGGGCCTTCTGTCCCTCTTCCTCTTTGGTCCTGTAGTAAACCGGCCTGTCAAGCTGTTCGACAGGCTGTACAATCTCGTAATCCTCCAGCTGCTCTTTCCATGTTTTCAGGGAATCTTCGGAGAGTTCTATGGGATGTACCAGGCCTATCAGCACGCGGGACTTCCCGGCTGCTTTTCCCTGGCCGTCTGCATCCGAAACTTCTGCCCCGTCCCCCCGGGACTGCCCTGCATTTTCGGCGCCTGCTCCGTCCTGGCCTGCCGCCGTGTTCTGCCCGCTCTCCTCCGGCAGTTCAAATTCATCCTCATCCTCTGTATTGAAGGAGCCGTCTTCCATGTAACGGAAGGTAGACAGCAGTTTCCGGTCCTCATAGACACCCCAGATCAGCCCTGTTGCAAACTGATGCATGATGGGATTCTTTACGAAAAGGCGCTTCCATGCCTCCACGCTCCACTGCCTCCCGGTGGAGAGTGCCATCTCCAGGCGCATCTTCTGGCTGCTCACGGTAGTCTTCATCTGCTTCTTCATCTGTTTGAACGCATCGTATGCCGCCGCTGCCTTCGCCTCGTCGTCCCGCTTCCCGGGAGAAGGAAGATTCTTCAGCTTCTTACCGCTCTCGTCGAAAACTTCTATTTCCAGGGCAGTGGTGATGGACACGGTAAATTTACGCTCGCCATAGTCAAACACCCGCTCCATATTCTCATTGAATCCCAGATCCGGCACTATCCTGTCCGCCAGCTCTTCTGTGGTAATACCAAGCTGTGCCGCCGCAAACTCCAATGCTTTCCCTGCCGCAGCCTTCACCTGCTTAAATTTAAACTTGCGGGATATGCCGTCCACAATGAGAAGCGCCTGGGGCTGGGGATTCAGGGCAAGCGCCTGTACCGCTTCCGAGGCGATGGCTCCCCTGGCGGCGTTGGGCCACTCCTGAATCTGGTGGTGAAGCTTCTTCACGATATCGGCACCGCCGTGAATTGATGCCGCATAGAGTACCCAGCGTTTCTTGGATTCCGCTCCCGCCTCCATCCATTTGTCGAACAGTTCATTGGCATACACGGCAAATTCCCTTTCGTCCAACGCCTCCGCAAGCATGGCTCCGCTGGGACTGACGCCGCAGGGACTCATCCCCGCATAACACAGGAAAACCGCCTGCAGATAGTCTTCGCCCGCTTCCTCTCCGTTCTTTTTATGTACTGTGGAAAAAGGCGTCTCATAAGCCCATGCCAGGCTGCGCTTTTTATTGCCCTTGTGAAGCTCCTTCACCATGTCTTCGCAGGTGACGGCTTTTCCGCCTCCGGTGCTGCCCTCTCCGCTCACATGCAATGCCGTTTCCAGCAGCGTCCTCACCTTGCCGTTCTTTTCCTTTTCCAATGCCTCTGCCAGAACGGAATGATATTTCTCCTCATCCCATTTTAGCAGTACACGGATGGCAGTCTCCCGTTCCGCAGCCTTTTTAGAGGAAAGAAGCTTCAGCATGTCCTCCTCCCAGCCTTTCCGCCCATAGAGAACATTCAGCAATTCCTCCTTCACTGCCTTGGAGCTGTCCTGAGCATACCCCAGAAGCTCCGCTTTATTCTCCTCGGGATGCTCTCCCAGAACCTGAATTCCCAGACATCTCCCGCCGCTGCCCGTCTCCTGGAATGCCGTAAGCGTCTCCTCCCGCCTTGTCTCCAGGTATTCCAGGAATACAGGTTTTGCCGCTGCCAGGAACTCCTCTTTCGATTTATCCGAATAGAAGGAGTCATAAATATCCGAATATCCGTACAGCTGATGCTTCAAATCCAGTCCCTCCGAATCCACGGCCTTGAACAGGCGCTTTACGGTAGCCGCCTTAATTTCACTGCCCTCCCTCAGATGGTTGAAATTGCTTCCCCGATAGAGCATCCAGAAGGTTTCACAGCGGTTGCTTAGCGCATCATAGCCATAACCCTTCTGATAACTCTGCAGAATGTTCAGCGGCTTGCCGGCCCACCGGTTGCCGCAGGCTGCCAGTTTATCCTCGCAGGCATAAAGCGTATCCAGCTTTGCCTCCCCGTTCAGGTAATCCCGCACCGTGCTGCCCAGCTGGCTGTCCACAATCTCCACAAATGCCTGGACCACCTTGGACTGCTGCCTGTAGATCTCCTTTCCCATCCGCTCCTTGTACAGCTGGGGGTCCTCCGTCATCAGGATACCGTTCATCCGGTTGTATGTATCGAAATCCGCCCCGTTCATATATTTCAGGTAGGCGTCCCTGTTTCTTCCAAACTGCCCCTTCAATATGCCTGTCTTCCCCTTCTGGGCAGCCCATTTTATAAGCACGTTGCAATCCAGATTGAATATCTCGTCAAAGCTCCCGCCCTTTTCGCCGAGAGTTCCCCGCAGGTCCAGATTGTCCATCATGTCCAGCATATTTTCCCTGCCGGCCGCCAGGCAGATTTTCACCATATTTTTCAGCCTGTAAGACTGGGCATAGTTTACAAAGGCAGCACCGCCCAGAAGGCGAAGCATAAACCGATCCACCGAGCGATTGGAATGCGCCATCTTCAGAATTCTTTCATCTACATTATCACGATTTATTGCGCTTGCAATTTCGTCCATTTCCAACCTGGGCATCTGGTTCCTGTAGAGATTGCCAAGGCTGCTCACCAGGATATCTCCGTACTCCTTCAGAAGGGCGGCATCTTCCGTGCTGATTTCCGTCACAGGCCCGTTCTCCGCCTCTTCCTTCCCCAGCAGCCTGCCCACACCTGCCAGAATGCCGCCGGATTTGCCTTCCGTCCCTTGTTCCGCCAGCCTCACATTGCGGTATTTCATCCGGAAATAAGCTATCATCAAAATCAGTTTGCCGTTATCATACTTGTTCTTCTGGTAGCCGATGGCCTTTTTTATATTTTCCGGGTCTTCCTTCGCCACCTTTATCAGATTGGTTATCGCCTGGCGGCTGATCTGGTATTCGTTCATCCCGATTTTCGCGGCATAGACGGCAGCCTTTTTCTCCGGTTCTTCCAGGGGTACCATGTTCTCGTTAAAGGAATAATAGCTTCGTATGGGCAGTACTTCGTAACAGGTTGACTGTCCCACGGTAAACAGGATTTTGCCCAGTCTGAGCGCCTCCTCATTCCTTCCCCTGTTCATCAGTTCCTGCACCAGGGCACTCATTTTGCCGGCAATATCATCGGACACCTCGGACAAATCCCGAAAGGCCAGCTTTTCCACTGCCGATTCGTCCGCCGTCCCGTTCAGGAAATCCTCCATCTGGGTGATTTCCTCCGCCGCGAACAAATTCATCTGTTCCAGCGTCTCAATGACTTTGGTAATTCTTTGATTTTGTGGGTTGATCATATCTGCTCCTCCTTGCTGAATGACTTTGCGGTTCTTCCAAATACCGCCGCACTGCTGCCATCAGACCACGATGCCCGGCGGCATCCCGACTTTTCATGTCATCGCAGAAAGACCTGTCCCTGCTGTTGTCGCATCACTGGTTTTAAGCAGGGGGTTCCGGATAATAGAGTGTCAGAAGTTAAGTCCCGCGCAGCCCGCCGCGGCCTGAATATCCTGCTTATGGAATCTGGATTCATTATAGCACACCTCTTTCACCGTATCAAGCCTTTCTTCCCCGCTGGTCCCATGTGCAGCCCCTGACATGCCGCTTTGCAGTACAGGCAGACAGTGCTTCCATGGGGAGGTTTCCGCGGCATCCGGTCGGCAGTCAAAAAGCCGCTTTGCAGAGATTGACCATTCCGGCAACCTCTGATATAATTTGGGTATCCAGAAACGCCTGACACCGAAATCAAATCCTGCGTAATATGGCACAATTCAGATCCCGTTTTGTCCGGATTGTACGTTGTACGATAAAAGCTTATAGCGCGTATAGAAGGGAAATGTTATGATCGCATTACAGATTACTTCCATGAAACAATTTATGAACCACCTGCTGGTGGCAGACACCTTTGAACCCTTCCTGTTGGAGGAAGCCGTTATCAGCACTGCCAGCAACTTTACCATCGACGGACATGTCAATCGGGAATTTTACGAAAATGACGAGAACTCGCCGTCCCTGCCCGACAACGAATTCCGCCCCTGGAGCGAGCTGAAGGGGCTGTGCTTTGACCTCATCAAAGGAAAGCGCACCCCCCTCTTCTTCCGCTTCGTTCTGCATCTGATCCCCCAGAAAGCCGCCGCATTGCTGGAAAAGGAAAACTGCGGCGTATCCCCTTCCGATGTCAAGGCGCTTGTAGTCAATATCCGCTATGACGGCTCCAAGGCCATGCTCACCACCGGGACGGCTTATCACACCTTTCTCCTGTCCAGGGAACCGGATGCCATCTGGGACAGGGCTTTTCGAAAATATCTGGACGGAAAGGGCATCTCTTACGAAGAGCTTTAAACATACCATTGTCAGCTCTTCATTTTGGGACGAAAGATCAGGCTGGCCAGGTATCCGAAAATAAGCGCCGCAGAGGTTCCGACCGCCCCGGCCTTAAGGCCTCCGGCGAACACTCCCAGAAATCCCTGTTCGTCCACCGCCTCTTTGACTCCTTTCATCAGCACATTGCCGAATCCCAACAGCGGCACGCTGGCTCCGGCACCCGCAAATTCCTGGAAAGGTTCATACCATCCCAACGCCCCCAGGACCGCTCCCGTCACTACCAGCAAAACCATGATGCGCCCCGGCATCATTTTGGTTTTCTCCATCAAAATCTGCACAAGGGCACATATCAGCCCTCCCACCAAAAAGGCGTTTACATAGTCCGTCATCTGCTTTACTCCTTATCTTTCCGCCCCGCACGCTCTGCCTTCGGGCGAAAGCGCCAGAACCGGAACGCAATCCTTACACATCCTTTGGAATTGTGTAGAAATAGTATCCGCAAATTTCCGCAAATTATGTAAAGCCCTGGGGCGGGCAAAACCTTCTCCACACCCGAAAAAAGACTTTCGGAAAACAGCCTCCGGTACAGATGCCGTTTTTCGAAAGTCCCGCTGCTTAAATAACGTCCGCCGCTTCGTGGACAACCTGCCGAAGGCTCTTACCATGGCATTCTATTGTCCTGTGGGCATATTTTTCATACAGAGGAACACGCTCCTCATATACTTCCCGAAGCGTCTGGCCCTCCTTCAGTGTCACACCTCTGGCATTTAAGTCTCCCAGCCGGTCCGCCACTTCCTCATAGGGTAGCTTCAGGTAGATGACTATGCCTGTCTCCCGCAGGTGTTCCATGGCACCGCTGCCATAGATGACGCTTCCGCCTGTGGCGATAACGCTTCTGCGCTGGTTCAGGGAGGCATTCACATCATTTTCAATCTTCCAGAAGCCTTCCACGCCATGCTCCTCGATAAGCATATGGAGCAGCTTTCCGTATTGTTCCTGAATCACCAGGTCAGAGTCCACAAAGCGGTATCCCAGACGTTTCGCCAGAACCACGCCCACTGTACTCTTGCCTGCCCCGGGCATGCCGATCAACACGATATTGTCTCTGCTCATACCTCCGCCATAACCTCGACTTCGCACAGCACGTTCTTCGGCAGCGTCTTCACGGCCACACAGCTCCTGGCCGGCTTCTCCGTAAAATATCTGGCGTAAACTTCATTAAATGCCGCAAAATCGTCCATATCCGCCAGAAAACAGGTTGTCTTAAACACCCTCGTGTAATCGCTCCCGGCTTCGGCCAGCAACGCACCCACATTCTTCATTACCAGCTCCGCCTGCGCGGTGATGTCTTCTCCCTCCACATTGCCCGTAGCCGGGTTGATGGGAATCTGCCCGGACGCAAACAGCATTCCGTTTACAATAATACCCTGGGAGTAAGGGCCGATCGCCGCCGGCGCCTTATCCGTCGAAATCTTCTTTAACATATCCTTTTCCTCTTTTCCTGTAAATTTCTGTAACAGTTCAGACAGCCCCTCTCGCGAAGTCAAAATTGCGCTCTGTGCAATTTTGCGAGACTTGCGGGCGCCAAAACGCATTCTTTTCGCGTTTTGTGTGCATTCTCGTAACAGTTCAGCGCCCTGTCTGAACAAATTTCCGTCTGCGGCATTCAGTGTAAACAGCCAGACCCGGATCCTGCCGTACAATTCGATACCCTGCCGCCGAAACAGCCGACACACCGCCTTCGTCAGGACTCTAAGCCATGTCGACTTCCGGCTCGTCAAATTCGGCCGTCACATAAAATCCTCTCGCGTTTTCAATCACTTCCGTGACTACGCCCTCCCGGCTTTTCAGCCGATACCTGAAGGGAATATTGGCAGACATTGCAAGCGACGGGTCTATCACATAATAGTAATTGCTGGGAAGAAGCCCTTCCGTTATCGTAACCCTGTCGCCCTCCTTCAGCAGCCCCGTCCTTTCCATTTTAAATTCCATTTTCCGCAAAATATCCGCCCCCTTAGACACTTTCCGGACAGCAAAATCCCCCTGGGACTGCCTCCGAATGATGGCTTATTCCGCTTTGGTTTCGGAACCGCATTCGGCGCATCCCGCAGACGCTTCCTGAGTCCCGCATGTGGACTCCGCGCCCTCTTCCCCACAGCAGGTCTCACACGTTTCCTTCTGTGACTCCCCACAGCAGGTCTCACACGCCGGCTCCGCATCGCTGTAGTTTGCATCCACTACCACTTCGTCAGACTCCACCGGGTCCGATACCTTAATCACAATTGCAGTACCGCATTTGTCGCAGAATTTACTGTTTTTGGATACCTCTGCGCCGCAGCCGGGGCAGATGCTTACATTTTTCAGGTCGTGTATTTTCTCCGTATTGGACTCGATCTCCGCTTTCAGGGAAGCTACTTTCGCCGCCCACTCAGACACGGAAGCATCCTCCGTCAGCAGGCCCTTCTCCAGGACATATGCCCCCACTTCGTTCTGAATATTTTTTATATTCTGATTCAGTGTGCTGATCTCCAGGTTCAGCTTGGCAATGCCCGCAACCTCTTTGCTCTTGGAAATCGTCTTCTGTGTCATCTGGTTCAATTTTTCGCTCCAACTTGCCATTTTTCTACCTCTTTTCTTATTTTATTATGTATCTGGACCAACTGCAGCGGCACCGTTCTCCTGTCGGGAACGCTTCCGTTACAGGAATATCTACTATTATACTATATCCGCTCCTTTTTTAAAAGAAATAAGAACCGTATTCTTTATGAAATCTTTATGAAGCGGTAACAGTTCAGACAGGGCGCCGAGCTGTTACATGAAGCGGCACCGTTTCCCGACACCGGAGCAGTCGCCCCGGTGAAGCGGGAAAAGAAGACAGTCTGTCGCCGTTATCTGACAGGCGTCGGAAGCCGGCTAAGAAACCGCTTCGATTACCACCGCGTGCGCAATTCCCGGAACGCTCATCCCCTCGTTAAAGCTGGTCTTGCTCAAAAGCGCGCCGGTAGGCATAAAGAGTACCTTTTTCCAACTGCCCTCCTGAAGCTGCTTCAGGATAAAGGCGGACAATGTCACTGCGCTGCAGCCGCAGCCGCTTCCTCCTGCATGGGTATCCTGGGTCTGCCCGTCGTAGATTTCCATTCCGCAGTCCATATGCTGCTCCGAAATATCAAATCCCCTTTCCCTGAGCAAATCAATCAGAACCCTCTGCCCTACCTTCCCCAGGTCGCCCGTGATGATTTTGTCAAAATCTTCCGGCTTATCCGCAAAATCCGTAAAATGCTGCTCCAGAGTGGATGCCGCAGCCGGCGCCATACAGGCTCCCATGTTCATGGAATCCTTCAGCCCATAGTCTACAATCTTCCCCAGCGTCATCCCCGTGATCTGCGCCCGCGCTTTCCCGCTGCTGCAGAACATGTCCTGCCCCAGCACAAAGGCGCCGCTTCCCGTCACCGTCCAGCAGGCGGAAAGCGGACGCTGGTTCCCGTAATCCAACGGAAAGCGGAATTCCTTCTCCGCACTGGCAAAATGGCTGGAAGTAGTGCAGACAACCTTGTCTGCAAATCCGCCCGCAATGCTCATTGCTCCCAGTGCCAGTGCCTCGCCGCAGGTGGAGCATGCCCCATACATTCCCAACAGGGGTATCCCATACGCGGAAACGCCGAAAGAAGTGGCTATGGACTGTCCCAGAAGGTCTCCCGCAAAGAGGAAAGAGATATCCTCCGGCGCCAGGCCCGCTTTGTCCAGCGCCAGCCCCACCGCCTCCTTCTGAAGCGTACTCTCCGCCTCCTCCCATGTCTTGCACCCGAACATATCGTCTTTGCCCGCTTTGTCAAACAGCAGCCCCAGCGGTCCCTCGTTCTCCTTGGTGCCCACAACACTGGCACTGTTTAAAATATAGACCGGCCGTTCCAGTTTTATGCTGGCTCTTCCCAATTTCCGATTCATAAATTTCCCTCCGGTAAGTCGTCTTTATACTGCATCCAGTACCCCATTGCATTCATGCTTTGGCAATCGGCACTCGCTGTTATAATAGTATTTCCGGAGAGAAAAAATATATGCACGGCCGCCGAAAGCCCGGTTTTAATCCGGTTCCACTACATACATCAGGCTGGTGACCACATACAGCACCTTGCCGTCATACTCCACCCTGGACCAGCCGGAATCCGTGCTGTAGCCTGTGCGATGTGCCTTTTCCCCGTAATTCAGCTGGCAGCTCACCGTATCGTTTCCCCCGTCCGTGCTGGGTTCCAGCCGCAGATTCACATACTCCTTGGGCGAAATCCAATCATCGCAGTCCGAGAAAATAATGACTCTGCCGCCGGCAGTACTCACACGGTTGGGGTTGGCCGCCTGCACGGGAGGCTTATAATCCAGGTTCGAGGTCAGATACTGCGTTACCGCATAAACCGTCTGGCCGTTGTAGTCCAGCTGTGACCAGCCTGTATCTTTATTGATGCCGGTACGCGTCAGAACTTCGCCGTTTTTGCATTGTACTACAATATTCCCGTCATCTGCCGTTGTGGGAACGGAACGCAGATTCACCACGTCCTTAGGGGTCACGGATTCCTGTTGTTCCGTGAAATTCATGGCAGTGGTTCCGTCCTCCTGCTCCTGAACCGGTCCGTCGGAATCTGTCTCCGATTCCGGATTGTCCCACTCTGACGGCTCCTCCTGCTCCCCGGGTACCTGATCCGTCTGGTGGTCCCGTGATTCCTCTGCAGGCTGGGAATCGTCATCCGGCTCCATGTCCTGGACCCCGGATGTCTCACTGTCCCCATTTCCCGCCTCATCCTCCGGAGCCTGCCCGGAATCCGGGTTTTCTCCATTCCCCGTCTGCTCTCCGTTTCCGGCTTCAAATGAGGCAGACGCATCCGAAGGAAGATTCTGTCCGTCGCCATCCGATTTATGCGTAAAATGCCACAGAATGGCACAGATAACAGCCGCAAGCACCGCAAGCCCCAAAAAGGTCATCACAGTCACCCATGGGCGCTCTTGACCGTCATCTTCCTCATCAGCCAGTATGTCTTCCATTGCATCATCATCCGGCTCCAAATCATCCGTCAGGCGAAGCCTTTCGCCCGCTTTCCTTTTTCCGCTTCCTTCTCCCTGCGCAGTCCCTTTCACCAGACGCAGGTTGGGATTGGACTTCTTCCCGCCGGTATACAATCTGGGTCCAACGTCTTCCTCCAATTCCGGATCATCCTCATAATCCTCATAATCGTCTTCTTCGTCGACGCGCATAAATGCCATAAACTTGCCCAAAAGGCCCAGCCTTCTCTCTTTCTTTCCGCCTTTCATAAGCCCCCCTTCTCCCGTGCTTATCCTTCGTATCTCTCGCTCTGCGCACGTATCAGTTCTGTGTCGTCAAAATACTGAATCCGCATGGCGCTCTTGACCTCCGCCAGTGTCCGTGCCGCAGTCTCTCTGGCCTCCTCGCTGCCTTTTCTGAGTATCTCATAAATAGCGGGGATATCCTTCTCCAGCTCCTTCCTACGGTTGCGGATGGGTTCCAAAAACTCCTGCATGATATTGATCAGGAACCGCTTCACCTTCACATCTCCCAGGCCGCCTCTCTGGTAATGTGCCTTCAGTTCGTCCAGATCTGCATAGTCAGGCAGATACCTGTCAAAGTGCTCCGGCCTGCAGAAGGCGTCCAGATACGTAAATACCGTATTTCCCTCCAGATGCCCCGGATCGCTGACCTGCAGGTGGAGGGGATCCGTATACATACTCATGATTTTGGTACGCACATCATCCGCGGAATCCGCCAGGTAAATGCAGTTCCCCAGCGATTTGCTCATTTTCGCCTTCCCGTCCGTACCCGGCAGCCTCCTGCGGGCTTCATTTTCCTGCAGCAGTGCGGCAGGCTCCACCAGAACCGGCGCGTACACTGTATTGAATTTGTGTACAATCTCCCTCGTCTGCTCGATCATGGGCAGCTGGTCATCCCCCACGGGAACCGTAGTCGCCTTAAACGCCGTGATATCCGCAGCCTGGCTGATGGGATAGGTGAAAAATCCCACCGGAATGCTGGATTCAAAATTGCGCATCTGTATCTCGCTCTTTACAGTGGGATTCCTCTGCAGCCTGGCCACTGTCACCAAATCCATATAGTAAAAAGTCAGTTCGCACAACTCCGGAATCTGGGACTGGATAAGCAAAGTGGATTTTGCGGGGTCCAGGCCGCAGGAAATGTAATCCAGCGCCACCTCTATGATATTCTGCCTGACTTTCTCCGGATTTTCGATATTGTCCGTGAGCGCCTGGGCGTCGGCAATCATAATGAAAAGCTTCCTGTACTCACCCGAGTCCTGCAATTCCACCCGCCTGAGCAGCGAACCTATATAATGCCCTACATGAAGCCTTCCCGTAGGCCTGTCTCCTGTCAATATGATTTTATCCTTTTCCATGTTTTCCATCCTCCTAGCCTCCTCTGTCTCAGCGTGTCTGAATATCATCCCCGTCGTCTGCCGCGGTAAACCGCGTTACCGCATTTGGCGGAAATCAATTTTCAAACACGCTCCGGCAGCTTTTATGCGGCCGGCGGGATGCTGTCAAAGCATCCCGGCATCAGCATCATGACACCATTATAACATGAATTTTGCGGCAGGGAAACTTTTTTTATTCCTGCTTAAAAATTCCGCTTCTCACGACCTCTCCGAAAATTAGATAACCTTTTTATTTTAGGGTTGACAATTGTATATATGCCATGTATAATCCGATTGTAACCCTTTATCTTACATAGGTTAACATTATACACAGAGAGGAAAACCAATATGACAAACATAACCTCCACATCGCCCAACCCAAAAAAACCGCTGCTCACGCTGAAGCAGCTCACCCTGTCGGGCCTGATGGCCGCCGTCTTCTGCCTGTTGGGTCCCTTATCCCTGAATATCCCCATCAGCCCCGTTCCCGTCTCCCTGGGAATGCTGGCAATTTATTTCGTGACATCCGTTCTCGGAATGAAACTGGGCACACTGAGCGTACTGGCATACATACTCCTGGGACTGGCGGGCCTTCCGGTGTTCACAGGCTTCACCGGAGGCGCCGGCAAGCTTCTGGGTCCTACCGGCGGGTACATTATCGGCTACATATTCATGGCGCTCATCTGCGGCTTTTTTGTGGATAAGTGGGGACATCGGCTTCTCCCGGAAATCCTCGGAATGGTATTGGGCACTGCCGTCTGCTACCTGTTCGGAACGGTTTGGCTGGCTTACCAGGCCTCCTATACCTTTTTCCAGGCGCTGGCTGCGGGCGTGCTTCCCTACATTCCCGTAGACGCAGCCAAGCTGGCAATCGCCCTGGTGGTCGGCAGGCAGGTCCGCGCCCGGCTGCTGAAAGCAGGTTTGCTCTAATTCGCCTTTTTTCTCATTTGAAACAAAGTCCCGCTGCTCCGGATGAACGTCGGATCAACGGGACTTTGTTTCATAGAAGTTTCATAGAAAAATATATAACCGATAAAAAGATAATATATTATCAAAAAACAAAATCAAAATATCCGCCCTCCATACAACAGTGCAAGCATTATAAGCGCACATAGCCCGCATGATGTCAGCAGCGTTTTGTCGGATAAAATCAAAGTGGTCGGGTCCCCTTCCGAACGTCCCGAAAAGACCAGCAGCAGATACCTTGTCACTATGAACAGGACAATCGGCACCGTGTAAACCAGGTTCGCTTCATGCGATATGGACCACAGGGAATAGAATACCATCGTCAGTCCGGCGCACATGAAAACGATCCCGTTCAGAAAATTCATCTCGTATATTTCCAGAACTCCCCGGGTTTTTCCGGACCCATGGCTGTGCAGTTCCCCCCTGCGCTTTCCGAAGGCCATAAACAGGGACAGGGATACCACCGTCAAAAACATCCAGTCCGAGACACCGTCCCTGACTATCGTTCCTCCCACCATCACACGCAATACAAATCCTGCCGCAATGCAGAAGCAGTCAATCACTACCTTGGACTTCAGCCATTTTGAATACAAAATGTTAATCAATACATAAGCCAATATCAGCAAAAAAGAAGATGCGTTCACCGAAAGAGCCAGCCCGGCTCCCGCTATCGTCAGACATATCAGCAACCCCCATGCCTGGGGAATCGATATTTGTCCCGAAGCAATGGGACGATTCTTTTTCACCGCATGGTTCCTGTCATTTTCAACGTCACTGAGGTCATTCAGCACATAGATCGCCGAAGATACCAGGCAAAAGGCCAGCGCCAGAATGACAGCCTGAATCAACCTGTTCCATTCGAACAATTCCAGAGAAAACACAATCGGGAAAAAAACAAACAGATTTTTCAGCCAGCTTTTTATTCTCATTTGCTTCAGATAGATTCTGACAGATAACCCCTTTTTCATACGCCTCTCCCATATCGCCCCTCACTGCAGCAACTGACCCTGGACTCATAGCCCACTGCCCCCTACAGGTGCAGCCGACAGCCCCTCATCTCATAGCCCACCGCGCCCCTCACGGGTGCAGCTGGTATACTCTGATCTCATAGCCCACTGCCGCTCCGCGCAGGTATCTGTAGACGCTTCTCGCCGCATACCAGATGTTCTGCAGCTCCAGAAAATGGCTGCTTGGCTTTTCCACCGGAAACAAATATACCAAATCATAGCGTTCGTCCAGCTGCTCATAAAAGTCGGCAATCCATCCTCGTATTTCACGGTCGGACTCCAGGTAAAGGTCGCGTTGTGCGGACGATGTCATTACGAACGTAGGTGAACCACCGTATTTGTACCTCCCCGGGTCCCCTTCCTCAAACTCCCCGAACGCCCCGTAGTATCCGCCCGGATCCAAAGGCGTATTGCAATCGTTTACGGTATTCTCATCCGTTATGCCCATTTCCGCAAATACATCCTGCAGGATAATGCGGCTGTCCGGCGCCAGGAAGCTTCCGGTAACCGCGGCTGCCCCGGCCAGCAGGCTGCACGCCGGCAGCAAAAAGAACAGGGAATATGCTGCGAGCAAATAAGCGGAGGCTTTGTCCTTCAGAAATCCCTGTACATCCTCCAGGAGATAAAAGGCTCCCACTGCCCCAAACAGGAGTCCTACCGCATAAATCGGCAGAGTATAGCGTTCCCAGTGAATTTTTAACGTAGAGACAGGTACTATATACGCAAAAAAAGTCAGCAGGATAATCGTCGGCCTTCTATTCTTCAGAAACGATTTCACAACCCCGTATAGACTGCTCACCGTCAGCAGCAAGCCCATACCCACTGCCGTGGTTTTGAGATAAAAAAACAGCGTTTCCCCAAAGTTAAGGCCGTCAGCCCCCAGATGATATTGTTTATTCTGTCCTGCCATTACCTCCAGGACGGTTCTGAGATCAAGCAGCAATACAGGCGAGACAGCCAGGATCCCAAGTACAAAAAAGAGGATGGCCAGGCATCCGTTTTTTACAATCATAACGGGTTTTTTCATGTGTACTGCGCATACGGCTATAGCGATAACCACACAGCCATAAGCCCCCGGATACTTTTCACAGGCAGCCAGCGCCGCAAAGAAAGACATCCAGAACAGCCATGATACCGACGGTTTTTTCTGATAGCAAAGCGCCGCCCACAACACGCCCATCATAAAAAACAGAAGCGGCATATCCGGTGTGATATAATGCGAATGCTCAATGAAGGACGGGAATACCGCAAAGAGCAGCGCCGCGAACAAAGCCTGCTTCCTGCCCCAGAAAAGGCCGATCAGGTAGGCCAGAATAACCGTCCCCACCCCAAAAAGGGCAGTCAGGACACGGGATGCCGTGGTAAATAATGCGAAATTCCCATAATAATTATGTGAAAAATCGTCTTCTCCCCGGGGTGCAAAATACAGCTCCTGTATCCCTACATATAAAAGCGTATTTATTTTAATCGAAACATGGTTTGGCCTGTAGTAGTCATGCACCTCAAAGTCACGGTTCAAGGCACACTGATACGCCTGCGAGAAAATAAGCCCCTCGTCCGGATGCAGGTCACTATGCGGCATTCCCCAGTCCGCACCTACAATACGCAGCAGCAAAGCCAGGGCTATTATCAGAACCGGCATAATAAAGTACAGGCGGCCGGCTTTCTCTTTAAACGCTGTAAGTTTCATTGGCACCTCCTGCGCGCTCCGGCACGCATGTCAGTCTTCACGACTCCAAGTTTCCCCAAATGCAGATAAAGGTAAGCGGCAGCATCAAATAAAAAGGCCATGCATACCGAAACGAAGATATGGGTGAAAGTATCATGATACCGTATTGTGCTGTCAAAGGCAAAAAAAGAGGCAGCACTTTGGTAAAAAATCCCCGCTTTTTCCATGCCAGTGCCAACCCGTAGAGCAAAAACCAAAGCGTGAATCCGGGGACAAAAAACAATCTCAAAACAGGTGTTTTACGCCAGAAACCGGAATTGCAGACACTCTCGTAATACTTTTTCAGGATTTGGGAATCCCATATGGTTTTACGCTCCAGGGGTTCCGCAAACATCTCCGGCGGATAATTCTCGTACATCACATATGAGAATTCATAATAACCGGGATACCAATACCCCAGAGAGTTCGACAAAAAAGCCGCCAAATACTCTTTTGAAAACTGTTTTCCTGTCTGCAGATAGAATTTCCAGAAAGCAATGGGATCCTCCTCATAGCGCTCCGAATAGAAACAGGCTTTGGCGGGATCCGCACAGAACGGTAAATATGCGCGGCCGGAGGGCGGTTCCCTCCATTCCAGGTTGTCAATATAATATGACATCCGTTCCGTTTGTTCCTCTGTCAGTACATCCGCTCTCATGACGGCAACACGCTGCAGCTGCTGAATGGGTACGCTCAGCGCCTCCCGTACCTGCCCCTGGGCTATCCCAAACGCGTCAAAGACAGGTCCGGTATAAATTTTGAACAGAACGACCGGCAGCAAAATTGCCGCAGTAAGCGCAAGATACGCTTTCTGCTCCTTCGTCCGGCGGCCCCATACCTGCTTATACCAGCCAAGGTTTGCCGTTTCCCCCGGCTCACCGGCAGAAAGCGCCTTGAAACCGCGGCAAATTTGCCCGCTCTTGAGTACAAGCAGGCCGGCAAAACAAAATACATAGATGTGAATGCCGTTATTCCTGAACGCGCACATCAGGAAACCGATAAGCGGCAGAAAAATAAAATTCACCTTTCGCCGGGAATATTCTGCCGGATTCACTGCAATTTCCGTAAAATGACAGACAAACAATACCAGGAACGCAGCATGCAGGTTGTCCTTTATAATGGTTACGGACAGGCATGCATTCATATACCAAAACGCAGAGAGCAGTGCGGTAAGTATGACCAACAGAATGGGAACTTTCTTTTTCTTCAGCAAAAAGACAAGTCGGGTAAGAGCATAGCTCAAAATCAGCATCTGCAGAAGCGTCAGCAGACCGATTCCATACTCATAACCGGAAAATAAGGTATCTCCCGCTTCCATAAAGAATCGTATGAGCCATGTATGTAAGACAGGATGATGATTATTCGTAATCTCGCCGAGCGCGCTGCCCACCTGCGAAATCATATCATAAGACAGAACGCCCGGATATAAGACAAGCCAGGCAGGCATCCATGCCGCAAAAATGAACGCCCAGACAGAAAAAAAAAGCCGACGGCTCCCAACCCTGTCAAGATACCGGTTAAGATGCCGGGATATGCGTCCCTTTCCCGCGCATAATTGCAGCCGCGGCATAAGGAAAAAAATCAAAAAATTAACTGCCGCGCATACGATGAAACACAGCACAAAAGCAAAAAACATAGAGGAATCAAATCCCATCTCCTGAGCCGCCGTCGCAGGTCCAGCTACCGTATACGCAATACTATATAAAAGCGCAAGTAAAAAGGCAAAGAACATACCCGTCATTTACGTTCCTCCAATTTCGGCATAGTCGAGTACCTGACCCGCGCCCTTACGGTACGGTCCCCTGCTCCTGACCGCGCCGCTTTTCACGCAGCCGGTCAGATTCCGTAAGTGTCATAAAGTGTAATGATATTCTCCTGGGCGTCATACATGGTAATGGCTCCGCAGTCTGCCGGGAGTACTACCGCAAATGGTTCCTCCGGATCCACGCTGATGACCTTCTCTCCCTCATTGTTGTCAACCACAATTTTGCACACGCCGTCCTCGTTCATGGAGAGCAGCGCAATCCCCTTGTCCTCAAATACGATTCCCTTCACGCTGTCTGTCACATAAGGGTCACAGCCGCCCTGACGGTAAAAATAGCCGAAAGAAAAGCCTTCCCTGCTCAGATAAATGGAATAGGCACAGTCATCCTTCTCCTCATCATAGAAAAGCATGGCACACATGTCGTCATTGACAGCCTGCGCCACTTCCCAGCCGTTCTTAATCTCCTGATTCTCCCTGGCATCCTCTTCCAGCCTGCCTGCCGATACCCCCAGCACATCTGCCTGCCATACAATCAAAAATCCCAACAGGATAATCAATACAATTCCCAACAGTACGGGTACTTTCTCTGCTTTCACGTTTAACCTCCTAATTAAGCCGCCGCGCAGGGACTCTAACGCCGAAGTTTTTTAATTTGGCAAATTTTTAGATATTATACCATATTTTTCCATATCCGTCCACCTTAAAAAGACACGTGGCTTTCGTTTCCTACAGTATTCCCTATCCTGCCTTTCTGTACGTAATAAACTGGTTTCCATTTTCTTCAAACCATTCCGCGGAGTCATTCATTCCCATTTTGTCAATTGTCCCGGTCCGCGGGTCCAGAATACCCGTATTGTATTCGTTAAATCCCACCAGCAGCACGGCGGATCCGTCCTCCAGCAGCGCCAGAACAGGAATGTCCATATTTACATAATACAGCACCGTATCCAGGCGGCATCCCTTCAGGTCCAGTACGGCGGCATCCATCAGATTTTCTTCCAGAATCTGAATGACATCTTCTCCTCTGTCCAGAAGAAACTGGGTGTTCCTGCTGATACCTTCATATTCCAGCATGGTATCAAGACACACTGCCAGCGCGCTTTTCTCCTCCGTTGCCGCCGCTTCCTGAATGGCCATAATCTGGTTTCTGGCCGCCCTGATTCCTCTCGCCCAGACACGTTCCCCGTTTTCGTCCACCACAGTGCCTGCCACGGCATCGGCCAGGCTCACCGCGCCTCCCGGAGACACGAAAATCCCCGCAACACCATAAGGTCCAAACACATAATACGCGGCATTCTCCCTGTCGTCCGGAAGCTGTATTCTTCTTCCCCCCTCATACACCACTTCCATGGGGGTCAGGATTTGGACCGTCTTGCTGTCTATCGTCTTGCGAAGCTGTATTTCCACATATCGCTCGTAACGTTCCGTATCCACTGCCACGATTACGTTTTCTCCGGTTTCGGGTTCCATATTATTGGTGATGTGTTCCTGCGCCGTCTCCTGATATTCCCCCGATTCCAGGCGCCTCACCCGTTCCAGGGTAATCTGGTTGTCCTCCACGATGCATTCCGTCACATAGATATCCGCCTGTCCGTATTCCTCCAGCAGCTCGCCGGCGGCATTGCAGATACAGATTTTATACATGGGGAAAAAAACGCTGCCGGAACTCTCCTTGCGCACATCCGCTTCATATGCCACACCATATATAATGTCCTCATCCATAAAACCCAGCGGCCTGATAACCTCCCCATCTCCCGCGGATATGGTCTTGCGGGTATCATTGCCCAGATTTCTGATCTCCAGCGCCTTACTGTGATATATGTCATCCCCCTGGGTCCACACCGCAATCCTCTGGCTCTCCGAAACCTGAAGCCCGTCATCCTGGACGATCTCCAGCATCCTGGAATAGGTCCGCCCTGCCAGGTCTACCCCGTACACGCAGTTATTCAGTACCAAATACAGCTTCTGTTCCCGGTTCAGGTACAAAAGCCGGCTCATCTCGGCATCCAGGACCGAATATATCCTGTCATAAGGTATATAGAGCAGTTCTTCTATGGTATTCTGCGCACTGTTATGCGTATAAAGCTGGATTCCCACTTCTCCCTCATGCCGTCCCCGGTTCATGTAACCATAGACGGCAAACTGCACATTTCCCCCCTCATCCACATCCAGAATCCGTATCCCGTGCCGCCCGTACATGGCCCGGGCATCTGCGTTTTCTTCGTCATAAAAACTGAAAATCAGAGTCAGCTTATTGGTGGTTACATTGTAGCTGAGCAGCCTTCCCTCCGCCTCAAACACAATTATATTTCCGTCTTCGCTCTCTGTCATCTGCACATCCGTCCCCGTGATTCCCAGCAATATCTTATCGTTGAAGCAAATCTGCTCCACATCAGGAATCTGGGACATGGTACGCTCGTAGTCCAGCAGATACATTCTGTCGGCGGTGTATCGGACACGATAGTATTCTTCTACATTATAATAAACTATATTTTTCCCTTCCGAAGTGTATACAATGTAATCCAAAAGAAGGGAAGCCGTCTGGGAAGAAATTTCCGTCAGACGTATTGTAGGGCTTCCTGCCTCCTGCACATCCAGATCTCCCCAGGTAATCTGGCGGAAACTGCTGTGAATATTGACTTTGTGGAAAGAGCTGTTATCCTCCAGCCTGGAATTGGTTTCCAAATATTTTGTCAGCTCCCTGGCCGCCTCCCTGTCATAGAGCTTCTCGTGAAAATCCCGGCAGAATGCCAGTTTTTCCGCCGCATACAGCTCACTGCTCCAGCGCACCCTGGTATAATAAGAGGCTTCTCTGCCGTCTGCAAGGCTCAGGATGATTTTCAGTGCATAATCCGTATCCCGCTCAATCAGGTCTTTCAGAACAATCGTTCCTCTGATCCGCCCCGTTTCAACCTGCAGTTCCTTGATCTCCGTATTCTCAATCAGCCTGGAGCCGTCCGCACTGCGCACCTCCACGGAAACCCCTTCCACGATTTCCCCGTATGTGTCCACCACAAAACCGGTGTCCCGTCCCTCTCCCAGAACAGTCACCGATTCCCTCTGAAAGGCGATATCCGTATCCGCCAGATACCCGTGCAGCCGGTTGTATTCCGTCCCTTCCAGTACCATGGTCACCAGGGGAAGGCTGGCCGGCGGCATCTCCATGGTCAGGTTGTCATGTCCCTGGTTCATCAGCTTACTGACTACCACCAGAGAGATCAAAAAGACCAGGCAAAAAACGGTTAGTTTGATGACGCTTTTTTTCATAGAAGCTCCTTCAAAGTGGGATTTACCTGCAAAAATTCCATCAGCCTGTCAGCCGCCAGACGATTTTCCTCATTGTATACATTTTTCCCGGGACGCATCCCTGCCTTTTTTACCCCGCGGATCATCAGATTCTTCGGCGTGTGTTCCATATCGATAAATTCCAGTACCTGGACTTCGTATCCTTTTTCCTCCAGCAAATCGGCACGCAGGGCATCTGTAATCAACGCTGCCATGCGTTCCTTGAGTATCCCGTATTTCAATACCGGCTGCAGCATATCACATCGAATCTGCCCGTTCAGCTCGTGCTGGCAGCAGGGAACCGCCAAGATAACGGAAGCTCCCCATTTTACCGCCTTTTCCAGGGCATAATCCGTCGCCCTGTCACAGGCATGGAGGGAAACCACCATGTCCACGCTGTCCGCACCGCTGTAGCTGCTGATATCCCCCTCCTGAAAGTCCAGACCGTCATAATGCAGCTTCTCCGCCAGCTCACTGCAATGCTTTATCACATCCGCCTTCAGGTCCAGGCCGGTAACCTGGATGTCCCTGCCCTCCAGCCGCCCCAGATAATAGTACATGGCAAAGGTCAGATATGACTTCCCGCAGCCGAAATCCACGATGCGGATTGTGCGGCCGGAGGGAAGCCTGTCCAAAATATCCCTGATAAATTCCAGGTAGCGGTTAATCTGACGAAATTTATCATATTTTGCCCTGACGATCCGACCGTCCGGTGTCTGTACTCCCAGTTCCACCAGAAAATCCACCGGCTGTCCCTCCTGCAGAATATACTGCTTTGTGCGGTTGTGAGACAAGTCGGCGGTCTTTTTCCTCTGTTCTTCTGTATGTTTGCAGTTCCTGTATTTTATGGCAATCTTTCCTTTTTTACTCACCAGCACGGTGGCTTCCCTTGTACCGCTGCCCATCTGCGCCTGGCGAAAGCAGTTTTCCATATAATCTGCCAGGCGTCCCAGCATTTCTTCCTGCGCATGGTTTGAATGATATACCTTATTCTCCCGATAAAGTGTCTCCTGAAAATAAAGTTCCCCTCTGATCAGTACGGGGCGCACCTTTACCTTCGCTGCCCTTGCGGCATCTCTTGTATTACTGAGTACTATCTGTATTAAATCCTGATCCAGCATCTGCCGGAAGAGTTCTCTTAGTTCATCCATATATTCCGTCTCTGTCTTCAAATCGTTTCCCGTTCTGATTCACCATATCGTTTCATCCCAAAAGAAATTCCTGAACCAGTATCCTTTATCTTATGGGCTTTACTGTAACAGACAATAATTTCCCCTGCGCCCCCCATGGCGGCGCTTATATACCTCATTAAACAGCAGCACCTGTATCATCTCCTCCCCAGGCGCCTGTTCTTCTTCCTTTTCCAAAATCTTACAGATTGATTTTACCAGGGCAAGCAGGCTGTATCTGTCCGGATATTCGTCATAGATCATACTGCCCTCATAGTCCGCTTTATCCAAAACGTCCGCTATCCTCTTCTGATAGCGTTTCACATCACCCGGGTACATCTGCTGCAGGTACTCCAAATCCTGTATCAGTTCCCTCTCTTTGCCCGGTCCCAGATATCCCGGATACGTCATATAAAAAGGAAGGGGCCCTTTCCAGCCCCTCGCCTCATTTTCCGGCAACGGCTGCAACAGCTTAGAATGAAATTCCATACGTTTTTCTCTCTGTTTTTTAACAGCATATGCGCGTTTTCATCTAATTGTTACCGGAAAATATCAAAATTCCGTTCTCAGATCCTACTTCAATACTTCGATACGTGCCAACGCCCTCTGCAAAGCAGTCTCTGCTTTGGCGATATCCGTGTTCGGCGCTTTGCCGCTCAAACGTTTCTCTGCACGCTCCCTGGCCGACTTTGCACGATCTTCGTCGATTTCTCCCGGCCACTCGATGATTTCAGCCAGAATCGTCACGCCTTCCGGCAGAATCTCGGCAAACCCGGAATGCAAGGCCGCCTTCTTCTCATCTTCCGGCTCGCTGATATGCAGAATGCCCGGCTTCACAATCACCGTCATCGGAATATGGCCCGGCAGCACGCCAATTTCACCTTCTGTTGTATTGAATTCCACCATGTCCACACGGTTCTCATAGAAAACCCTGTCAGGTGTAATGATGCGCAGAAGGAATTCGTTCTTATCTGCCATATGTTTCCCTCATTCCAGTTCCGCATCCTCCCTTCCAGTATCCGGTATCGACACAGGATTTCGCGACGCCAAGTGCCTGCGTCTCTAAATCCTATGGGATCCTGTCCGGGAGTATGCTGTTTATATTATAATTTTGCCAATACGTCGTCGATGCTGCCGGCGTTCAGGAAATAGCTTTCGGGAATATCGTCATGCTTGCCTTCCAGTATCTCCTTGAAGCCGCGGATGGTTTCGTTGATAGGCACGTACTTTCCTTCCAGGCCCGTAAACTGTCCCGCAACGAAGAAGGGCTGTGACAGGAATCTCTGTACCTTACGGGCACGGGATACTACAAGCTTATCTTCCTCGGACAGTTCATCCATACCAAGGATGGCGATGATATCCTGCAGTTCCTTATATCGCTGCAGGATCTCCTGCACACCGCGGGCCGTCCGGTAATGCTCCTCACCTACGATTCTGGGATCCAGAATACGGGAAGAGGATTCCAGGGGATCCACGGCCGGGTAGATACCAAGCTCCACGATGGAACGTGAAAGCGTGGTCGTCGCATCCAGGTGTGCAAATGTGGTAGCAGGCGCCGGGTCCGTCAGGTCATCCGCAGGCACATATACGGCCTGTACGGAAGTGATGGAACCGTTCTTTGTGGATGTAATTCTCTCCTGGAGAGCACCCATCTCCGTCTGCAGGGTAGGCTGGTAACCAACTGCGGAAGGCATACGCCCAAGCAATGCGGAAACCTCGCTGCCTGCCTGTGTGAAACGGAAGATATTGTCAATGAACAGCAGCACGTCCTTGCCGCCCTTGTCACGGAAATACTCCGCCATGGTGAGGCCTGTCAGACCCACACGCATTCTGGCTCCGGGGGGTTCGTTCATCTGTCCGAACACCATGG
>OFFK01000309.1_pt1 | contig 43280 bp, 39 predicted proteins | sample 1521361 | NCBI WGS metagenome assembly OFFK01 (sample SAMEA3504096, study PRJEB24116) | mouse gut metagenome | biome: mouse gut; feature: mouse-associated habitat; material: faeces | place: Denmark | collected 2011 | reverse complement strand
CGAAGGCGCAGCTGGAGATGACGTTCATCAGGCAGCCCCAGAAGCCGGTGCTGCTGACGGTGAACATCTCCGTGACGGACACGATGACGCTGATGACCAGGGCGGTCAAGGGGCTGAAGAGCAGCCCGCCGATGACGATGACGACGTCCTTGGGATCGTACTTCAGGAACAGGACCAGCGGGACGCGGCCAAAGACGGTGGCGATGTAGGCCAGCGTGCACAGCAGGCCCAGGGTGGTCAGTTTCTTAGTGCTTGTGTGTTTCATACGGATACCTCCTGAAATGTAATGACACCTGAAAGCGGCGAAAGGCCTTTCAGGTGTCATTTTTTTCGTTTCAGGTGCATCGAAATTGCCTACAGAGCAGCTCACAGGCGGACAAAAAAGAGTGCAGACAAAAGCCAGATACCATCTGGCCATTCCGACACACCTTCTTTAATCCGGACTATACCGTCGGTTCCGGAATTTCACCGAACCCCGCGCATGTGCGCCCGCGGACTATCACCGCCGATCGGGAATTCTTGCTTCTCGGACCACAGACATCCGAGAAGAGTCACCCTGCCCTGAAGACATTCCTGCTATTCAGTTGTTGAAAGGATTATAGCACGGGTGGCATGGCATGGTCAACAACATTTTGCGGGAGGGCAGAACCCATTGAAAAGCTTCTCATATTCTATAATGATTCCGGGAAAGATAAAGCCTGTGCAGTTCACAGAATCTTCACAAAAATTGTTAGCACTCCCTCTTGACGAGTGCTAAAATGAGTGTTATAGTACAAATAGAACAAGGGAACAGAGAAAACGAAAGGCAGGAGCCGATCGGATCCCGGGTTCAAAGGAACCGGCGCTTCACAGGACAGCGCCGGAGGATAGCAAAGTGCAGATGCAGAAAGGAGACATGACTTATGATGATGCCCAGTATTTTCAGAGATAATTTGTTCGACAGCTTTATGGAGGATTTCGCGTTTCCGTCATTCCCTGACATCGACAGGACGCTTTACGGCAAGCACGCCAGGAACCTGATGAAGACTGATGTGAAGGAGACGGAGGGCGGCTACGAGGTGGACATCGACCTGCCGGGCTTCAAAAAGGACGAGATTCAGATGGAGCTTGTGAACGGCAACCTCACCGTCAGCGCCGCCAAGGGATTGGACAAGGACGAGAAGGATGAGAAGGGGACTTATGTCAGGCGCGAACGCTACGCCGGGAGCATGAGCCGCAGCTTCTACGTAGGGGAGCATGTGACCGAGGAGGACATCCACCCCAAGTACGAGAACGGCATCCTGACCTTCCATATCCCCAAGGAGGAGAAGAAGGCAGTGGAGGAGAAGAAGCATTACATCTCCATCGAGGGATAATGTTTTGCACAGGCCGCCAGGATACCCCGCAGGAGACGCTGCGGGGTGTCTTGCTGTACGGGCCGCCGGACACCTGTCTGCCCATTCCCCAGCGGGGCAGGCGCAGGCGGCATGTGGGCCGGAGGCCGTGCAGGGGAACCGGAGGCTGACGCGGAGACGGGAGGAATAAGATGGCAGCGAAAAGAGATTACTACGCGGTGCTGGGAGTGGAGCGCGGCGCGGACGACAAGACCATAAAGAAAGCATATCGGAAGCTGGCGAAAAAATACCACCCGGATACCAGCGCAGGCGACGCCCGGGCGGAAGAGAAATTCAAAGAGGCCACCCAGGCCTACGAAATCCTGAGCGACCCCGAGAAGCGCAGGCTTTACGACCGGTTCGGCCATGCCGCCTTCGACGGCAGCGGGGCGCAGGATGCCGGTTCCCGGGGAAAGCCGTTTGAAGACATGTATGGCTTCGGAGGCTCCGGTGCCTGCGGAGGGCAGGAGGCCCGCCGGGCTTACGGCAGCGGGGACAGAGGCGGATACCGCTATGAATACCGCTTCGGAAGCGACGGCATGGACGATATCCTGAAGAGCATGTTCGGCGAAGACCTCGGGGAGGGGTTCGGAAGGGGCGGCGCGGACCTGCGGGCGGAGATTTCCGTCAGCTTTGAGGAGGCGGCCTTCGGGTGCGAGAAGACCCTCCGCCTGGACACGGGGGAGGGGGCGGGCCGGCAGTCCCTGCGTGTGCGGATTCCTGCGGGGATCGATGACGGGAAGAGCATACGCCTGAGAGGAAAAGGCGCCCGGGGAAGAGGCGGCAGCCCAGGAGACCTGCTGCTGAAAGTGAACGTGGGGAAGAAGCCGGGCTTTGAGCGGCAGGGCATGGATGTGTACACGGTGGCCAACATCCCCTTCTCCACGGCTGTGCTGGGCGGCGAGGCGGCGGTGCAGACCCTTTCCGGGAAGGTGCTCTGCAAGATTCGGGAGGGTACCCAGTCCGGCACCAAGATTCGGCTGAAGGGAAAGGGGATCGTCTCCATGAAAGACCCGAAGGTCCGCGGCGATCAATACGTGACCGTGCAGATTCAGGTTCCGGAGCATCTGAGCGGGGAGGCGAAACGGAAGCTTGGGGAATTCCAGGCGGCATGTGAGGGCAGGGCATACCACAGAGCGGGCTGAGCGGCGCGGCCCGCAGCCCGTCCATGGACTCGTGCGAAAAACGGGGCAATGCCCAATAATTAGCAGAATAAACTACAGAAAGCAGCTCAAATTCGTAAAATAGATACGGCAAAAAATAATTTCAAAAAAATAATCAAAAATCGCAAAAAAAGTATTGACAAATACGGGATCAGGGCATATAATAAAATCACGATAAAGAGAGAGGAAAAACAAAATCTTCCATTAAAAAAACTAAATAAACAGCAAAGGTTCCAGACAGAAGGTGCAGGACACGAAAAAAGTAGCGGATATCTGAAGCGGAATTTGCCAGAACGTTACAGTGCATGGAGTACAGGAAAAGCGTGGAAAGCACAAAAAGGTGAAATGGAAGAGAAAGAAAAAACTGAATAAGGAGGTATGGTCCATTGGACGAAGCGAATTGAGCGGGCGTATTGATTGGAAAGAATCGATACGCCCGCTCGCTGTGCCTTTACGGACTGGCATTCCCGCTATCCCCTTACAGAGGAACAGCGGGGATATGGGGGGAGCTACCGCTCCCGCCACTCCTCCTTGCCGCCATCGGACCACACCACCATGTTCCGGCCGTTGTGCTTGGCCTTGTAGAGCATGTTGTCCGCGATCTTCAGGTAGTCATCGTAATCGTCCCCCATCTTGGGCAGAAGGGTGACACCGCCGATGCTGATGGTGACCCAGGGGGATACGGAAGGGTCATGGGGGATATGGAGATCCTCCACTGCCTGTCGGATGGTCTGCAGGAACTCAAAGGCAGACCTGGAATCATTGCCCAGCATGATTGCCACGAACTCCTCCCCGCCGTAGCGCCCGAAGAAGTCCGTGGGGCGCTGGAAGAAGGCGGATGCCGCCTGGGCCACGGCGGAGATGACCTTATCCCCCGACGGATGGCCGAAGGTGTCGTTGTATACCTTGAACTTGTCGATGTCGAACATGCAGACGGAGAAGGTGAGCCCCAGCCGGATGGCCTCCCGCCATTTTAAGTTGCTCTCGTCTTCGTAGCGCCGCCTGTTGGCCACGCCGGTGAGCTGATCCATGGTGGCCTGGTGCATGAACTGCATCTGGTAGTGGTGGAGCTTGATGTGGATGGCGGCCCTGGCCCGGACCGTGATGGGGCTGAAGGGCTTGGCGATGTAGTCCACCGCGCCCAGGGTGAGGCCTTTCTCCTCGTGCTGCACATCCGCCAGGCCGCTGACCAGGATGACGGGCGTATACTTGGTGAGGATCGTCTCCTGGAATTTCTTCAGCAGCGTGAAGCCGTCTACGTCCGGCATGATGATGTCCAGGAAGATCAGGGAGAAGTCATCCCCCTTTGCCTTGCGGAAGCCTTCCTCGCCTTCCAGGCATATGGTGACCTCGTAGTCATCGCTCAGGATTGATTTCAGATATTCAGCCTGTGCCCGGCTGTCTTCGATTATCAATATTTTGTCCATGTTTTTCCTTACTCCCGTTCATTTTCGGCGCCGGATGATGGGGATTTCCGATTCCGTGTCACTTCAGTTGCTGGCGCTGCAGGGTCTCCGTGATGTCCTGGGCCACGTACACCGCGGTCTTCGGCATGTCGTTGCCGCCGATTTGGGCCAGCACCACCGTGGCCCGTACCCACTGGGGAGCCGCGGTATCATCGTCGGGCTCCTGGGGAAGCTTCCGGTAGGTGGCCGATACATAGGGCTGCCACCAGCGCAGGTTCTGCATAAGATTCGGTATGTTCATGACCTTCAGATAGTCTTCCCTGTCATCCGGATGGATGAAATTCTCGGCGTAGACCTCCAGGGCGGCGGTGCAGTTCACTTCGCTGCCCAGCACGTCCCCGCCCTTGCCCAGCTTGGTCACGGCCCGGAAGGTATCCCGCTCCAAATCGATGTAATAGGTGGAGAAGAACAGGCTGCTCAGGCTGCTGATGATGTAGGCCCGGTCCTGCATGGCCCGGTGCCTTTGATCCTCCCGGCTCTTCTCGTCGGTGATGTCATGGCCCAGGATATTGACCACCATCCTGCCGTTCTGGCGGCTGTAGATGATATGCTGCTCCAGCCAGCGGGGAGGATCCCCCTTGATGCGGTACTGGCAGATTTCCTCCGCATAATGCTCCGTCACCGCCGCTTTTTCCCGCAGATGTTCCAGAGACAGGAGATATCCGTAATTGAGGGCATCCTCCGGATATAGCTGTGGAATCAGCAGCTGGGTGTAATAGCTGTAATCGCCCACCTGGGCATCCTGCATCCGGGCGGCGCCGTCCAGGCGGATGCGCTCGCACTGGCCGTTCTCCAGGTTCACCGTGGTCATCATGGTGAAGCGGGACTTTAGGATTGCGGCGATCTGCATGTCGTGCTTGCTGTGGGCCAGCTCCTTGCGCATCTGTTCGTCCATGTTCTCCATGGCCAGGAGGGCGTATTCCGGATTGCCGTGCTCGCTGTTCAGGTGGGCCGTCACGGAGATATAGCGGTAGGAGCCGCCAATCTCCCACTGGCACAAAAGCTCCGATTCCTGCTCCCCGGCATCCCTGGCCTGTATGAGGCCCTCAGTGGAGAATTTCGCCAGGAAAGCCTCCCGGTAGGCGGGATGGAGCCTTTCCATGATTCGGGAATGCAGATAAGTATCCCACAGGGGCGGCAGGAGGAGCTCTTCCCCGGGCGTATGTCCCTCCACACGGATGACGTCCGTAGCGCCGGTCTCCAGGTTGACGGCATAGATGCCGAAGCTCCGCTCGCCTACGGCCAGAAGGGCATCGCGGCTGCGGACATTGTCCCCCTCCCGCTCCAGGCCTTCCCGCATGGTATCGTGCACGTCCTTAACGCAGAACATGGCGGTCTGGTTGTCTTCGCTGTAATCGAAGGCCCGGACGACTTCGACCAGATACCAGCGGAACTCTTCCTCATGGAGACGGCGGTAGATGCAGGTCAGTACGGACTTGCCGGAGTGCAGGGCATTCTGCAAATGGGATATATCGGTAAAGTCCCGGAAACGCTCCACGTCGTCGGGATGCACCATGCCGCTTCCGGCCAGCTTCTCGAATTCCCCGGCAAGGTCCTCGGTTCCCCGCTGGTTCAGCCATGCGCCCGCATCGAACTTCAGCACGTCGTAGCGGTTCCGCCCCAGGTCCAGGCGCAGGATTTTGCGGTATGTATAGCCGGAGGACTCTATCCGGGGCGTGACACTGACCACGAAGGCGGGGATGGCATCCTTCCAGAGCATCCGGGTGGCTACCATGTCCACCACCCCGCCGAAGGTGGCATTGTAGCTCAGGGAGCGCCCCTCCTGTCTGCCCTCTATGGTCAGCAGGGGACAGTTGATGCAAGATCCCGCCCATACCTCATGGCAGGTCATGCCCAAGCGTATCTCCGGCGATACGGTCTGAACTCTTTTGTTGAAATACAGCAGGCTGTGATTGTCCTGCCGGATTACATAAATGCCGGTCTCCGGCATACTATTTAAGATGATTTCGTAATCTTTGCTCTCCAAAGTCGATCCCCCCTCGGCGCCTGCCGGGCTTTTGCCAGATATAAAAAAGAAAAGCCTCAGATAAGGCTTTGTGCTGTCCGTCTTCTCTCCTCTATATGATAAAGAAAAATGAATGGATTGTCAAGCGGAAAACGAGGCGCCTTTCGCCCGTCAGCGCGGCGAAAGGCGGTACTCCCTGGGGGTCAGCCCCGTGAGCTTCCTGAAATGGGCGATGAAATGGTTCACGTTCTCATAGCCCACTTCGTAGCTGATTTCGTGTACCTTCAGGTTCGTCTCCACCAACAGGCTCCTGGCGGCCTGGACGCGCATCCTGTGCAGGTACTGCAGGGGGGAGGTGCGGTAATGGCTCTTGAACTCCCGGCAGAGGCGGTAGCGGTTCACCCTGTACTTTTCTTCCAGAGCTGCCAGAGAAAAGCTTTCATAGTAATGGGTCTCCAGCCGGGATTTGATGTCCTCCAGATAGGCGGGGGCAGTCTCCGGGGGGAGGGCATGCGCCAGGGCCAGCCGGGAGAGCAGCCCGGTCAGCAGCATATGGCAGAGGATGGGGCTTTCCTCCTTTTTCCCGAACAGGGGGAGGAGGTCTCCGGCCCAGGGCGCGGCGGGAGGGATCCGCCAGAAGGGCATGCCCTGGGGGAGCTGGCGGCAGAAATAGTCCAGGCCCGGGCCGTTGAAGAGCAGCAGCGCATACTCCGCCCTGCCGTGCACCAGCATCCGGCGGGCAGGGCGGCAGTCCACAAGGTAGAGGCCGCTCTCCGAAAGGGGCAGGGGACTGCCGGAGGGAAAGGCGGTGAGGTGCAGGGAGCCGGATTTCAGGCGCAGGAGCCCCAGGGCCCGGGCCTGGGGGGCATAGTAGGAGACGGGGCCGCTTACGGAGCCCCATTCCAGGGCGATGCGGTGGAGGAGGGAGTCCCGGACCTCCGCTTCCGGGTGGAAGGATGTTAGGTTCATCCCTGATTTGGACAGCAGGGACAGGCTGGGGGTGTAGTTTTCCTCTATGGTCATGGACGCATCCTCTCTTTCAGGCCGGATTTTGATTAAGCGCTTTTTAAGCGATATGGATTCATTATAGCTGAAGGGCCGGGGGATGGATATTGTCAAATGCTCCGAAAAAAGCGGGTTTTTATTGTGGAAAAGGATGAAAATTCCGCTTTTGTCAAGAAATATAGATAAAAATCAAGAACAGTTAATGACATTGATTAATGGATAAGTTAATAATAGAGTCAGAAATTAATTATACTGCATAACGCTGAATACTGCCTAATGTAATCATGCGATTGAACCAGTCAGCGTTATGCAGTCTGGTTTCACGGTAAGTGAAATCGTTATGCAGTATAAGTTCGGAAAGGGGGAGCTGCATGTTAAGCAATGAGGTAAGGGGCCATCTGTGGGGCCGCCTGGTTCCTTTCTGGGAGGGGCTGCGGGACAGGGAGAACGGCGGGTTTTACGGCTGGATGGATTCGGGGCTGACGGTGGACAGGGAGGCGGATAAGGGCTGTATCCTGAACAGCCGCATCCTCTGGTTCTTCTCCAATGCGGCGATATGCCTGGCAGGGGAGGAGGGGGAGCGGGCGGCATTGTCCGGCGGCGCGGCGCTTCCCGGGGCGGGAGGCCAGCCGGCGCGGCAGAGGGCGCGGGAGCGGGAACAGGCGCAGGGCCCGCAGCGGGAGCAGGACAGAGCGGATGCCCTGAAGGAGTGCGCGGACTGGGCGTACCGATTCCTGCGGGACAGATGCGTGGACGCGGAGCGGGGCGGCGTGTACTGGTCGCTGGATTACCGGGGGCAGCCGGAGGATACCACGAAGCATACCTATAACCAGGCCTTTGCGGTGTATGCCCTGTCTTCTTATTACAGGGCGTACCGTGACAGGGAGGCCCTGGAGCTGGCGGAGCGGCTGATCGGGGTGATCGAGGGCAGGTGCTTCGATGCGCAGGGGTATAAGGAGGCGCTGGATATTGACTTTTGTCCCATTGCCAATGACAAACTCTCGGAGAACGGGGTGATGGCGGACCGCACCATGAACACGCTGCTGCATGTGCTGGAGGCGTACACGGAGTACCTGGGGGCGTGCAGGGAGGAGGAGCAGGCTTTTGGTGTGTTTTCCCGGAGGGGCCTGGAGCCGGGAAGGCCGGGGGCCTGGCGGAGGACCGTGGAGGAGAAGCTTTGCTGGATCCTGAACCTGGTGGCGGAGCGTGTATACAATCCGGAGCGGCGCAGGCAGGAGGTGTTCTTCGACCTCCACATGGAGAGCCTGATCGACCTGCATTCCTACGGCCATGACATCGAGGCGGCCTGGCTGATCGACAGATGCCTGGAGGTGCTGGGGGACAAGGGGCTGACCCGGCGCATGAGCCCTATGCTGCGGAGCCTGGAGGCGGAGGTCTACGAGAGGGCATACGCCCATCATTCCCTGGCCAATGAGTGCGAGCGGGGCGTGGTGGACGAAAAAAGGGTCTGGTGGGTGCAGGCGGAGGGCGTAGTGGGATTCTACAATGCTTACCAGAAGACTGGGGAGCGCCGCTATCTGGAGGCCGCGGAGGACATCTGGGGATTCGTCAGGGCACACCTGGTGGACGAGAGGCCGGAGGGGGAGTGGTTCTGGTACACGGACATTGAAGGGAACCCCGCCCTGGAGAAGCCCATCGTGGAGCCCTGGAAATGCCCTTACCACAACGGACGCATGTGCATGGAGATCGTGAGGCGCAGCGCCGGATGACAGGGCACAGGACGCGGACATGGCCGGGGGGGATTGGCGGCTGTGCCGCGGGGCCATGGACATGTGGCATCCATGGGACGCGCAGGATGCGCATGGCAGAGCGCACGGCACACGGAAGAGGTATAAGGCACAGATATGGAGAGCAGACCGGCGATAGCTGAGAATAGGAGAGATCATGAGAATACATCCTCGATATGAAATTGAACTGGCAAAGCAGCAGGAGCTGTTGAGCCGTCCCAACGAAGTGGACACATCCTTTTACAACGGTATCTATGACCGTTACAGAAACCCCGTGCTGACCAGGGAGCACATCCCGCTGTTTTGGAGATACGATCTGGACATGGACAGAAATCCACATTTCCAGGAACGCCTGGGCGTGAACGCGGTGATGAATTCCGGCGCCATTGAGCTGGACGGGAAGTTCTACCTTGTGGCCAGGGTGGAGGGGAACGACAGGAAATCCTTCTTCGCCGTGGCGGAGAGCCAGAGCCCCGTGGAGGGCTTCCGGTTCTGGGACTATCCGGTGGTGCTGCCGGACACCTGCCCGGAGGAGACCAATGTCTACGACATGCGGCTGACGAAGCATCAGGACGGCTATATCTATGGGGTCTTCTGCTCGGAGAGCAAGGACAGGTCCGTGTCCGATCTGTCCGCTGCGGTGGCGGCCGCGGGCATCGTGCGGACAAAGGATCTGAAGACCTGGGAGCGGCTGCCCAATTTGAAGACCCTGCAGTCGCCCCAGCAGAGGAACGTGGTGCTGCACCCGGAGTTCGTGGAGGGCAGGTACGCTTTCTATACCCGGCCCATGGATGACTTCATAGACACCGGCTCCGGCGGCGGAATAGGCTTCGGCCTCTGCCGGGACATCCTGCATCCGGTGATCGACGAGGAGCGCATCACAAGCAAGAGGCAGTACCATACCATCACCGAGGCCAAGAACGGCGCGGGGGCCGTGCCCGTCAGGACGCCCCAGGGCTGGATCCACATCGCCCACGGCGTCCGCAATACGGCGGCGGGGCTGCGCTATGTGATATACGCCTTCGCCACGGCGCTGGACGACCCGGCCAGGGTGATCGCGGAGCCCGGCGGGCTGCTGATCGGGCCCAGGGCAGGGGAGCGGGTAGGAGACGTGTCCAATGTGGTGTTCACCAATGGGGCCATCGCCCGGGAGAATGGGGAGGTGTATATCTATTACGCTTCCAGCGATACCAGGATGCATGTGGCGGCTACCACCATGGAGAAGCTCACGGACTATGTGTTCCATACGCCGGAAGACCCTCTGCGCAGTCCGGACTGCGTGGCCCAGAGGTGCGAAATGATCGAACAGAACCTGCGGCTCCTCCGGGGCTGACGGAAGGGACGGCTTTGCCGACAGCAGGCCGGACAGAGGACATGCAGGGCTTCGGGCGCACTCCGCGGATGCCTGCCGGGATCGAGGCATTGGAACCGGGAGCGGAGGACTGTCCGGATTTGGAACTGAGAACAGATGGTGTGTGATAAGTGTGACAGCAAAACAGATGTATTGAGAGGAGAACGATATGAGCAAATATAAAATGATCGGCCCCGCCGTACCCAATATGCCCTGGCAGGAAGGGCCGGAGTCCTTTACCGGCGCTCCCGTCTGGAGGTATTCGGAGAACCCCATCATCGGGCGCAACCCCCTGAAGAATGTGGTTCGAATCTTCAACAGCGCCGTGATGCCCTACGGGGACAGCTTCATCGGCGTGTTCCGCGGAGGCGCGGCGCCCATCGAGACCAGCGAAGGGTGGCTGCTGTTCTACCACGGAGTCACCGGCACCTGCAACGGCTATGTGTACAGCATCGGCGGGGCCATCCTGGACATCGAAGGCAGGGAAGGCCGTGAAGGGGCTGAAAATTTTTTGTTGACATTGGCATGTTCACATGATATAATGCTCATCACGTAGATTTATATCATTTCATGCAACCAGTTTAGATAGCTTGACTGATAAGCGGATGTATTATATTTGAGAGAGCAAAAATGAGTATCCTAGGGAGTACTCTGCCCTCTTGAAAGTATAATACATCGGCTTTTTTGTTGTGCCGACATGTTCCCACAGGGGAACGCCCGCTCCTTGACAACTTAACCGCAGTCTCTGTCGGTCAGGGAAGCACCGCCATGACCTGCAAGATCATGAACATCATAAGGAATTGTCTACAAATAACTGCTGCAAGTTTATGGCAATTTTTATTGTATTTCCGGGCTTTTGCCTGAAGCAATTGCAGCAGTTATTTTCCGACAATTCCTAAGGAACCGCCTGCAGGCAGTTCCTGACATGATTCCGCAGTGAGCGTGCCAAGGATAAACACTGAGGGACTTCAAGCGGTACTGCCTGACCGGAACCGGCAGCCCGCGCCGGGCAGTCAAGAACCTCAACGAGGAGTCGCCCGCCAATATTCCGGATGAGTTCCGCTGGGCCTTCGACAATCTGGAGGAGATGGAAGTAAGCCCCCAGGCAGCGTCTTCCTTCTATCAGACGCGGGAACTGGCGGAAAAAGCATTCTGAACGCCCAGCCTGTTCGCAGGCTGCGCCGCTATGTCCGTCCAGGAATGAGAAGATATCTGTAATAATTACGAGCACGCGAGTGCGGACCTGCTATACTATTTTCATAAGGCACACATCCGGGAAACCAGATGGCCATCCAAATCGTGAAAAGCCTATCCAAAGAAAGGAGGCAGCTATCATTATGAGATCGTATGGAACATGCCCCAAATGTAAGACAGGCCTGCTGCGGCCCTCCGGCGCAGGCGGGTGCAACTGCACCTGTGAGCTGTGCGGCTATTGGACCCGCCCGGAATATCTGGAAAGAGAATCCGGTTCGTCCTATGGCAGCAGCTCATGGCACCGCGGCACAAACTACTCATCAAAAAAATACGGCCAGTCCGAACCGACGCGATATTACGGTTCCGGCAGAAAAAAGAGCGGCTGCGGAACATGGGTTATCGTAATCATCATTCTGTGGTTCCTATTGCAGTATTTCTAAGCAGACAAACTCAGGGCGCTGCCGCCAGTCTGTAGCTTCCTTTCCGGCTCCCGCCCCGGCTGCCATGCCGGGCGCCGGATTCTGCTGCCTCATCGTAATCCTGGTTCCGGAATCTCTCTTCCGCCTCCACCGTCTCATCGTATGCGTCCTGAAGATGGTCCCCCTCCGCATCAAGGATGTCTTCCCAATCGATACCGGCCATTTGCAATTTCCTCCTGTTCTCTTTGATTTCCAGGTTTTCCCCGAAGCCGCCGCAGGGTTCCTGCGGCGTTACGGCACTGACACCGCAGACAGCATGGCGGGAGTTTGATTGGCATGCGCTCCGCCGCGGGGAGCATCTTGCGTCCGGTTTCCTTCTGCGCAGATAGCCCCATTCTCTAAAGAAATCTTTATAATTCTTACGGTTTTCTCTTTATACCTCCTCTTTATACTGAAATCATCAAATGACAGCATAACACGCTGAATGCAAGCGTGAATTCTATTGTTTAGAGGAGGCATATCCCATGTGGCAGTTTTTAAGAGAATACATCAGCGCTCCGAACACGATCGGGGCCATTGCACCCAGCAGCAGACATCTGGCGGCGGCCATGACGGCTTCTATCGATTTCGAGAAAGCGCGCTGCATTGTAGAATACGGGGCGGGGACGGGCGTATTTACCAGAGAGGTGGCAGCAAGAAAAAGGCGGGACACGACTTATATTGTAATCGAACAGAATGACCGTTTTTACGAGATGCTTCGGAAACAGTTTCAGGGAATGCCGGGAGTGGTGCTGATCCACGGAGATGCCGGAAATGTATGCAGCTTCTTAAGAGAACAGGGGTTTAAGCATGCGGATTATATCATTTCCGGGCTGCCATTTACATCACTCCCCCGGCAGGTGTCCCACAGAATACTGTCACAGACCCAAGAGGCTATCGGAGCCGAAGGCGTATTTACCACATTCCAGTATACGCTGCTGCGGAAAGCCTTTCTGGAAAATTATTTCCATATCCGGAGAATCGTAAGGGTCTGGCAAAACCTGCCCCCGGCATATGTGCTGCACATGAAATGATAGTAAATGCCATAGCCATTTTATTAGTGCTTGAAATCCAGCATTGTAATGGAAACTATCCTTGCAATGGAAATCAGCATAGAACGTCAAAACAAAGACTGTAAATCGCTTACTATAAAATGCTGCCCCGGGGAGCAAAGCTCTGCGGATGGTGCGGCATGGACCAATACCAGGAGGTGTCGTTATGTGGTGTGTCTATTTTCTTGTCTGCGTGCTGCTCCCTATCTGTATTCCGGTGCCGGAAACGGCAGTGGTACTGTGGGGAACCAGACAGATTGGCAGCCTGGGAGCCTTTACCCTTGGGGTCATGGGCTCCGTGCTGGGATTGGCAATCATGCATTCCTTATCTTCCCTGATTGTACATCGTATTTTTAAAGGAAAAAAAGAGAGGCGGCAGCTTGCGTGGCTGCAGCAGCTGACGGGGCGGTACCGCGTTTGGATTCTCGGCGTACTGCTGATCGTTCCGCTTGTGTCCGATGAAGTGCTCTGCGCAGGCTCCGCTTTTTTAAAAATATCATTGCCTCAGTTCCTGAAAATTGGTATAATTGCTAAAATCATATCCATCGGTATGATTGCCTTTTCGGGGTTTTTCGGCAGCTTGTGCGGCCTGAGGCGATGGCAGATGATTGCTGTGGAGCTTCTGCTTATGTTCCTTGCCTCGGCGTTGCTGCAGCATTTCTGCAAAAAGGGAGAAGCAAACTATCATGAAAGAATTCATACTGGTTGTTGACGACGATAAAGATATCTGCAGACTTCTGGGCATCTACCTGGGCAATGAGGGCTACCGTTACCTCACCTGTGAAAATGCGGCCCAGGCGCTGGATATCCTGGAACACTATCAGGTAGACCTGATCCTGATGGACGTGATGATGCCGGGAATCGACGGCATCAGCGCCTGCCTGCAGATAAGGGAAAGGAGCAGAATGCCCATTATATTCATGTCGGCAAAATCAGAAGACATAGACATCATACAGGGGCTCACGGTGGGGGGAGACGATTATGTGACCAAGCCCTTTCAGCCCATTGAGCTCCTCGCCCGCATCAAAGCCCAGCTCCGCCGCTATAAACAGTACAATGAGACGGAAAAGCCGGCGCACACGCTCCAGACGGAGGATCTGACGGTGGACATGGAAAGCCGCCAGGTGTGGGTAAGCGGGCGGGAAGTCAGGCTGACGCGCAAGGAGTACGACATCCTGGAGTATATGCTGCGGAACAAGGGGCAGGTGCTGACTATGGCGCAGATTTATGAAGCGGTATGGCATGAAGAATTCTTCTGTTCGGAAAATGCGGTGATGATGCATATCGCCAATCTCCGCAATAAACTGAACTGGGACAATGTCCATTCGGATTTTATCAAGACCTGTTGGGGAAGAGGGTATCAGATATGACGGTATTACAAATAATTCCAAACTATATTTTAATCAACGGCATTGTCATCGCAGGAACGGTTTTCGTGATTTTCCTGGTTTACAGAAGACTGTCCTCCTCGTACCAAAAACGCCTCACGGCATATTTCCTGAAGGCAGCCTGCGTCTCCCTTGCCATCAGCCTGGTGGTGTTGGCGGTGGTGCTGTCCATGATGCAGCTTCTGCTCCATTCCGGGCTGTGGGATTATTTTCATGATCTGGGCTATAAATACCTCATTGCCGCCGAATATCTCCCATCGGTGGTGGCAGTGGCGCTTACCGTGATATGCTTTATTGTCTCCTTTTCCGTCAGAATCAACCGCAGGGTCAGGTATGTGGAGTACCTGTCCCGGGAAATCCAGAAGATCCGGGAGGAGGGCTTTGGAAGGACCATGGAGCTGCAGGGGGACGATGAAATCACCCGGCTGTGCGCCGTCATCAACGAGATGTCCGTCCAGCTTCGGGAAAAGGAGGAGAGGGAGAAAAGGCAGCAACGAAGCAAGGATGAGCTGATCACCAATGTGTCCCATGACCTGCGCAGCCCCCTTACCTCCATCATCGGCTATGTGGAGCTGCTGAAGGAGACGGGGCCCGAAGACAGGCAGCGCTTTGCCGAATACATCGAAGTCGTGGAACGGCGTCTGACAGGGCTGAACGGGCTGATCAACGAACTGTTTGAATACACGAAGCTGAACTCCGCCGACCAATTACCGGACATGGAGAAAAGGGATGTGCTGGAACTGCTGCGGCATATCCTCTATGAATATAAAGTCCTTATGGAGGCGGAGGGCCTGACGCTTTCGTGGCAGCTGGAGGCGGAAAGCCATATGGCCCATATCAATACCCGGCAGATGGTGCGGGTGTTCCAGAATCTGCTGGACAACGCCCGCAGGTACGCCCACCGTGCCGCCCCGGTAACCGTGACGGCACAGGACACGGGCCGGCTCCATATCTGTATCACCAACCGGGTGGCGGATCCTCACGGCATTGAGCCTGACCGGATCTTTGAGCGCTTCTACTGTGGAGACCGGGCCAGGAGCGCCCCCCAAAGCTCCGGGCTGGGGCTTGCCATTGTAAAGCGCATCGTGGAGCTCCACGGGGGCCAGGTGGACGCATCGCTGCAGGGACAGGAGCTGTCCATCCATCTGTTCCTCAAATAATGCTTGTGATGATCGCTTCGAAATCCTGCTTTCCGATGCCTGTTGTCCTTGCCATATCTGTGCCCTCATACCTGGTTCCAATGTGCTTTTTGTAATTTTTCTGCTATAATGATAATATATATTCGCCCTATCGGCAATCAATAAAAATGGAATTGCATTTCCCAAGGTTTTCAGGTAGAATGGAGTTGTTTACGAATCACAGACGTCGGGGATTGGCAGGCAACGGAAAGGTCAACCAGGGAAAGGGTACGGCTGCTTCATGACTCATGAGATACAGGATGAAAGATATTTTGTGGCTGACGAAGCCATATATGACGCGTTCTTTTTGCTCCTGAAGGAAAAGGACATGGACAAGATAACGGTTTCCGATATCATAAAAAGGGCCGGAGTGGTGCGCAGCACCTTTTACAACCACTACGAAAACGTCCCGGCTCTTGTGTCGGCCATTGAGGATAAGACGATCCAGGACATTTTCTCCCTCATGGAGACGTTCCACCCGAAGAATGACCATGACATGTGCAAAACTTTTTTCCTGACGATATGCGGCTACACCAGGACGAACCCGTTTCTGGCCAATCTGCTCAGAAGCCCCAGAGGGGACGGGTTCTTTGAGAAATCCATCACCATGCTCCACCGCTATGTGGCGAAGGTCATGCAGGATACGGAGCCTTCCGAGCACAGCAAAGAAGAGGTATCCTACATGATCGCCTGTTCGATCGGCAGTACGATCGGCGTCCTTCACAAATGGAGCAGGGAGGATTTCCAGGCTCCGGCAGAGGTGGTGGCCGATATCCTGACCCAGGCCTTTATGGCGGGCATGCTCCCCTTTATGTCGTAGGGAGCTCCTCGTCGATCAGAACGTCCTGCCGCTTTATCTTCCTGGTGGAATTTTTGAGGAAAGGGTGCTTCCGGACGACCAGCCCTGTAATCTGGCGGTAGCTGGGCTGGCCTTTGTTGTATTTGTCCAGAAACGCCTGGAGCTCCTTCTGGATTTTCTCCTCATTCATCCGCTTTGCCGCCACCACGTCCTGATCCGGGTAGATCCTGGCGGTGAGCCCGTTGTTCTCGCCGGTTACCACCACCTCGCCCACCAGCTTGTCCAGGGCCAGTTTGTTCTCGATCTCTTCCGGGGAGATGTTCTCGCCGTTGGAAAGGATGATCAGGTTCTTGACCCGTCCGTTGATGAACAGGAACCCGTCCTCGTCCAGATACCCCTTATCCCCTGTGTGGAGCCATCCGCCTTCCAGGGTCTTTGCAGTCTCCTCGGGCATTTTGTAATAGCCCTTCATGACGCTGCTGCCCTTCACCAGGATCTCGCCGTCCGCAAACGATATCTCCACATTGGAAAGAGGCCTGCCGATAGAGCCTGCTTTGTGGTCGTCCGGCAGATTGCAGCTGATTACCGGGGAGCATTCCGACATGCCGTATCCCTCCAGGACGTCGATTCCGTAGTCGGCAAATTTATCGATGTAATAGGGATCCAGATGGGCGCCGCCGGTGAAGATGATTTTCAGGTTCCCGCCGAAAGCCTTTGCCGCTACCAACTTTTTGGGAATCAGAGGATTGGCGGCGGAAAGCCTTTTATAGATTGTCTCCAGCATCAACGGCACCATGAGCATCACGTCCGGCTTGAACAGCCCCATGTTCTTTACCATATGCAGAAGGGAATCGTTGATGCATACGGTGGCCCCCAGGGAAAATCCCTTGAGCCAGTCCATGACGAGGCAGAAGGCGTGATGGATCGGAAGCACGCTGAGCATCACGGTTCCGGGCTCCCTGGCATAATCCACGGCCGCCACGTTGGATGCCAGGTTGTCCTGGGTCAGCATGACGCCCTTGCTCTTCCCCGTGGTCCCGGATGTGAAGATGATGGTGGCCGTGTCCCCGGGAGCGGGGCTGTCGGAGTCGGCGTCTGTGCCTTTGGAAAGCGCCATCAGAGACGGCAAAGACGCAATCCTGGCATCCGGCACATCCGGTTCCTGCTCCTGCAGGATCCATATTTTTTTCAGCTTCGGACATCCGGCCGCGATCGCATCTAAAAGGGCGGTGTGCTTGGGGCTCAGGAAAAGCCCTTCGGAATCCGAGCGGTCGATCAGGTCCACCAGATCCTCCCCGGGAAGATTTGCGTCCAGCGGCACGGCCACGTTCCTGCCTGTAATGATGCCCAGGTAGCTTTCGATCCACTCCACAGAGCTGGCTCCGATCAGAGCGATATGCTTTTCCCGGAATCCTTCCGCAAGCAGGCCCTTCCGCACCATGGCTATGTTCTCCGCCAGATGGCGGTAGCTTCTTTCCCGGATCTCCTTTTTTGCCAGCCACTTTACCGCCATGATGTCGGCATGTTTTCTGGCGCTTTCTTCTAAAATATCCCTGATGAGCATTTTTGTATCCCTCCCTTCCGGTCCTGAACCGGCCTTACGCCTCTTCCTGTAATCTTTCCATTAGCTCAAGGGCTTCCGCAACGGTAAGGATCTGTACCAGGTTTTCTTCTTCCAGTTCGATGTCGAAGGTATCCTCCAACTCTCCCAGGAAGGACATGAAGTCGAGAGAGCTGAATCCCAGATCCTCCCGGAACCTCATATCGTTTGTTATCTTCTCCGGATCCATGTTGCAATACTGCGCTACGATTTCTTTGAACTGCATTTCCTGTGTCATCTTTTTCCTCCTGAATAAAATGCTGATTATATTATATCTGTTCCATGATCTCCCCGATGGTCATGTCCGGTTCCGCGATGCCCTTGAAGAGGATGCGCATCATATAGTAGTAGAGGAGCTCCATGTCATGCTCCTGCAGATGGGCCGTCTGGTAGTGGAAGGAGAAATTCATCTCTCCGCTTCCGGTATGGGATACCGTCAGGTACATTTTCTTGGTGGCCGCGCCGTTTGCGAACCATTTTGAATGCTGGGGTATGTTGACCAGGTGGGGATTGTCCATCTTCACCGGCATGGGCTGATAGGTGAGGTAGCAGCTCTCATAGGTGGTGTTCTCCGGCGTATGATAGCGCTTCCGCAGCTCCTCCCAGATCAGGGCGGGGTCGTAATTGCTGTGCATGTAGATTCGGTTCTGCACGTTCTGGATCTCGTAGGCGGCCGCCAGGAAGTCCATATCGGCGGGAATCACGGTCCTGCAGGGGAACATGATCGTCCGGCTTCCCCCGGAGGTCCACTCGTCGTGGGTGGAGCGCCTGGAGATGAAGTTCTCGATCGTGATGTCCTCCTGGCCGTCATTTACCTTGGAAAGGTAGGTGCGGATGCCCAGGAGCAGCAGGTTCGTCATGGAAAGCTGATGGTTCATGCAGAAAGCGATCAGATTCCTTGTGGGCTCCGGCTCCAGATAATAATCCTTCACCTGCACGAAAAGATTCTTCAGCTCGATGTCCGCCGCCCTTAACGCCTTGTTTCCGTGCAGCTTCCTTGCCTCCTCCAGGACGGCAGGCCCCTGGATATCGGAATAGAGGGGCTCGCCCAGGGCATCCAGCTGGTCGTCCCAGAACTTCTTGTCCTTGGCAAAGCGCTTCTCGTTATTGGCCCTTTTCAGATCCTTGTCCAGCACATCCTCGAAGACGGCCAGGTCTTCCGGATAGGCGGAGCCGAATTTGTAGTGGGTATAAAGCTGCATCAGGTCATTGATCATCACCACCAGCCCGCAGGAATCGATCAGCCTGTGATCCATATGGATGAAGAATCCGTTGTAGCCCTCAGGGAGCTTTACCATGGTCACATCGCACATCGGGATGTTGTCCCCCTCAAAGGTTTCGTAAGCCCACTGCTGCATCAGCTGGTCCGCCTGGGCGAGGCTCATGCCGGACAGATCCTTAAACGGGATATCCCTTGTCTCTTTTTTTACGATATACTGTTCGACGTCTCCATTTTCATTCGGCTTCGTAAAGCGGATCCTCATACAGCCGTAACGCTCGAATTCCAGCTGGAGACATTTTTTCAGAAGCCCGAAATCCAGAGGCGCCTGCAAGGACGCCACAACGCTGACGCCTGATACCTGTTGGGTCCGGTACTTTTTGATCCAGTCGTGATGCATTTTCTGCGCCGCGGTTAACGGATAATATTCTCTCATTGAATTACCTCCCTGTTCTCTTCCCTGCAAAGGTAACACATTCTGTCTGCGATTTCTACCCTATTATGGACTTAACGGACACTTTTTATGAAAGTAACCGACATCTGGGGGCGTTCTTCAGGAATATGCCGACAACGTTTGAAACGCCGGCTTATTGGGCCGGCGTTAAATCGCGGATATCAGATTGCGGGAGGGAAATCAGATTTTCTTAAGTTACTTTGCGGGCATAAAATTTGCCATATACCCTGACTTATGGGCGAGAAGTGCCGTAGATATAGCGGCTGGCTTCATTGCTGGAGGGCTTGTCGTATGTGTTAAAAAAATGCAGAAGCTTTTTCCGGTAAAGCTCCGGCTGTTCGTAGGCGCTGCAAAGATGCCTTGCCTCCGGTATGATTGCCAGTTCCTTTGGCGCCCGGCACAGAGCATGGTTATGAACGGAATTCTTCATATAGACATAGGTGTCCTTCTCCCCGTGAAAGAACAGCACAGGCCTTTGATTGGTCTTCAGCGCTTTTGCCGTGTCGGCGTCCTTCATGCGAAAGCCCCCTAAGAGCCTGCAGAACAGGTCTACCCGAAACAGCAGCAATCCGATCCAATGCAGGTGGAACCACCTGGCGGCCAGATCCTGGAGCTGGCCCTTCATGGACCGGAATCCGCAGTCGGCGATGAGGCCTCTTACTTCCTCTGGCAGCCTGTGCCCCGCGGCCATCAGTACCGCCGCCGCCCCCATGGATTCGCCGTACAGATAGATGGGCAGCCTGTCTTTGTTCTTTCCGGCCGCATACCAGGCCCATTCCTGGATATCGTATTGCTCCTTTGCCCCGAAGGTGATGAATTCTCCTTCGCTCTCTCCGCAGCATCTCTGGTCGATGAAGAGCAGGCTGCACTTATGCTCATGAAGGAACCTTGCGATGTTTGCAAAATCTCCGAAGCTGCTGCCTTTATAGCCATGGCATAGCACGACGATGCGCTCCGCGTCCTTTGCCGGAAAGAAGGAAGCGTGCAGCAGAAGGCCGTCTGCGCTCCTGATATGGCAGTCCTGCATGGCCTGGCCCTGGCACCACGCCTTGCCGGCTTCATACTCTTTCTCGAATTTGTACCTGGGATGATTGACCTTCATCTGGGACAGGCGGAACCATTTCTTGACATCCCGCTTGGTCCTGCAGTGGACTGTCAGCTCGAAAAAAGGCCAGCCCAGGGACAGAAATATGCCTGTGGCGGCTGAGACGGCGGCTGCAATTTTAAGGATTCTATGTTTCATGGCGGATATTCCTCTTGTTCTTTGGGATAATCTTTGGAGCAGTCTTTCAGAATACAGTATATACCATTCGGGGCCGCCTTACAACTGTTTTAAAATTCTGGTAACTCTTCTTGACGAAAGAGGGAATTTTCTGTATAGTAGATATATCGACAGAAAGATTTCTGTAAACTGCAGACTGTCAGGATTTACAGTGATGCCTCTGGGAAAGTGCTTGGCTGGCGGTCGGCGGTCGGGTTGTACTGTAAATTTAGCCGGTGCGCAGTATGGATTTCAGGCTGTATCATGATGAGGAGGTACGTGTATGCAGGAAGTGATCAAAATTTATTCCAAGGCCCACCCGAACATCCAGTTGAAGGCGATTCCGGGACATTTCGTGACCCCGAATTCCCACGTCAACTATTTTCTGGACATGACGACCTTGAAGGCCAGGCTCAGCGAGGCGTCCATGGTGGCGAGAGAGCTGGGAAGGCAGGTTATGATATCGACGGTGGTGGACACGATCGTCTGCATAGACGGCTGTGAGATCATCGGCGCGTTCCTGGCGGAGGAGCTGACCAGGGCGGGAATCTATTCCAGAAACGCCCACAAGACGATCTATATCATCACGCCGGAATATTCCACATCCGGACAGATGATGTTCCGGGACAACTATCTGCCCATGGTCAAGGATAAGAACGTGCTCCTCCTTCTGGCCAGCGCCACCACGGGAAAGACAGTGTCGAAGGCCATCCAGACCCTGACCTATTACGGCGCTTCCATAAGCGGGATCAGCGCAGTGTTCAGCGCCGCAAACAGCATCGTGGGGATTCCGGTGAATTCCCTGTTCACCACGGCGGACATTCCGGACTATACGACATACAGCTCCGAAAAATGTACCATGTGCAAGGAGAAGAAGCCCATCGATGCTTTTGCCAATGCCTTTGGGTATTCCAAGATCAGCTGACAGTCCCGGCGATATTTGAAGATTCCTTTCTGGCAGGACCGGCGAAGGGCGGTTCTGCCGGAAAGGATTTTTGTCTGTCTATATCCGGGGGCCGATCTACAGGCGCGTCCTTCGAGTACGAATACGGAGAATGATGCATCATACAGATTCCGATCTTTACGATTCTAAATATCCCCCGGGCGAAATGCGATGTACCTCGCCCTTTTCACCCATCTCCTGAAAATACAGTTCTGTGGCCGTAGGATTATGCACCTGTCTGCCGTCCACGGAAAACTCCAGCCGCTGCCAGGCCTGCACATAATCGTAAATCTGGATATTGGTGGCGTACCATATGTCATCATGCCCGCCGGTAAAGGCGGCGAATTCTTCTATCACATTCCAGTTGGCGTTCACCTCGAACTCATAGCTGTGCCCCCAAAGGTAGAACATCCAGGAGCCCCACAGGGGCGTCTCTTCCACGAACTTCTTCGCAAGTCCCATCAGCTCCGGGTCATTGTGATGGCAGGTCGCCTCCAGCCTGAGCCAGTCTCCCGGCAGGTCGAAGGAGTGGCTGGAGATGACCGTCCTGCCGTATGCCAGCCCTGCCTTTTTCAGACAATCCACAGTGGCATCGCTGTAGGTGCCGAAGGGGTATGCCATTCCCCGGATAATGGTGTGGAATTGGTTCTCCAGATTCTCCCGGTCCTTCAGCAGCTCCCACATGGCCAGATTCTCCGGCAGCCTTTCCAGAAAGGGATGGGTCAGCCCATGCACAGCCACTTCGTGCCCGCTGGCGGCGTAAGTCTCGGTGGCCTGTCTGGCGGTGAGCCTGCGGTGGAAGGCTCCCTCCGGATAAGTGGTCCCCTCCGGCGCGAACAATCCGCTGTTCAGATTAAAAGTACCCTTCAGGCCGTTTTTATCCATGATATCCATCAGCCTGATGTCCTGCTCCACGCCGTCGTCATAGCTCAGGGTGAGCGCTTTTGCCTTCCCCTTTGGGAAGCGCATGATGAGTCCTGACATATGTATTCCCTCCTTCATGATGGGGCCAGTCTGTACATGGCCTTATCGTTCGTTTAGTCCTGTACATATTGTAGCATAAACATGGCAAAAATCCAGTAGAATTTGGAGAAAACATCCATGCCCTATATCTTCCGCAGATACCGCCTCAGCAAAAAGCGGATCCACACAGCCGATGACGCAAATGCGGGCAACATGAAGACAATAGTATCTTCAAAAACCGCTTTCCCGATCCAAAAGGAGGGCAGCGGGGACATGATATACTGCGCGTCCTGCCGGAGGAAAAACGGCACAGCCGCGCCGAAGATTAGGAGCGAGGACAGCTTTGCTACCGCCATGCCCTCCAGCTTATTGGAGGAGAACGCTACGATCAGCAGGGCCACGATGACGCCCTGTAATGTGCCTCCTGCCGACAGCGATAAAATGTCTGCCAGGGAGCGGGTGCTCAGCCCGAACACAGGCAGCAGAGCTGCGGTCACCAGAAAAGCGGCTGCGGCGGGGAGGCAGAACCTTGCGGCCAGATAGCCCTTCCTCCCCAAAGGGGTGACGAACAGATACGCCGCCGTCTTTTCATCGGCCTCCTCCAGGGAGACCATGGCCGAGATAAAGCAGAACATGGCGGGGGAGAGCATGGAGAGGAATATGTCGATCAGCGCATAGTAGGGGGAGAGGACTGCCGATTTGGAGAACCGCTCCGTCAAAACGGCTTCCAGGAAAGGGATGCCGAACCGGATCCCAAGCCCCGCCAGAACCGGCGCGAGACAGGCGGCAGACAGCATCATGTCCCGCCGCATGAACACCAGCATTTGCAAAAAACCTGAACGGATTGCTCTCATAGCTTCGCACCTCCCATTTGGGCCCACATGTTCAGGACACAATGTTTTGCGGCAGCGAACAGGACCGCTGTCAGCGCCATGACCGTCATTACCCCTGTGGGGGAGGGCGCATGGCCCGAAACCATATCCATGCAGACAGCGGCAGGGCAGTGCCGCAGCCAGGCCGGAGCGGCCCGGAATAGATGCAGGATGGCAGGGACAAAGCACACAAGCTCTACCGGCACGGTCCATAGGACAAACTGGTTCAGGCTGCCGATCCGCGTCGCGATGATAATGCCCAAAAGCGTGAAGACCGCGCTGGACATCACAGTGCCGGGCAGGACGATATGGAGCTTGACAATGCCGTGCTCCCCCGCGCCCACACCTGCCGCTGCGGCCAGTACAGCGGCCACCGCAAGGGAAATGGCGGACAGGGACACCACCTTCGCGGCTATGTATTCCTCTGCCCGGACAGGGGAGAGGGCCAGTGCCGCAGGCGTGCGCTGGCTCTTTTCCAGAAGCACAATCGCGCCCATGAAGAACAGGCCCATTGAGGCCGGGTCGGAAAAAATCAAAATGGCCGTGGCCTTTTCCCGCCCGCCCTCCGGAACGGCAGACAGAACGGCCACATAAATCGCTGTCAGGACAGCATACAAAAAGTAGAAACCATATCTTGCCTGGAACCGTATGTCCCATAAAATCAGGCTGCGCAGTCTCATATCAGCGTCCTCCCCGTAATGTCCATGAAAATGTCGTTCAACGTGGGCTCGCTGCTGTGGATGGACTGCAGACGGTTCTCTGAGATGAGCCGCTTAAGCTGTCCGTCGGCGGACAGGCGGTGAAGAGGGCAGGCGGCGCTGTGCTCCCCGTTTTCCAGCCAGGTATAGGTCACGGTGGCCGCGCCTTGAGACATAATCAGGTTGTGGGGGCTGTCAAGGGCGCATATTCTGCCGCCTACGATGAACGCCACCCTGTCGCAGAGCTCGGCTGCGTCCTGCATATTGTGGGTAGTCAGGAGGATGGTCTTCCCCTTTGCCTTCTGGGCCAGGATCATATCCTTCATCATGCGGCTGTTGGCAGGGTCAAGGCCGTTTGTGGGCTCGTCCAGGCAGAGCAGGGACGGGTCGTGCAGCAATGCCCTGACGAAATTCAGCCGGGCCTTCATGCCCTTGGAATACTGGGATACCCGCTTGTCCCCATCCCGCTCCAGGCCCACCGTCTCCAGAAGCTCGTCGATCGGACAGGGCTTTTTCTCATACAGGGATGCGAAGAAGCGCAGATTTTCCCTGGCCGTCAATTTCTCATACAGGGCGGAGAATTCAAAGTCCACCCCGATGTCCTCGTAAAAATCCTTTGTGCGCTCCCTGCATTCCACGCCGTTCACCATGGCAGAGCCCTGGTAACTGGCCAGCATCCCCGTCAGCACTTTCTGCAGGGTGCTCTTCCCGGCTCCCGAGGGGCCTAAAAATCCAAAAATCTCGCCCGGTGAGACCGAAAAGGTCATATCGGAAATAAAAGGCTGTTTTGTGTAGCTGAACGAAAGATGGTTGACCTGAATCATGGAAATGCCCTCCTTATACTATATGACTAAAACAAACGGAATAGTCAGTTAAAGCCCTGTTTTAAGTCCGGCCGCCTGCCGGACTTTCTGGACAACAGATAGAAAACAGTATACAAATGTGGATTCAGATAAGCTGCGCCACTATGCCATAAATCAGGGTGCGCAGCGCCTGGTCATAAGCCTCCCCGATCTCCGCTTTGTGCAGGGTCGCGTAATAGACTGCGTGGAACGCGGCGCTGACGACATTTATGTCCACGTCTTTCTTCACAGGGAGCATCGCGAGCATTTCCCCGATGGTATCCGTATCGTCCTGCAGATGGGCCTGTACCACCTCCCGGGGCAGTCTGCGCGCAAGCAGCTCCACCTCGCCGGTGCCGATCAGCTTCAAAATCGGCATTTCCTCCGCCATCTTATAGAACGCGTAAATCGCATCGGTCAGCTCCTCCGCCGAAACTTTTGTGCCGGAGAGCCCGGAAATCACCTGGAACAGTCTGCGGTTGATGCTCTGCTGCTGCTCCTGGATCACCTCGAACAAAAGCAGCTCCTTTGACTGGTAAAAGAGGTAGAAAGTCCCCTTGGGGATATTCACCCGCCTCACGATTTCGTCTACTGTGGTGCGGCGGACGCCATATGTGGCCAGGCAGTCCGCCGCCTCTTCCTTCAACCTCTCCCTGATATACGCCCGCTCCTGCTCTGAATAGCTTTTCGGCACCCCAATCCCTCCGGTTTGACTGAAAATGTATTTATGGTCATTATAATCATTTCCCATGGCCCTGTCAAGCGTTTTCAGGGAAAAGAAATCGCCGTCTGGCCTTTCATGGGCAACAATCCGAAATAGCTATAGGACAGAAAACGCCTGTAGATAGAATAATTCTATGAAACGTAGAATGAAATCGCCGATGCGGTTATTGCACGGGAGGCGTCCGGCAGGTATCCTGGAGGAGACGGTTGCGCGGAGCCTGCTGCAAGGCGGCCGGGGAGGAAGGGGAGCACAGAGCAGGAAAGAAGCAAAGAGCAGAAAGAAGAGAAGCAAGGAGCAGGAAAGAAGCAAAGAGCAGAAAAGAAGCAAAGAGCAGAAGGGAAGCAAAGAGCAGGAAAGAAGCAAAGAGCAGAAGGGAAGCACAGAGCAGGAAAGAAGCAAAGAGCAGAAGAGAAGCACAGAACAGGGAGGAAACAGCATGAATCTGCGGATAGGCGAAAACATCAGGCGGCTGCGCCGCGAAAGGAATCTGACCCAGGAGGAGGTGGCGGCCCACCTTGGGATTTCCTTCCAGTCCGTCAGCAAATGGGAGCGGTGCGATGGGTATCCGGACATCACCATGCTGCCTGCGCTGGCCCATTATTTCGGCGTAAGCGTGGACGTCCTGATCGGCATGGACCAGATGGCAAAGGCGGAGAAATACGATGAAGTCAACCGCCTCTGGAAGGAGAACAACAGGAGGGGACGGCATCAGGAGAACGTCGTCCTCATGCGGGATTCCCTGAGGACATTTCCGAATGACGGCCTGCTGCTGGTACAGCTCTCCACATCCCTTGAAAAGCTGGATGGGACGAAGGAGGAGAAGGCGAAATACCTGAGGGAATCCATAGCCCTTCAGGAGCAGATCCTCCGCTACGGAGAGGATTCGCAGGTGCGCAGCGCCACCCAGTACAACATCTGCTTCTCCTATTGGAAGAACGGGGAGCAGAAAAAGGCCCTGGAACAGGCGGGGAAGCTGCCGAATCTGTACAAGGCCCGGGAGAACGCGCTGGTGTTCTTCCTGGAGGGCGAGGAGAGGCATGAAACCGCAAAAGCGGCTCTGGAGCCCCTGGCCTGGTCTGCGGAGCTCCACCTGTCGATTCTGGCAGAGGCCCTGGGAAAGCCCGCCTATCTGGAGAAAGCGCGAGAAATCCGCAGGCTCCTGCTGGGCCATGGGGAAGAGGACAGCGCCGGGCCCGTGCAGGAAAGGCGCCAGAATGAGCCACGGGATGAAAAGAGGGGATGAGAGGGGGAGGCTGGCCATTGTGCTGACCGCGACCACGGCGCTGGCGGCGGGAAACGTGCTGCTTCGATGGAGCATAGGAGAGGCGCTGGACAGCGGGAAACCGGGGGGCGTATCTCCCGGCTGTGGCAGCTCTGCTTCTGGGGGTGTCTCAGCTGCTGCTCTATACCAGGCAGATGCTGTCCGCCGAGATGCGGGAAGATATCTACCGCAGGATCCAGCGCAAGATCCTGCACAGCTCCATGGAGGCTTTGGGAAAAAACGATTTGGGCGGAATCTCCGCCCGCTATATAACGGATGTGGGCCAGATTGACGGTTTTATGGACCGGCTGCTGGGAAAGGCGCTTCCGGATCTGGCGGGATGGCTGATCGCCGTAGGGCTGCTGTTCTGGCTGAGACCTGCTTTTGGGGATTGCCGCCAACGGGGCTTTCCAGCGCTGGCTCGTGAGCTTTCGCAGGCTGCACGATATCCTGGATCTGGAAGAGGAGCCGTTAGACGGGAGGGATATGGGCTTCGAGCTCCGGGCGGAATCGGGGATTCTGGCCCGGGGAGTGGCGTGCCGTCCGGGGGGACACAGCGTGTATGAGGATCTGGACCTGGAGCTGGGGAGCAGGGGCCTCTATGTCATGAGCGGAGAAAGCGGAAAGGGGAAGACCACCTTTTTCCGGCTGCTGACGGGGATATACCCCTATGAGTCTGGAACGCTCTGCCTGTTCGGGAGAAGCCTGAGGGAATATTCCCTGAAGAGCCTCCAGAGCCAGATCGTCTATATGACCCAGGAAGACGCGCTGTTCCAGGGGACTGTCCGGGACAACATTCTGTGGCGGACCAGGGCGGATGACGGAAAAGTTCTGGCTCTGCTGGAGAGGCTGGGACTGGACAGATGGATTCTGGGGCTGGAAAAGGGGCTGGAGACCCATGTGGTCAACGGAGGGGCTGAATTTTCCGGCGGCCAGCGCAAATGCCTGCTTCTGGCCAGGGCCCTTCTGGAGGATTCCGCCGTCTATCTGCTGGACGAGCCCTTTGCGGGAGTGGATAGGCAGCACAGCCTGCTGATCTGGAAGGAGCTTGACAGAGTCGCCCGGAATGCGCTGGTCATTGCAATCAGCCACGACCAGTCCCTGCCGGAAGGGGCAGCCGAGGGCGGGATTTTGCTTCCCATGGGCCGCAGCGCTTCCGGAAGCCGGGGAGGCGTATGCATAAGGGAAGCGGGTTTGGGAGGGACATGGCCGCGGAATGGCTGACGAGGCGTGTGGGGAAGAATGACCGGTGCGGTCAAGACTTCAGCAGCAGCGCCGACAGGGCCCTCCTGAACCTTTTGCCCAGGCCCTGTCCGGCTGCCCACTCCACCGCCATGGACAGATAGCGGAACAGGGACTCGGCGGCAAAGCCGAACACCACCATCAGCAGGATGCAGATTTCCGACATGGCGCTGATGGCGAACAGCTTGCCCAGGAAGAGGCCGGAGAAGGCCAGGCAGAACAGGTTCAGCGCAAGGATGCCCCATTTCATGCGGTTGAAGGGGTAGCTGATCTTGCCCAGGATCATGAAGCCCACCACGGCCAGCAGCATGGTGGAGGCCGTGGCGATGCCCTCCTTCGGCAGGGACAGGGCCTGGCCGCAGACCACCAGAGCGCCTACCGCCAGCACGTCCGTGAGCCCTGCAGGCAGGGCCTTGAGCAGGACATTGCGGATGAAATGCCCTTCTATCCGCTCCCGGTTGGGCTCCAGGGCCAGCAGGAACCCGGGGAGCCCGATGGTGAACATGCCGATCAGCGATATCTGGGAGGGCTCCAGGGGATAGGTGATGGCAAGCACGGCGGAGAACAGGGCCAGCAGGAGAGAGAAGATGTTCTTCACCAGAAATAAGCTGGCCGACCGCTGGATATTGTTCACCACCCGCCGCCCCTCCCACACCACATTGGGCATGTGGGCGAAATCGGAATCCAGCAGGACCACCTGGGCTGCCTGGGCCGCCGCCTCGCTGCCCGAGGCCATGGCCACGCTGCAGTCCGCGTCCTTCATGGCCAGGATGTCATTGACGCCGTCCCCGGTCATGGCCACGGTATGGCCTGATTTCTGCAGGGCCTGCACCAGGAGCTGCTTCTGCCCGGGCGTCACCCGCCCGAAGACCGTATACTGGCTGGCTGCCGCGGCCAGCGCCTCCTCGGACTGCAGGGCCCCTGCGTCCACGAAGCGCTCCGCGCCCTCTATGCCTGCGCGCCTGGCCACTTCCGAGACTGTCTCCGGATTGTCCCCGGAAACCACTTTCACATGGACGCCCTGTTCCTTAAAGTAGGCGAAGGTCTCCCTGGCATTTTCCCGGATGGGGTTGGAGAGTATGACATAGCCGAGTGGGCAGACTCTCTCCGGAAGGCTGTGGGTCTGCGGGCTTTGCTGCGACATCGCACCTGACATGCATGTCGTTTTTCCGGCCGCCTGGTTCGGAGCCCGCCGGCATTCATCGTCTTCCGGCTCCGGGATCATTGACATGCCTGTCACAGCGTCCCCGCATTTTCCCATCACCAGCACCCGGTAGCCCTTTTTCAGATAAGGCCCGATCTCCCCGGCTATGGAGGGATAGTCTTCCCCCATCACGGACTCCGGAGCGCCCAGCACATATTCCCCGTCGGAGAACCGGACGGCGCTGTATTTCCGGGAGGAGGAAAAGGGCAGGGTGGCCAGAGGGGCCCGGGGGGCGGTAGCTGCCTGGTCCATAGAGGAACCGGCATTCTCCCCGATGCCTTCCCCGAGATCCTCCCGCTGGGAAAGCCCGGTTACATATTCCCTGATGGCCTGCATGGTGGCATTGTTGTCCTCTATGGCAGCGGCGTAATCCGCAAGCAGCAGGTCCAGTTCCCGCAGATTCCCCCCGGCCCCGGACAGGGCCTGTGCCCTGGGCGGATCTTCCCCGCTGTCCCGGCACAGGACTTCCGCCACCTGCATCCCCGGCTCCGTGATGGTTCCGGTCTTATCCACGCACAGCACGTCCACACGGGCCAGGGCCTCGATGCTCTTCATGTCATGGAGCAGGACGCTGCGCCCCGCCAGGCGGATGGTGCTCAGGGCCAGGGCAGCCGTGGTCAGCAGATATAAGCCCTCCGGAATCATGCCGATGACGGCCGCTATCATGGACACGATGCTGGTGCGGAGGGTCTCCCGGTTCATGAAGTAGGCCTGGGAGAACAGGATGGCGCCCACCGGAATGATTAGGATGCCGACCCATTTCACCAGTTGGTTGATGGAGCGCACCATCTCCGACTGCTCCCCGCTGCCCAGGGCCTTGGCCTGTGCGGTGAGCCTGGAGATATAGGATGCGTCCCCCACCCGCTCCAGCCTGGCCAGACACTGCCCTGCCACCACGAAGCTGCCCGAGAGGAGGTCGCAGCCGGCCTCTTTCCGGATTTCATCCGCCTCCCCGGTGAGAAGGGATTCGTTCACGGACAGGTTCCCGCTCAGCACCTTTGCGTCCGCGCAGATCTGGTCCCCGGCTGAGAGCAGCACCACATCGTCCTGCACCAGCTCCTCCGAGGGAAGCCGGATCTGCCTGCCGTCCCGCACTGCCACCGCATGGGGGGCATTGAGCATGTTCATCTTGTCCAGGACCCGCTTCGCCCGCAGCTCCTGCAGGATACCGATGACCGTGTTGCCGATGACCACCGGCAGGAAGGTCAGGTTCCGGTAGGAGCCCACCAGGCACAGCAGCACTGCCAGGATCAGGAAGATCAGGTTGAAATAGGTAAAGAGATTGGAAGCTACAATCTGTCCCGTGGTCTTGTCGGTGGTGATGTGGCTGACATTCACGAGCCCTCCGGCCATGCGCTCCTCCACCTCTTTGGACGTGAGGCCGGACAGGGATTCCGCGCCCCTGCAGACCAGACCGTCTCCGGGGGCCTGGTCTGTGCCCTGGTTTTCGAATTTCATTTCATCCATCCTATCTGTGCCGATTGTTTCGTCCATGTTTTTCATTCTGCCAATACCTTTATATCCAAGGAATGCCCTTCTTTTGTCTTATGTGACAGCATACCATTTTTTTCTAAAAATAATGCGGAGGTCCATCTTAATTTTTCTTAAAGATTGTCGCAAAAACCAGGCTTTCAAAAAGCCTGGTTCTTGTCTGGCGCTGTTCAGTTCGGCCGGGAATCCGGGTATTCAGGCCTTGGCATTCCCGTTCCTGCCGCTCCCCTCGGGAAAAGGTTCAGGCATTGAACACATACTTGTCCAGCCTGTGGAAGGCCTCCTGCACCCGGGAGAGGGGCAGGGCCAGGTTCATGCGGATATGGCAGGGGCCGTGGAACGCCCTTCCGTCCTGCCAGGCCACGCCCACGTCCCATCCGGCCTGCTCCAGTTCGTTGATGGTCTTTCCATGGGCTTGGCACCACTCCGTGCAGTCCAGGAACAGCATGTAAGTGCCCTGGGGCCTGGAGACCTTCACGCCGTGGAAATGCTCCGCGATGTAGGCGCAGGCAAAGTCCACATTGCCGGTGATCGTCTGGCGCAGCTCGTCCACCCACTCGTAGCCCTCAGGTTTATAAGCGCCGATCAGGGCGTACATGGAAAGGACATTCATGCTGTTGTAATGAGAGAGGGAGGACTCCTTGTCCACCCGGTCCCTGAGGGCTTCATTATAAATGATATGGTAGCTGCCCACCAGGCCTGCCAGGTTGAAGGTCTTGGAGGGCGCGTAGACCGCCACGGTGCGGTTACGGGCATCCTGGCTGACGCTCTGGGTGGGCACGTGCTTATACCCTTCCAGGATGATGTCAGACCAGATCTCGTCGGAGACCACCATCACATCGTGCTTCCGGCACAGCTCCATGAACTGCTCCACCTCCCGGCTTTCCCAGACCCGGCCACAGGGATTGTGGGGGGAACAGAATACGGCGGCGTGGATTCGGTTCTCCGTGATTTTCTTCTCCATGTCCGCAAAGTCCATGCGGTATGTACCGTTCTCGTCCAGAACCAACGGGCTGTGGACGATTCTGTAGCCATTGTTGCCCAGGGACCCGGTAAAGCCCACATAGGTGGGGGAGTGGAGGAGCACATTGTCCCCTCTGGAGCAGAACACGTTCAGGGCGCTGACCACGCCGCCCAGCACGCCGTTCTCATAGCCGATGCATTCCCAGGTGAGGCCTGTGGCGCCGTTGCGGGTCTCCTGCCACCGGACGATCGCGTCCAGGTATTCCTCCCTGGGGGAGAAGTAGCCGAAATGAGGCTCCTTTGTGCGGGCGATGATCGCTTCCTGCACCGTGGGGACGGTGGGGAAGTTCATGTCCGCCACCCACATGGGGATGGGGTCGAAGCCCTCCTTGGGGGCACCGGGGGCGGTGCCGTGGCCCAGGGCGTCAACGGCGATGGCGTCCATGCCTTTGCGGTTCAGGATTGACGTAAAATCGTATTTCATCTCTGGTATGTTCCTTTCTGTTTTTGGTGTACATATTGTACCACGGAAAGGACGGGTGTGTCCATAAATTACATTAAGCCATTCATTCCTATCCGCTGTCGCTATGATAAATCATAAGCCGGGTCATACGAGGTTAACTGTATTTATATGCCGATTAAAAATTTGATTGGTGAAAAGTAGATGCGGCAGAAGTTTGTTGCCGCATCTTAAAAGGTGGTGGCAAAACTAAATAACATCTTTCAATGCATTAGAGCGCCGTTAATCGAACTAAAGTTTTATAAGTAGTTTGATTTGAGAGCGCTCTATTAACAGAACAATTATTTAAATCCACATATAATTTTCAAAAAGAAAGCTATATGACATAGATTGGCTTTTGTAAGCCGAAACCCTTAGTAGTATATCATGCTTAAGCTTAAAGGTAAAGTAAATGCGTTAAATTTCAGCTTTGAAGGGAAAAAGAAGGGAAAAGATTGCATTAATTCCTTGTCAGTAATAAGCTCTCATAAGATAAAGGGGAAAATAGAAAAAGTATTTCGCAAAGGAGTTTGTATTGCAAGGAACAAGAGGAAGTAGGTGCTTGACATCCAAATATATATCATGCTACAATAATTAAGCATACTATTTAAAGAACAATTGAATATAAAAAACGAGCACAGCAGATAGAGAAGCTGAATGAAATAGAATCATGTTTTTGTGCAGGTTCAGGCGTTTCGCAAACGTCTGAGACAATTTATTAAGAATGAGGAACATATTTATGTTGAGTGTGCAGGGGGTGCTTTTGATAGTCTATGACATTGAGTCCGTTTTTTGGGACACATATTCCGATATCCTTATCTATTAAAGAAAACCAACCTGAGGAAAGGAGCAAAGGTGTATGAGGATTATGAGTAGAAGTTCATGTGATATGGTGTACCACAGGCCGGAATGCCGGTATGCGGGAAAAATCAAGAAGAAGAATCGGATTAAGATGGATTGGGAGGACGCGGAATGGAAGGGCTATCGTCCATGTAAGTGTTGCGACGGCATAGATTTTCTTTATAAGCTGGAAAAGGACAGCATTGCAAGGTATGCAGAACAGTCTGGCATGAATGTGGATTTAAAGGATAAGAAGGTCTATGTGCGGACGGATGTTGGATGCTGGAAGATTATATATAAAATTAGGGAACAGAGGTTTATTCTTCTTCACAGAAACTATGTGAACGGGAGAGTATGTCTGGAAGATGCTGAAAAGGCACCATTCCACCGCCAAGGCGATATTCCAGAGGCTGGAAGCATCATGAAGTATCTGAAATACATAAAAGAGCATGATCGATTCAAACAGAATGCACCGAAGGATTACCGAAAACTGCCACAGAGTACAGAACGGCAGAAGCGGTATTACAGAACGGCGAAGAAGCGAGAGGAGAAACGCAGCGCCAAAAGGCTGGACAGCTTATTCCTGATGATAGAAAAGCAGGAGGGGATAAAACAATTGTCCTACTGCTGATGCAGAGATAAAGATGATTCTGTAACATGACGGGACTGCGGCGAATGGATATGGAGGCAATGGTGTAGGAGCAGGATAAAAGAGCATGTCCGGATTGACAGGATTTTCGAGAAGCTCCGGGAAACTTTTGCCATAATCCAGTGAGGAGATGTGTCCAGATGGATATAGCGCACTTTAGAATAGAAAAAGGGAAGAAAATAATATACCAAAGCGTTGAAGCTCACTTGAATGGAACAGCCAATCTGGCCGAAGGCTTTGCCTCTAAAATCAATATGCCTAAGGCAGGCAGACTGCTGGGATTATTACATGACAGCGGGAAATTTGGCGCGTACCAGCAATATCTTCAGGAATGCATACAATATGAACTTGGCAACAGGAAAGCGCCTCCGGTAAAAGGAAGTGTGGATCATGGTGTTTTTGGCGCCGTCTATATCATGGAATTAACGGAAAATGAAAGGGATGCGTTTTCGCAGGTGATGGCTGAAATCCTGGCGATGGCTATCGCTTATCACCATGGAGGACTGCGGGATTACCTCGGCCTGGACACATCGACTCCCCTTTGGGACAGGATAAGGAACTATCAACAGGAGAATGGTGAAGAGTTTTGCCTTATCAAGACGGCATATGAGAAGATATACCCTGCCGATGAAATCAGAAATCTGTTTTCTGCTGCTGTGCGGGAGCTGAAGAACCTGAAGGAGGCCTTGTCCAATCTGTCAAACTTTCATTTGCATCTGGTTGTTAAGTTTTTATACAGCTGCCTGATTGATGCGGACAGAGAAGATACCCGAATTTTCATGGAGGGAATCGAAAATAAAGAAAAAAATTCGGACTGGGAAAAATACGGAAACCATCTTGAAGCTCATTTGGATGATTTACATAATCGCAGACTTAAAACAGATTCGGAGAAAAAAATCAGGGATTTAAGGGAAGAGATGTCCGAGGCCTGTTATCAGGCCGGGGATTGGCCTACAGGCGTATACAAACTGACAGTGCCTACAGGCGGAGGGAAGACTCTGGCGAGCATGAGGATGGCCCTGCGGCATATCCGAAAAAAGAGAGGAGCAGATACAGGCCATATCATCCAGGTCTTGCCCTTTACGGCCATCATAGAGCAGAATGCAGATGCCGTAAGGAATATCCTGGAATGTAAGGAAGACCTGTTGGAGCATCATTCGAATATCGTATTTGAAACAGGGGATGAGATGGAGAGCAACCTTTCGAAAGAGCGATACAGGCTCCTGACAGAGAGGTGGGAGTCAATGTTCATTTTTACCACTACAGTGCAGTTCTTGGATACAGTGTATGCATCAGGTACGCAAAATATCAGGAGAATGCATAACCTTGCAAATTCTGTTATCATCATGGATGAAGTGCAGGCGCTTCCGTTGAAGACCATGAAACTGTTTGGAGAATTGATTGATTTTCTCTGCCGTGCCTGTGACGCCACCATATTGCTGTGTACTGCAACCCAACCGAATCTGGAGGAACTACCCATTGGAATAAAGACCAAGGTCAGAGAAATTGTGCCGGATATTACCAGAAAATTTGCACAATTCGAGAGGATGACTGTTTTGGACAAGACCAGAGAAGAAGGATATACCGTGGAGGAAGCGGCAGCTCTGATAGCGGAGGTGAAAAAGACGGTAAAAAGCCTTCTTGTGGTGATGAATACGAAAAAAATCGTAAAACAGACTTACGAGATATTGAAAAAAGATATGGAAAGTCGGACGGAAATTCTTTATATTACAACAGAGCTCTGTCCGGCTCACAGAAGAGCAGTGATTTTGCATTTAAAGGAATTACTGGAGCAGAAGAAACCCGTTATTTGCGTAAGCACAAGTCTATTAGAAGCTGGTGTCGATGTCAGCTTCGAGGGAGTCGTCCGGAGTCTGGCCGGACTGGACTCTATAGCCCAGTCAAGCGGGAGGGGAAATCGTAATGGGGAAAGTTCCCATAAAGGGATTGCCTATATCATCAATATAAAGAATGAAAAGCTCGGCTCTATGATTGAGATTGTGGCAGGGAAAGAAAAGACGGAGTCGGTCTTGGATACTTACAGACGTAAACCCGAAGCATATCACAATAGTCTGCTGTCTCCGGAGGCTATGGCGGATTATTACCGGAAATATTTTGACGCAGAAGCGATTAAGAAGCAGTTGCGGTATCCGCTGGAGGATGACCCGGAGATGAAAAATATGTATATGTATTTTACAAATGACGGGGACAAAGTGCTGAAAAGGCGGTATACCAATAAAAATGGGAAGTACGGGCACACCTTGACCTATCCGTTTGAAGCAGCAGGCAAAAAATTCCATGTCATTGACCAAAATACGGTATCGATTTTGGTGCCTTATGGAGAAGGAAAGAAATTGATTACAGACTTTATAGAGCGAGAGGGGAGGTATGGACTTGATGAAATGAGAAGCTTTATGAAAGCTGCCAGACCATATTTCGTAAATATTTATACGGACAAACTGAAGGTTTATCAAGAGGCTGTTGTGTCGTCTCCGATACCGGGCGTCCTGATTTTGCGGGATGGATATTACGATGATGTGACCGGCATCAAAGAAGAGCAGACACTGAAATTTCTATCATATTAAGGGGGTGAGCCATGAAAAATGAGATAACTTATCGGGTATGGGGACGGAATGCTCTGTTTACAGATCCTGTTACGAAGATAGGAGGTGAAAAAAGCAGTCTTCAGATCCCTACGCCTCAGAGCATCAAAGGTGTGACGGAAAGCGTTTATTGGAAACCTTCTATAATGTGGATCGTAGATGAGATACGCATCATGAAGCCCATTCTGATGGAGGGAAAGGGAATCAGGCCTATCGGAGACAGGGGTAATGACCTGGCGCGGTACACATATCTGAAGGACGTAGAGTACTATGTGAGAGCGCACTTTGAATTTAACAGAAACCGCCCGGATTTGAGCCAGGACTGGAATGAAAACAAACACTATTTCATTGCACGGCGCAGTCTGAAGGCGGGGGGAAGAAGAGACATTTTCCTCGGAACGAGAGAATGCCAAGCTTATGTGGAGCCTGTGGATTTTGACAACGGAGAAGGGGCCTATGATGACATGGACATGGATTTCGGCCTTCAATACCATTCTATCGGATATCCGGATGAGACGGGAGAGAATCAGATGATAGTCCGTTTCTGGTATCCCCGGATGGAAAAAGGCCGGATTAAGTGCTGTAGACCGGAGGCATGTCCAAAAGAACATGTTGTCAGAAAGGCCTCTATGAAGCAGTTTTCTCCGGGAGTGAACTTTTCGTTTGCGCAGGAGGTGATGTAGAAGATGGGGATGATGGACTTATTGTATCATACCTATGAATATGCCTATGAGGCGAAGGACGCGGAACTGATAGAAAATTATCAGATGGCACAGATATCGGCCACAGCGCCCATTGAAGTATGGATAACGGAGAATGGGGAATTTGCAGGCGCTTCTTACATTTCGGATAAAAACCGGCAGAAAATCAGTATTCCTTGTACTGAAAAATCAGACGGACGTTCTGGAACAGATCCATTTCCTCATCCCCTGTTTGACAAATTGTCATATCTTGCAGGAGATGGGGGCGCTTACCAGGTAGACAATCAAAAAGCCCATGATACCTATATGCAGAATCTGCGGATGTGGTGTGGATCAAAGCATGGAAATCCGTATGTAAAAACGGTTCTGTGCTATCTGGAGAAAAATACTTTGCTCCATGATTTGGTAAGGACAGGAATCCTGGTGGAACCAAAATCCAAAGAATTTGACAAAAGGCTGAAAGAGGTGGTCAGGCTAGGGATTCGGCGGGATTTACAGACAGATTTGGAATTGTGGAGAGAGAAAAGTATCCAGGAAGACTTCAGAAATTACTTGTCATTGTCTCAGGGAGAAAAGGATTTCTGCTATTTTAGCGGGCAGATGGAGACTGTTTCGGAAAACCATCCTAAATCTATCTGGAACCGGAATGCCAATGCGAAACTGATTTCCGCAAACGAGAAAGAGAACCGGGGATTCGTCTATTCAGGGCGGTTCGAGACGGCAAATCAGGCGGCACAGATTAGCTATGAAGCTTCGCAGAAAATACATAATGCACTGAAATGGCTGATTCATAAGCAGGGGATTCCGATTGGCGATAAGATATTGATTGCGTGGGGTGTGGATGGAAGCAATCAGGAGGATATGTTTGGCAGCACAGATGGCTTTCTGGGGAAAGACGAGGATGAAGGGGAGAAAGAGGCAGTTGCGGATACCCAGGTTGAATTTGCCCAACGCTTGAAAAAGGCCATATATGGGAAGGAGCAGGATTTAGGGCATAATGAAAAAATCGCCTTTTTGGTTCTGGAGGCGACAACTAAAGGACGGCTCTCAGTTTCCTACTATCAGGAATACGGGTTTATACAATACGCACAGCTGATGAAGACTGTGGAGAGATGGCATTTTGCCCATAGCTGGAAATACGACTGGTATGATGCCCGAAAAGGAGTCTGGAAGAGCAGGATTATGGCTCCCTCTATCTTTGATATTGCGGAGTTTGCAGAGGGAGTGGAGAGAGACGTGAAAGGCGGTAAGGTGAAAGGAGATGGAAAAAAGAAGAAAATAGAGTCCAATGAAAAGATACTGGGAAATACGATAGTGCGCTTGCTTCCCTGTGTGCTGGAGGGGAGGGCGGTGCCGGAGGATATCAGCAGAAAGCTGTTGGCCAAAGCATGTCATCCATTGTGCTATAGCGAGGCAAACTGGAATAAATTGCTGAAGATTACCTGTTCTGTGATCAGGACAAAGTATAAGGAGGTGGGAAGTATGGAGATAAATAAGGATTCAATCGATATACCGTATAATTATGGGCGGTGGTTAGCTTGCGCTCATGAGATTGAACGCCGTGCGTTGCGGAGTGCCAGTGAAAAGCGGGAGACCAATGCAATGCGTCTGTTCACAAAGTATGCAGAGCATCCCAATAAATATATGGCTATCGTTCAAAGTAAGATCCAGGTGTACGAGACAAAGCTGGGACAGAAGGCATATTGGCTGCAAAATGAAAAATACCGGATTTCTCAGCAGCTCAACCAAAATCCACTGGAGAAACTTGTAGCGGCCAGACATTTGGACGGACGGATGATTTTAGGATTCGAAGCGCAGATGGAGACATTCCAGAAAAAAGAAGAAAAGGAAGCAGCGGCAGGAGGAGAGGCAAATGAGCGAATTGAAGAACAAAATTGATTTTTTGGCAGTTGTGAGCGTAAAGAATGCGAATCCCAACGGCGATCCTTTGAGTGGAAATATGCCCAGGGTGACAAATGACGGTCTGGGTGAGATTTCTGATGTCTGTATAAAGAGGAAGATCAGGAATCGCTGGATGGATATGGGAGAACCCGTTTTCGTGCAGTCAGATGATAAAAAGACAGATGGCTGCAAAAGCCTGAGCGAACGCGTGAAAGAACAGACGGAGTTGGCAAAGGCACAAAAGGAAAAGAAGAAGGATGAATTTGCCAAAATAGCCTGTGGAAAATGGCTGGATGTAAGGAGCTTTGGCCAGGTGTTTGCTTTTAAGGATAAAAAGAAGGATGAGGACAAGGACACCGAAGGAGTATCCGTAGGAGTGCGCGGGCCGGTTTCTGTCCATCCGGCATTCAGCGTGGATCCGGTTTCTACTGCGAGCATCCAAATTACGAAAAGTGTCAACAGCGGGACAAACGAAAAAAATCCGGATAAAAAAAGTTCGGATACCATGGGGATGAAACATAGAGTGGAGTTTGGCCTTTATGTGGTTAAGGGAAGCATCAATGTACAGTTGGCTGAAAAGACTGGGTTCACAGAAGAAGACGCGGAAAAACTGAAAGAGGCGCTTAGGACTTTGTTTTTAAACGATATTTCTTCTGCAAGGCCGGACGGAAGCATGCAGGTACACAATTTATATTGGTGGAAGCACAATTGCGCAATCGGCCAGTATTCTGCGGCTAAAGTGCATGGCAGTGTAAAAATCAGTCTGAAAGACGGTATCGAGGAGGCTCAGTCCTTTGAGGATTACAATATTGATACAGAGGAACTGCCAGGACTGGATGTGGAGATCATTAATGGGCTATAGGGAAGAGGATTACCTGATGCTTTCCGGCATCCAGCACTTTTCCTTCTGCAGAAGGCAGTGGGCATTGATTCATATCGAACAGCAGTGGGATGAGAACCTGAGGACTGTGGAGGGAAATCTTTTCCACAAAAAGGCCCATGACGGCTATTCCTCGGAGAAACGTAAGGATATCATCGTATCCAGAGGAATGCCGGTGTTTTCCAGAGAACTGGGGGTGAGCGGCATCTGCGACATTGTGGAATTTCGGCGCAATGACGCAGAGGGGATCGCCCTGTACGGCAGGGAAGGGAAGTACCTGGTCTATCCGGTGGAATACAAAAAAGGGCAGCCCAAGGAGGATGAGACGGACATTCTCCAGATGGCCGCACAGGCCATGTGTCTGGAGGAGATGCTGGCATGCAGGATTGAGAAGGGATATCTGTTTTACGGAGAGATAAGGCGTAGAATCGAAGTGCCCCTGGAGGAAGGGATCAGGCAGCAGGTAAGGGATGCCTTTGAGGAGATGCATCGGCATTACGAGCGGAAGTATACGCCCAAGGCAAGAAGGACAAAAGCCTGCAATGCCTGCTCCCTGAAGAACATCTGCCTGCCCCAGATAGCAAAGAAACAATCGGCCAGGCAGTACATTTCCAGGTGCATCGGAGAGGAGGAAACGGATTGAAGAGACTGCTCAATACTTTGTACATCACCTCGTCAGACCGGTATCTGTCTCTGGACGGAGAGAATGTGGTAGTCCTGGCCGAGCAGAAGGAGGTGGGCAGAGTGCCGCTGCATAATCTGGAAGCCATCGTGACATTCGGGTTCACGGGAGCCAGTCCGGCTTTGATGGGAGCATGTGCCCAGAGGAATGTGGCGCTTTCCTTTCTGTCCCACTCTGGACGCTTTCTGGCGAGGATTTCCGGAGAGGAAAGAGGAAACGTGCTTCTGCGCAAGAGGCAGTATGGCATCTCGGAGGATGCAGCAGGCAGCCTGGATATCGCAAAAAGCTTCATCATCGGCAAGATATTCAATGCCAGATGGGTGTTGGAGCGCGCTACCAGGGATCACGCCATGAGAGTGGACACGGAGAGGCTGAAAAAGGTCTCTGGACAGTTGAAATGTTCACTGGAAAGCGTACAAAAATGTGCGTCTATGGATACGCTGCGTGGAATTGAAGGGGAGGCGGCCAGTCTGTATTTTTCGGTCTTCGATGAATTGATTTTGCAGCAGAAAGAGGCATTTCGTTTTCAGGGCAGGAACCGAAGACCGCCGTTAGATGCAATCAATGCGCTGCTTTCCTTTGTATACACGCTGCTCACGAATATGACAGCCTCGGCCCTGGAGACAGTGGGATTGGATCCGTATGTGGGTTTCATGCACACAGACCGGCCCGGGAGGGCATCCCTGGCCTTGGATCTTATGGAGGAATTAAGGCCTGTGTTCGCGGATCGTTTTGTGCTGTCGCTGATTAATAAAAGGATTGTTTCGCCCTCGGGCTTTTATCAGAAAGAGAATGGGGCAGTCATGATGGACGATGATACCAGGAAAGCCGTATTGTCCGCATGGCAGTCCAGGAAACAGGAAGCTATCAGGCATCCTTTTCTGGAAGAGAAAGTAGAGTGGGGGATGGTTCCGTATTCCCAGGCGCTGCTGTTGGCACGCTTTATCCGTGGGGACTTGGACGCGTATCCGCCTTTTCTGTGGAAGTAGGTGATTTGGGGATGCTTGTGCTGATTACGTATGATGTGAATACAGAGACTGCCGCAGGCAAAAAGAGGCTGCGGCAGGTGGCGAAGCAATGTGTCAATTATGGGAGGAGGGTTCAGAATTCTGTCTTTGAATGTGAGATGGATGCTGCTAAGTGCAGGGAAGTGAAAGCGATTTTGGAAGAAATCATTGATGTGGAGAAGGACAGCCTGCGCTTTTATTATCTGGGGAACAATTATCGGAATAAGGTGGATCATATTGGGGTGAAGGACAGCCTGGATATGAAAGGGCCTTTGATTATGTAGTGCGAATCGGTAGCGAACATAGAAAGCCGAGGGGATCCGCACCGGAATTTTGAGGTGCTTTATGGGGTGTTTGGGTTTTGGGATATGATTGTTGTGGTATTGATTTTGTTTTGTTGTATGAATGGCTGAATATATTATGGTAGATAGAATATATTTTGGCTGTTTTTGCGGTCGTCCCCCGCGTGGGGACGTGGATTGAAATTCTGTGCCAATCCACCGATTATCTTTGAGGAATGTCGTCCCCCGCGTGGGGACGTGGATTGAAATTTAGGTCTCCGGATTCTCCGCTCTGCTTCGGCAGGTCGTCCCCCGCGTGGGGACGTGGATTGAAATTGATGGTTGTTACGAACTTTGTGCAGATTGCACGAAGTCGTCCCCCGCGTGGGGACGTGGATTGAAATCAGATTTGTTGTCACATCAACCAACACATTGCCCCGTCGTCCCCCGCGTGGGGACGTGGATTGAAATTGCATTAATCTGCGTCCTCTTATCGCCGAAAATGTCGTCCCCCGCGTGGGGACGTGGATTGAAATTCGTGGCTGACATATACATCCGTCACCGCATGAGCCGTCGTCCCCCGCGTGGGGACGTGGATTGAAATATCTCTAACAAATCCGACATGTTCAGCACTTCCTGTCGTCCCCCGCGTGGGGACGTGGATTGAAATAGGAAAGTTGAGGATAACGCAAAGTATTACGATGTCGTCCCCCGCGTGGGGACGTGGATTGAAATCGCAATCTTGCGGTTTGCCTCCGCCTCTGCTTCGTCGTCCCCCGCGTGGGGACGTGGATTGAAATTTAATTAAACACGGGCTTAGATGGCGTACTTAGTCGTCGTCCCCCGCGTGGGGACGTGGATTGAAATCATAATCGACACAAAAAAGTACATAAAGGCAGAAGTCGTCCCCCGCGTGGGGACGTGGATTGAAATCGACTTGAAAACAGTGGCATTTTCCGGCAGTTACACCGTCGTCCCCCGCGTGGGGACGTGGATTGAAATAGAAAAATACGAGACAAAAAATGCAGCGCAAGAAGTCGTCCCCCGCGTGGGGACGTGGATTGAAATAAATTGGGAAATATGGAGCAACTTATGACACCTGTCGTCCCCCGCGTGGGGACGTGGATTGAAATCAGAGTTTATTCTGCTCACACCTATGACCATGAATGGTCGTCCCCCGCGTGGGGACGTGGATTGAAATCAGAACAGTATCAGTCAAGATAAGGAGGGGTTCCGGTCGTCCCCCGCGTGGGGACGTGGATTGAAATAAACGCCCTGGGGCAGATATTTGGATGGACATATGGTCGTCCCCCGCGTGGGGACGTGGATTGAAATCAGATTTGTTGTCACATCAACCA
>OFFK01000302.1_pt1 | contig 43510 bp, 44 predicted proteins | sample 1521361 | NCBI WGS metagenome assembly OFFK01 (sample SAMEA3504096, study PRJEB24116) | mouse gut metagenome | biome: mouse gut; feature: mouse-associated habitat; material: faeces | place: Denmark | collected 2011 | reverse complement strand
GGGCAAAGTGGCCATCGCTTTTATAACATTAATTTTTAACTACTGATTCACATGAAATATACATACAGACCCACACATATTGACGAATGGCTGCCAATGGTATCGCTTTTGTCTGAGTATGATTTTACAGACAAGGATGAAGTCTATTTTGATTTCAGTGAAATACCATTATCAGACATTACTCCCGTGCATATAGTAACTTTCGCCTGCCTTATAGAGCATATCAAACGTTACGGAACAAATGTTCTGGCTCTTCAGACAGAAGTAAGCAGATATTTCTGGAATGATTTGAACTTCCGCGACTATTGGACAGGAGGACTGAATTTTGTCAGGGCACGTAAAGACACGGTTCTGAATTTGTGGCGGATTGTTGATGCTGAAAAAGAAACTCATTCAATAAATGTAAGAGATTATTTGAAACAGCATTTTTTCAAGCATAAGGATTTAAGTGCAGTGAAAAACAGTCTTGATGAAGCATATTATAATATATTTGACCACGCAATGGCTGACGGCAATGCGTTTTCATTCATCAGGTTTGATGAAAATACCGAAAGATTATTTGTCGCAGTCTGTGATTTCGGTGTTGGAATCGCGACTTTAGTCAAGCCGTTTATGCCTGAAGGAATAGATGACAGTGCTGCTATAATCAAAGCCATGGAACGTGCCTTTACGACTCAAAGTCAAGCACACAACAGAGGCTATGGACTTGACAACATCATTTCCACATGTACGGAAAATGATGATTTCTGCATTATTGCCAATCGTGGACAAGTTATTGTAAAGAACAATAATATCAATAGTTCCGAATTAGATTATTATTTTCCCGGGACAGTAATTTACTATGAATTATCGCTTTCTCATTTCCCGGATGAGGAAGACATGGCAGAATTTACATTATAGGAAGTAAAACAATGATAACTATATATCTCAAAGATTTGATGGACGGCAGAACTTACCCTGCTGCAGGTTCGCTATTGTATGACATTTTAGTTCAAGAAATAGATGATGGCGTTATGTTGAATGCCAAAAATGTCGCATCCATCCCATCCATGTTCCTGAATATGTCAATAGGTAAATTTATTGAAGACTACGGATATGACAGGATGAAAGGGAAAGTATCTTTTTCAAATATGACAAAAGTGCAGGGTGATATGATCAAGAAATATATATCCTCCGTGCTGGAGAGGGTTTCCTGCTGCATATAAGACAAAAAGCCGCCCCTACAAACTGTATGTAAACAGATATCACGCAACATACTACCTTTCATCAAGTAAGAACTACCGCCCTTCACCCCACGAAGGGCGGTTTTCGTGTCCTTTATCGGGGCAATCAATTGAAGTACATTTGCGTATGGATTTGTACGAAGCTATAAAGGAGATGAGAAGACTGACGGCTGAAGGGAAAAGCTTCAGCTTCACTTTCATGTCGTACAATTCATCATTGGGCAAAAGTGACGGCATCGTGGCTGTCAACCATGCGAGGCTGAGGAAAAGGGAATGTAAAGAACATCACCGGGATGCGGATTTTGTGGAGGCTTACCTGGACCTTGACACCATGGAACCGCGCAGGTTCTATCAGCCGCTACTGATGACATTCAACGGAGAAAAAGTTGTATTGAAATGAGTGATATAAAGAGAGTTTCGGACCATTCATTCGCCGCTCACTGTCTTGACGGCAGGGTATTCATCCTGGCAAACAATGTCAGCAGCGGCATTGACTCAACCTTTCTGAACCTTTCCGGAAATATGGGAGAAACATATCCGCAAAGTATAGGAGGATATAAAATTGTTCCGTTCGGCGCAGACAACCAGCTGCCGTCCCACATCAGGGATATAGTCGATTCCAACAACCTTGTACCAGGCATCATCGAGCGTCAGGCCGGCCTGCTGTTCGGTCAGGGAGTATTTCTGAACCAGCTGATGTTCAAGGACGGTGAAATCTCGCACTTATGGATGGAAGACAAGGATATCCAGGAATGGCTTGACAGCTGGGACTACATCTCATATATAAAAGGATGTATGGTCGATTATCTTCACCTGAAGGGATTCTTTGACGCCAAGTATCTGACCAAGGGCCACCGCATCGGCCTGACTCCCCAAATTGCATATCTTGAGCATATCCCGGCTAAAAATGCCAGGCTTGAATGGACGGAAACTCGCAAGCTGAAAGATGTAAAGCATATCATTGTGGGTGATTTCGAGAACTACTGCACCACGACCGGCGTCAGAAGATATCCCGTATTTGACAGGAAGGATCCGGGAAAGCATGCCGTCTCTGCATCATACAACAACACATATTCCTTTGCCCGTGACTTCTATTCCGTGCCTCAGTTCTGGGGTGCGCTGCGGTGGATAGTCCGAGGTTCTGAAATCCCTCTGATTTTCAAATATGTGACTGACAACGGGCTTAACCTGGCATACCACATCCACTCCAATTCCGCATACTGGGACTATAGGCGCAATGTCCTGCGGGGTGCACATCCGGACTGGAGTGATGCGGAGGTGGAAACAGAAATCGGAGAAATCACACGCAAGCTTCTCGACTCCATGACCAAAGTGCTGACAGGAAAGGAAAATGCCGGCAAGTTCTTCCATTCAATCGACATCGTTGACGATATGGGGCACCTTTCCGAGTGGAAGATAGAGCCTGTTGACCAGAAGATAAAGGATTTTGTGGAGTCACAGCTGAAGATCTCCGAAGCATCGGTATCTGCCATCACCTCCGGCATGGGACTCCACCCGTCACTGTCAAACATCATGGTAAACGGCAAACTGGCTTCCGGTTCCGAGCTGCTGTACGCATTCAAGCTTTACCTTCACTCCGATGTGGAAATTGCATCTAATGCGATTCTCGAACCGATTAACCAGGCCATTGCATTCAATTTTCCGGGCAAGAACCTCCGTCTTGGATTCTACCACAAGTCACTCCAGTCGGAAGAGGCCCTAACTTCATCTTCACGACTTAAAAACCAATGACATCATGCTTTTCAACAAGAACAACAAAGGCTCACAGGAACTTTACGAACTTACCGGTCTCCTGTATGCTTCGACAAATTACAGGTCGATTGCCTCTGAAGTGGAGCATGCGACAAGAGAGATTGCCCGTCTCGTCGGAGAAGAAGTCATCAGAAAAGCAGAGCAGGAGTACCTAAAGAGCATAGCGGATAACCAAGAATTTCTTGACACAGTCCGGATGCCTATTGCGCTGCTCGCAATTTTGAACTTTTCAAAACAGAATCTTGTCAGTCACAAAGACACGGGACGAAAACTGAAGGTTGATGATAACGAGAAAGTACCTTTCGAGTGGATGATCGACCGCGATGACAGGGAACAACTTGAAAGGTATTACCGCTCTTTGGACACCTTGTATGCCTATCTTATGGATACAGACCAGGAATGGCCGGAAAAGCATTCCTCAAAAGAGGCCATTGTCTCAAGACTATGTGAATTTGAGGAGGTATATCCAATCAGCGGCAGTTATTATTGTTTCTACATGTTCCAGCCTCTGATGCTTGAAGTGCAGAGGCGTAAGCTTCAGAAGTTTGTCAGCTCTGATGACATCAAGGCAGCAATTGACAACCCTTCCACACCGCTTGCCTGTGCGATGAGAGAATATGTGGTGCTCGGAGCTTTGCTCAAGGGTGTGCAGCGCTGGTCTGTAAGCGTCTTCCCAACAGTTGTCGCCAGAAGTTTTTCACCGAGCTATCAGGGCAATAACGAAAGTTCCAAAGCAACTGTAAATGAAATTGAGTGGTTTGTTTCCCGTATCAAGGCACAGATGTCTGAGACTGAAAAAGAAATCCTCTCACTTAAGAATGACGGCAGGAATCCATACGAAGGATTTCCTTTGCTTCCGGAGAATGACAGGAAAAACAAATATTTCACAATATGACAGAAATTGAGTTCTACGGAAGCGGCAAGAAGGTGAGCATACCTTCTTCCTGGAGTGAAATGACTCCGGAACAAGTGAGATTCGTCTTCCGTACATACGACAACAGCCTCCATCATGGAGCTTCTCCACTGGAGTTCAACATACGGGTACTATATCATTTTATGGGCATAAGGCGAACTTGGTGGAATGTCGTCCTGGAAAGCCTGTTTCCGGACAGGCTCAGAAAGATTTCGGAGAATATATATCGCCTATGCGAGGAGTGCCTGGCATTCCTTTTCGTCAAACCTGAGGAGGGAGATACGCACGTCAGACTATCGTACGATGCAGTGTCGAACTCCTTGCCGGAGGTCAGGGGCAGAATCGGCCGGCCCCTGATCGGACCGGCTGACCTGCTGCAGGACCTTACATTCTCTGAATTCCGGCATGCCGCATCTGCAATGAATGCCTTTTTCCGGACGATGAATGTGACGGAGCTGGACGAATGCCTTGCAATTCTATACAGGAAACGGTCACGTAAACCAAACAGAGCCGGAAGATATGTACAGGATATTGACAACAAGACAATGGAGAAAGACATCAGGAGAGTCTCAAAACTGCCTGCATGGCAGAAGAACCTTATAATGATGTGGTTTGCCAATTGTTTGAAGTATCTTCAGGAAGGGGTTGTGAACATTGACGGAGAAGAAATTGACATGTCGCTTATGTTTTCTGGAGAGAAGGGAACTTCCTCGGAAGTCTCTTTCACCTGGAATGACCTTTTGGTGCAGATTGCCCGTGACCAGTCCATCGGAAACATAGAACGGGTCGATGAAGAGCCGTTATTTTCAATTTTCAGCCTTATGTGGTCCAACTATAAAGAGAACAAAAGAAATGAAAAGATTAGACATTCTTCAGCGGGTAAATAGATATCTGACAGGCTTCCGTGTTCCCGGCTCCGGCATTGTTCCGGTTCTTGTCACAGCACAGGGCGACGCTACCAGCCGGCTTGCAATGCTTGCCGGTGATCAAATTCTCATCGCACGTCCGGAGACTCATCAGAAAGGAGACTCAGACAGTCACGATGACGAGATATCGCTTGCATTCTTCATGCTGACTCCGGAACTCGGTCCGGCATACACCCCGGAACTGGAAAACGAGACATACGGTCGGCTTGCAAATCTTGCATCGGATGTCCTGACGAAATTCACGGAGGACACGACCACATGCAGCCTCCTTGCCGGACTTTCGCTCAGCTCAGCGGACATCGTCCCGGAAAGTTCCCTTTTCGGTGGCTGGTTGGGATACAGTATTGACATTCTTTTGAAATAGCTATGGGAGCACGGGAAAGATTTGTTCAGGCGACATTGAGGTTTGAATGGGAACTGATGATGAAAAATCAGGGTGAAGCCATCAAACGAAAGCTCAAACTCAAGAGCGGGCATATCCTTTCAGCCAGAAATATCGTTGTCCAGGAAGGCGAAGGAATGGACGGGCGCCTTACCTATACTCACGCCATATATGAACGTTTCCTTGATATGAAGAAAAAGGACCAGGTCAGAAAAGTCCGGAGCCGAAAAATCCACAACCGTTTCATTTTCGGAGCATACGCCAGCATCGCCAAGCGTCTGATGTACGGCTTCACAGAAGAGACTGCAACACTTTTCCGTTCTGCAGCTGACAATTTGAAATAATTATGTGACTACTTTCCATAAATAGGATATATTCACATTTCAGAATCCACGCATCTAAAAATGTGCATGTATTTACATGTAAGAATAAATAATTGAAGAATTATTTGGAAAATAGTAACGAATACGCTACTTTTGTAGTGTTAAAAGTTCTATGATATATGAGAACATCAGAATTCAAGAGGATGCTGAAGGATGCAGGATGTTGTTTCGTAAGTCACGGAGGACGGCACGATAAGTGGTTTTCTCCTATTACGGGTAACAAGTTCATGCTTCCTCGGCACGATTCCCAAGAAATCCCAATTGGGACTTTGAAGGAAATCAAGAAGCAGGCAGGGATTTAGTCCCTGCCGATTCTTGGATTCAAGACATAATCATAGAACTTTTATTTTATTGAAAATCATGTACAATATAACTGCAATAATTGAGAAAGGCTCGGATGGAATGTATTCAGTTCGTTCTGAGCAGCATTTCGGAAATAATTACTTCGGAGGATTCGGAGATACGGTAGCCATCGCAAAGGATGACTTCAGGGAATGCGTACAGGAAGCTTTTGAGGACGCAAGGGCTGAAGGTATGGAACTTGCAGAATATGCAATAACATTCCGATATGACCTTCCTTCGTTCTTTTCTGATTTTGATTTTATAAATGCCAGCAAGTTCGCACAGTACGCAGGGATAAACGAGAGCAAGATGAGGCAATACAAGAGCGGAGTCGCCTATCCGGGGGAAAAGACAATAAATAAGATCCTGGATGCAATACATCGAATAGGTACTGAACTAAGTTCAGTTTCTCTATAAATAGAACTTTTAACATAATGTCAGGCAGCCGTGAGGTTGCCTGATTTTTTATTGCATTTCAGAGAAAGGCATCGGCAGGGAATAAAAAGAGGGCAACCCAAAAATCTGAGCCGCCCTCTGCCACATTGTATTGTCGCCAAACAATTAAACAAATATAGCATTTATGTCTTTGGCAAGATTGTTCAAGCCTTTTTCAATTCTTTCAGCCTGAGCTTTTCTCGGTGTGGTGCCGTTAAGATACGCCCACAATTGTTTTTGATTGATACCGGTGATCTTTTCAAGCCCCGCAAGCGAGAAAATACCGTTTTTCACATAATATACAAGGATGCTTTTGATATCGTATTTATATGACATTTCAAATTCACCGTCAAGGAAATCCGGATATCTCAATCCTTCTTCTTTGGCCGTGGCTTTGAAAAACTCAATCTGAGTCATCATATCCGCCTTGGCTTCCGCGACTGAAGCTCCGGCTCCAGTAAACATTTCCTTAGTACAATAAATATCGTATGTGCCGTCTTCTGCACGCTCGATAATTGCTTCTATAACTTTCTTTTCCATAATCATAGTATTTTGTGGAAGGGGCTATTTAAGCCCCATTTCCTTTGTCATTTTTCTTTCAAGTCCTTTACCTAATTCTTTTCCTCTGTGGTAGGGGACGGGATAGGTCCTTCCGTTCTTCTCATAAATCACATGGCTTCCGAGCTTTCTCAGGTAATGCCATCCGTTCCGCTCTACAATTTTGTGAAAATCATCATATTTCATAATATATTTGCTTATTGTTTGGCAATACAAAGATAGTAAATATTCTATTAAATACAAATAAAAAGAATAGAAAATATACTATTATTATGAAATATCTTGTTATAAACTCTTGTCACTTCCAAATTTATTCCTACCTTTGCTCTCGCTTAGTAAATATATCAACATACATCTATCTTTTCGGCCGGGAAAGTATTTTCACGAAAGAAATATAGATAATTGCCTTGCATATGGGGACACGCCGCGAAAGTGGGCGTATAATACCGGCAGAATATGTTGATGTTACTAAGCCCCCTAAGTGCAGGGCTTTTATTGTATAACACAACGTTACATTATGCTTAGTAACATCAACAACACCCCCATCAGCACGAAAGCGCTGAGAGCAGCCAAGGAAGCCTTGGCGAACGCCATTGAAGGGACCGCGACACTCGCGGGTATCTTCTCATCTTTGAGAATGTTTTCCGAGGACGGCACCTGTCCTCTTGACTCACAGATCATGAGTGACTGTGACTCCATGATGACCGTGATGAACCGTCTCCTATATGAGCAGGACAGCAAGCTCAAGCACCTACAAATGATGCAGCTTGCAGAGAGGAAGGCAGAGCAGCTTGTGGCAAGGTCAAAAGCCAGTTCCGGAGCACATATCGAGACCAATGTTTCTGCTGCAATATAAGGAGGACCGGATTATGGATATGTACCAATCATTTACTTTTACGCTAAACGCGTTCAGTCGTGCACGTCGTAATCTTCAATTGACAGTCAAAGACATTGAAGTGCAGTTCAACATGTTGCCTGAAAGCGAACAGTCCAGATTAAAGAGTATTTATGACAGAATCGACACACATCTGTCGGATGCACATGGGGATATCTGTGCTTTGAGTTCTCTGATACTGAAACACAAAACTGCCGAAATAGCTTCCGTTGCCCTTAAAGATATTAAGCTATGAGTCCGGTACTGAAGCAGCTTACTGAAGTCGCAGTGCGCCTTCAAACGGAATCCATAAGGATTCGGAACATAATGGACTCCATCCCGGAACATGCCAAAAAAAAGTGCTACAATTCTATTTTCAGTGACATGCAGGATGAATTGAACAGTGCATCAGTCTCTGTCACCGAACTTGTTTTCGAACTGTACTGCGCAGAAGACAAGCCGGCCAAGAAATGACATGAGGAATGGGTGCCGGAAAGCACCCTGTTTGAATAGACATTTTCCCTCGCCGTCGCGAGATGCCGAGGGTTTTATAGAAAAATCGTTATATTTGTATTACATAAAAGAGTCTGATTATGATAAAAGCAATATTATATTTACTGGGTAGTTTTATTTTAGGAATGGCTGCTTTTTGTTTTCTGTCATTCGTTGTATTTTCTGTTGCAGATGAAGTCATAAGCGACTGGTATTTTATCTGGCCTATGATTCTGATAGTTCTTGTTTCATTTATTTTGAGTGTAATCATAGATACCATTACACATAACCGAAAATATGGATATGATTTGAACGAATCCAGATGGTATCTTCTTGATGGGAAAAAAACACTTACTGAGGAAGAAGATAAACAGAGGGAAAAAGAATCCGCAACAAGATTAGGATTAATCTGGGCTGGAACATCAATACCGGCTATACTCATTTATTTCGTATGTATGATGATATTCTATTGAAGCATAATCCTGTCCTTTAATAGCCGCTTCCGGGCGGCTATTTTTGTGCCATAAACTCAAATATTATGGCAAAGACTATCAAGGAAGAGGACCTCAGGCTGAATATCATCGTCAATGGTGATGCCGGCAGAAAACAGATTCTGGATTTAGACTATTCAGTCACACAATTGACAGAAAAAGTCAAGAAGCAGAAGACTGAACTGGAAAACCTTGAAAAACAAGGAAAGAAAGATTCGCAGGAATATCGCAACCTTGCAATGCAGCTTGGCAAGAATGACAAGGCACTTGAATCCAACAAGGCAAGGCTTGAGTCTCTGAGACGACAGCAGAGTGTCAATACCATGACCATGGAGGAACTCCGAAAGCGCATAAATGAAACAAGGATTGCCTTAAACAACGCAGTGCCTGGTACAGAAAACTGGCGCAAGCTCAATCGGGAATTACAGGCATCAAGAACAAGATTGTCCGAACTATCATCACAGTCCAAAGCCACATATAACACTCTATGTGAAACAGCGAGCAAGTTAGCTTCTTACGTCATAAGCATAAGAGGAATTTTGCAGTCTCTTAGTGGGGTCAGAAACCAGATTGCCAAGGCAACAGATGCATATCTGGAATATGATGAGGCATTGACAGATGCCATGAAGACAACCAATCTCAGTAAGGCGGGAATCACCGCCCTGAGCGAACGCCTGAAGAAAATTGACACAAAGACAGCACAGAATGAATTGCTTGCACTTGTGCGTGCTGGCGGCAAGCTCGGAGTAGAGGGTGCAGATAATCTGTTGGGATTCACCCGTGCTGCTGACAAGATAAATGTAGCCCTGAGCGATGACCTTGGAGGGGATGCAGAGGCAGCCATTACGGCCATCGGAAAGATGACAGATATCTTTAATCTTCAGGAAGAATTCGGCATCGAGAAGGCCATGCTGAAAGTCGGTTCTGCAATCAATGAGCTTGGAATGGCATCAACCGCCAACGAGGGGTATATTGTGGACTTCTCCAAACGTCTTGCCGGTATCGCTCCTAATGCCGACATAAGCATAGACAAAGTTCTCGGAATGGCTGCCACACTTGACAAATACGGTCAGCAGTCAGAAACAGCATCAACGGCAATCGGCCAGACGATAATGGCGATGTTCAAGAGGACTGAAACTTTTGCAGGAATAGCAAAAATGCCGCTGGAGGAATTTGCAGAATTGCTCGATAAGGATGTGAATGAGGCCCTGCTTCGTGTCTTAGAGGGGATGAATGACGGGAATGGTCTGTCATCCGTGGTGGCAGCTATGGACGAAATGCACCTGAACGGGCAGAGAGCATCGACCATCTTAGGTACATTGTCAAAGAACGTCAATGAATTGAGGTCTCAGCAACAGCTCGCCAACCAGGCATTCGAGGAGGGCATTTCATTGGACAATGAGTTTGAGACAAAGAACACCTCCCTCACGGCTCAGATGGAGAAGAGGAAAAAGGCCATTTTGGAGAATGTCGTTGCTATGGGACAGGAGCTGATGCCGATTTCCAAATTAGCAATATCCGCGGCGGAAAAGGGAGCAGACTGGCTTCTGCAGCTCTTGAAATTGGGGATGCAACTTAAAGGAGCTATAATTGCCCTGGCTGCAGTATATGCGGCATATAACATATCCGTAAAAACGGCAAATACTATTGCCAAGCTCAAACTTTTTTGGTCAAAGGCAAATCGTGCAGCAATGGAAGAAGAAGTTCTGGCTTTGAAAGCAAACACGGCAGCAGTCAGCGAACTAAACAAAAAAGATCTTCTTCTGATGGCTACAAAAAATCTTCTTGCCGGCAACATAAAAGTTGCAGGAACGGCACTGAAGATGTTCGGGAAAGCAGTAAGTGCCTCCCTCGGTCCTGTCGGTTGGTTTGTTATTGGAATAGAGGCTGTGGCAGGAGTCGTCGCCCTATTTATAAGAAAATCAGGTGAAGCCACAAAAGCCCTCCGGGAGCTTAACAAGCAGACCAAGGACACCGCTTCAGGATATGTCGAGGCAAAGACCAAAATAGATGAAGAACGCCGGTCACTTGAAAACCTTTTGGAATCAGTAAAAAAAGCGAATCTCGGAAGCAAGGAGCGCGCGGATGCCATTAAGAGAATCAATGACAAATATGGAGATTATCTGCCTAATCTTCTGACAGAAAAGAGTTCAAATGAAGAAATTGAGACGGCCCTGAAGAATGTGAACACCCAGCTGGAGAAAAAGATTCTCCTTCAGGCAAAGGAAAACGAGCTTCAGGACGTGCTGAAGCATAAGACCGATACCGTCAAGGCTGCACTCGAATCATATCAGATCCTGTTTGAGAAGATAAACGGCCGCAAGATGAATGTTGCAGAGATTACATCAATGACGGATATTCTCAGCAGAGCATATGACAATGTGCAGAAAGATGATTCCGACTTGAATTACAGACCGTATGACAAGGATTCATTCAAAACGTCCGGGCGGAATTTCCGCCAAGAGCGCAGAGCGATAGGAATAACCCCGAACAGCAACAGCCAAAAGAGAATGTTGTGGAACATTAACGAGGTATTTCAGGAGGCGATACGTAACGGCAAGGAACTCAAGGCAGTTGTGGACGGTCTTTACGGCCCGGCTGACAGTAATGGAGGTACATCATCTTCGTCCGGAGGGGATGGGAATGCATATGCAGATTCCGGCAGCACTGCTTACAGCTCCGGAGGCAGCAACAACAAATGGAGCCTTGAAAAGGACGAGAATCACATGCAACAGGTGCTGGCTCTGAAAGACAAGTATGCAAAAAAAGAAATTGCGTCTGAAGAAGACTACAAACGTCAGATACTGGAGCTGGAGATAAAGTCCCTTGAGGAAAGGATTGCCTCAAACAAGGAATCGGGAGAAGAGCTGCTGAAACTTAAGAACCAGCTTGCCGACAAGAGGATTGCCCTTGAGGAGCATGTGACAAAGGAGGCAGAAAAGAAAACAAAGGAAGAGGAAAGAGCAGCCAAGGAAAGTGCCGCATTCATAGAAGAGGTCAACAAGGACAAGGTGGCTGCAGAAAACCGGAGATATCAGGAAGACCTGACCAAATACAAGGGAAATAAAGCCGCATTGGAAGCCGCAGAGCGCAAACACTTGGCCAACCTCCGTAAGATTCTGCTTGAGGGCATCTCAGAGAGGGAAGATGACGCTAAGCGCGACCGAGACATTGCCATCGCCACAGCGCAAAACAGGCATACTGCAGAACTGGCTTCCTTCCATGGGACAAGGCGCGATCTGAAGAAACTTAAGCAACAGCAGGCAAAGGAACTCGAGCAAATAGACATTGATTATGTGAACAGGATGATGGATATTCTTGATGATGTCATGAACCTTGATACAGGAGAGGTGACGGTAGCATTTGACGGAATATCTGATGCCGAACTTGATGCTGTCAAACTGAAACTTCAAGAGATAATTGCTTTGAAGAATCAAGTGGAGAACACTTCCTCAGCCTCATCAGGTGACACATCGGATAGCGCTAACATAGGTGGGAAACACAGAAAAGACACTGGAGGTGAGTTATTTAATCTTGATATAAATCAATGGGAGACAATGTTTGATCCGGCTACAGCCGGAGCAGACAGGTTGAAGCTGGCGGTACAGGCTGTTGGAGCTGCTGCAGGAGAAGCAATGAGCCTTGCATCTATGTGGGCCGACAGGCAGGCAGCAATTGAAAACAAGCAACTTAAGGCCTATGAAAAGGCTAATGATGAAAAAAAGAAAGTTCTTAAAGAAAGACTTGAAGCAGGGTTAATGACAGAAGCTCATTATAATGCAGAAGTTGAACGCCTGGATGCAGAACATGATGCTTACGAGGAAGAACTTCGTCTGAAACAGGCCAAAAGGGACAAACAGATGCAGCTTACCCAAGCTATCATAAACACGGCTTTGTCCATAACATCAGCACTTGCTGCTCCTTTCCCGTTGAGTATAGTTGCCGCCGCACTTGCAGCTGCGACTGGCGCTGCACAAATTGCCTTGATTGCATCAACTCCAATTACTACCGGTGCTGAAGACGGAGGTTTCGGAGGAGAAGTCATCCGCGCCCAGGACGGCAAGAAATTCAAATCCAGACTTTCTCCTGACAAAAGAGGATTCATCAACTCCCCTACCCTTCTTGTAAGTGAGAACGGACAGGAATATGTCATCCCAAAAGAAGGTCTTGAAAATCCGACACTCCTGCCTTTCATCAATACCATGGAAACTGCCAGGAAAAACGGCCAGCTTAGAAATCTGAATTTTGAGGCCATCTATCCCGTTGCAACCGGACGTGCTTCCGGAGGATTTGCAGCAGGCAATTCGCATTATGAGACCACGTCTTCAATACAACAACCTGACCCCGAACTAAAGGAACTCATTTCAAAACTTCTTGACAGGCTCAACAGGCCGATAACTGCAGAAGTATCATTATTCGGGAAAAAAGGAATCATCGAAAAACAAGAAGAATATCAACGGTACAAAAACAAAGGAAAATTATGATTGAAATAATTACAGACAACGGAACAGCATTAGACTTAGCGCCGGACGTTGAATTCACAATAGAGATGGAAAACCCGTTGCTTTCTGACGACCTTATGCCTGTGCCATTCTCCACATCAATTGCCTTTCTTCCTACGCCAGGCAATATGGCTGCATTCGGGTACATCGGCGCAATGATGCTGGAACCTTCAGTTAAAGCCATGCCTGTTACGATATTTGCAGCAGGCATGCCTGTCATCAAAGGCTCTCTATTATATGACGGCATTGAGGACGGGAAACTTAACTATACATTTGCCGGCAAAAACATAGACGATGTATTGACAGGAAACATCAGCGAAACAACAGAGCTTACCAAGACCGGGAACTCCACAGATACCTTAAAAATGATTATCGCATCACGTACAGGAGACAGGAATCTTGATTTCGGCACGCCCATGCTTGTAAACACCCAGCAAACCGGAAAGATTGACACGCCCGGAGAGAACCAAGAGGTAGAACCGGATGTCAAATTCAAGAATTACACTCATAAGACGATTGACACACCATTTGCTCCAGCCATAAAAGTGTCAGCCATACTGAACGGGAAAATAAGCCCGGATAAACTGCCAGAACCAAGTCAGAAATTATATGATTCTTTGGCAGTATTGGGCCTTTACTCTACCGAGGACTCCGTAAACGGCTACCCTTTGGACAATGACGGGGCCCCATGTATCAATCTTGCCGATAAACTTCCGGAATGTACAGTAAAAGACTTTGTTTCCAATATTCTGAAAATCCTGTGCGCATCAGTATGGGCTGATCACGACTCATTGTATTTACGTCAGAATTCTGATATACTTGAATGCGATGAATATGACGATTGGAACGGGAAAATATCCGACATCTACTCCATTGGCTACAACGATGGTGAGAAATATTCGTTTGCTTATGCAGATGATGAATCCCAGGACATCTATGACCCGAATCTCAACACACAAACACCTGTGGACACCTATATGGGCGTCTGGGATTTAATATCTGCTTTTGGTGGTGACAACAATGCCATAATAAGAGATTCTGATACAAAAGACGTATTCTGCGTGGACAAAAGATATCAACTCGCCGACAGCATTTTCAGGTATAACGGCGAATCCAGCAAACTGCCTGAGGAAAGTTCCGACAATATAAAGGAAGTAAAATCAGATTTTCATCTCGTGCGGTGCATTCCCGTAAATTGTCGGCAATATGACACACAACATATAGGAAAAATTCTCATGTGCCCACGCATCGATTTTCCGGCGCTTGACGGCGAACGCCCCAAAGATGTACATATAGGCATACTATCACACAACCAATTGACTGACAAAGGCCAAATTCCATATGGTTCACAATTGTATGAGGACGACTTCATTGACACTGACTATCCTCCTGAATGCCACCCTAACTTTAAGACAGGACTTTCCATAATACCAGGAGACTTGATGAGTGGCCCCCACAAAGTATATTCAAACTGGATAAGCCGGCGCAAACAGATTATCAAGGCAGACCTGAACCTTTCAATATCTGACATATCGTCACTAAAACTTTACAAAAAAGTATATTTCTATGGGAGATACTGGCTCATTAAGAAAATAACATGCACCTACCTATCTGACAGAGTTGAATGCAATGGTGAATTCGCCTCAATCTGATGTCCTTTCATATGCTGGTTGCCGCATGTAATTTTGCAGAGACAAATAACACGATATGACATTTGAGAACACATACGAAACATTGCCGGTACTGTTGACAGGAGCAGCCTCAATTCTCACATTGACGGATACACCTATAAATAACGGCATTATAAATTTCGATTTCAGAGTCATATTCCGTCAACCTGGAAATACCAGACCTCCGACAACACGATTGCAAACCGAGTTCAAGCTTCAAGCAAGAATGAACAGAGTGGATTTGAAATTGAAAGAGATGCTGCAATCAATAAGCCAATATCTCATTCCGGATTCATATGGTTTTTTACCGCAAGTAATCATTTCTGCTGAATGTCAAGAAGAGAGAGCGGTGTGGGAGAGTAAAGTCATTTTTTGCGAATGCGACCCAAGCGATATTCCGGCATTATCAAGCATTGGACGCTGGTGGACAATACGCCCGCAAAAAGTCAGGACATTCACACATGGTGAAGAAGAATTGGCAACATTTATTCCTCCAACAGACACTGAGGAGATACTGAATATCAGAGTCCTTGCAAAGGTCTATTTCCGTTTTCAGACTCCTCATGAAGTTCTTTTGGAAACTTTTGAATTTGTGACACTTTCTTCTGGCCGTATTCTCACCATTGATTGTTCATATGACACAATTCAAGCATTAGTTTCTGATTTGGCATTTGACGATGCAATTGTTGCATATGACATTTACATTGAAGGGCACGAACAATATGCACAGAGATTCATTGTACGCACGAATTCAATGGTAAAGGAATTCCGCTTCAGAAATTCATTAGGCACTTATGATTACATATATGCTGTCGGCAGCCAATCCCAAGAATTGGAAACAGACGTTTCAACATTCATAAATTCAGGACATGAGGCAGAACTTTCAAATACAAGCAAAATGTATTTCAAGTCAGATTCCGGATATCTTGACACTGCCGGGCAAATCAGACACTGGAATAACTTTTTGGAATCTCACGAAAGATATGTACTCATCAAAGACGGAGAAACGGCAACCGGAGATGACTCATGGAGAAAGATTGTCGTTGACGAAGCCGAATCCAAGACAAAGGGGCATGAATTGAACAACATTACTTTCAAATGGCATTATGCCGAAAATTTGAACGTTCGTATTGCTGATAGAGAGTTAATGCCACCATACACATTAAACCGAATACATGATGATGCACCAAAATTTTAAAGGGGACTTCATAAGAGTTGAAAAATTTTACCGGACCGAAGGAAATGGAGAACAGAGACAGATTCCTGTCCCTGAAAACTTACGGATTGAATATTTCACAAAAGGATTCAACGGAAGGTATATCGTTGAGCGCAACGGAGACCACTTTCAATCATGTTCATTGTCAGATGATGGTATGAGTCTCATTTCAAACATATCCCTCAGCCGTTCTTTCATAGGATGCGGAGAAATGTTCGCCCGCATTACAATATTCATTTCCGACTATAAGTTTCCTGACGGACAACGCGCCATACCAATGACGATTGCTACGGGCCTGATACTGTGGCCGGGAAATTCTGATGCAAGCCCAACGTCGCATGGCGAGAATGTGCTATCACCAATCATGTCCGGCTATTCAGCATATGAACTTGCCCTCAAATATGGCTATGAAGGAACTGAGGAGGAATACGCCATGGAACCTGCAAGAATTGTCAATCAATTCAAAAGCCTTGCAGAAGAAATCGACAAAGCTATCCGTGAGGAAATAGACCGTGCCACTGCTGCAGAGGAACAGCTGGCGAATGATATGCTGAAGAGCCACTTAGTTGAAATCAACAACAACCCCATGGTCATTTCACACGGACTCAATCGCTTCCCATCAGTGACGGTGATTTCATCTGACAAAGAAAAGGTGGAGTGTGTGGTAAGGTATGAAAGCAAGGATGTGGTGTCCGTTTCATGGAACGGTGAATTAAGCGGTATGATATATTTAATCTGATAATATTATGGCAAACAGGAAGTTTTTTGTTGACATAGACCTCGGAGGGAACAAGATCCTTCAGGTTCTGCTGGAAGGACTGGCCACGGATCCGGCCGCAAAGGCAAAAGGACGGATTTATTACAACACCACGGACAATAAAATCAAGTATTATAACGGAACTGCATGGCAGGCGTTGACAGACCAGGTGGAACTGGCCGCATTGGCAACTGGCATGTCGGCTGAGGTAAGCGGAATAAAGACACGCCTGACAACACTTGAGGAGAATGGGACACATATCTCGACCCAAATGTCAAACTTGACCCAAAAACTCACAGTCCTTGAGATGAAGCACAACAGCGAAATCTCAAAAATGCCGGCAAGAATCGACTCCAGGGTCAAGAACGGTCTCAGCTGCTCCTACAACTCTTCAGACAAGACAATAAAACTGAAGTACACGGACTCAGCAGGAGCTGAAACCGTTCTCGGAAACATAGACGCATCCATGTTCCTCAGGGATTCAATGGTCAAGGACGTGGCACTGGCCGTAAACCCGGGGCAAGGACTTGACGGCACGACATATCCGGCAGGCACATATATACTCTTTACGTTCAATGTACCTAACGCAGACGGCGAGAAATACATCTATCTGAACGTCACATCGCTCATTGACGTATATACTGCCGGGAACGGAATCAGCGTATCCGGGAAGGTGATTGCAGTCAAGGTAGCGACCGACAGTACCGAATACATCACGGTATCATCAGCCGGACTGAGCGTCAAAAAGCTGTATGACAAGGTCAGCGGATGGAACAGCGCACGCGTGGATGAAATCAATGAACTCAAGACAAAAGCGGACGGAGCCTTGAGGACATATAAAGTGAGCGCGACATCAGGGAATACGAAAATCATCGACCTGGGCACCATTCCGGAGGCCGAAGGAAAAAGCGTACACATCAGGGATGTGGCATGTTTCCTTGGAAAGCAGAAAGTGGAATGCGCCGTTACGCTCGGTTCTGCGACAGACAGTACGGCGACCGTATCATGGAACGGCACTGTCAGCACTTCTTCTCCGCTGGTAATATATGTGTTTTACGACCTTAACAATTAGAAATGCCAAGCAAAAAACATCTTGCGGACCAGGACCTGAGCGGGAATAAGATTCTTAATGCCGGGCAAATACAGAGCACTGTACAGCAAGGTACAGCTCCAGTTACCGTGAAATCCACAACCTTAGTCAAAGGACTCAATGCCGACATGATTGACGGAAGGCATGCTGAAGACTTTGCATTGAAAACGGAGATTCCGGATAACATAGGCAATGCCGTACCTGAATTCGATGTAATCGTTCCAAAGCACAAGAGATTCAGGACGAAACACACCCATTCCGGATTAAATCTGCCATGCATATTGGACAGGACCACAGGACTGAGGTTCATCGGTGCCCCTCCATCAGGAGACTGGACCGTGAAATTGTACATCTATCACCCAAAACGCGGCAAGAAATATATTCCTGTCGAAGAGTGCCTGATGTCAGAAACTACCGCACCATATCCGGACCTTCCGGCAGTGACGTTCCGTGCACTCCCCTCCAGGTTAAGCCTGATGAACATCATGATGAAAGCCTTTATCCCGGCAATAGAGGCCGGAGGAAAGAACACTGACACCACCAATGCAAGGCTATGGCTTACATGCCTGACAAAGACGGCACCTTTCTGCATTGATGTGCGAAACACCGGAGGAAGCGCGACACCCAGAACATATGAGCGGAGAAACGCAAAGCAGGACTCGCTGTGGTGGTCGGCATCGTTCGGGATACGTCTCATCGCTCCGGACGGCACTTACGGAAGCGGCTTGAAGACATTCCGTGTCGGAGTGCTTTACAAAGGGGGTTATACGTACTCATTCAGCATGAAGAACAAGATATGACAACAGCATAGGGAGGCTTATAATATATTACAAACAGTTGGATGTAAAGCTAAGTTGAACACACAGCAGCAGACCTCCCTTTTTTATGACAATCACCATGGAATACATAGCACCTATAATCAGCGCCATAGCCGCTATAATAGCCGGCTGGTTTGCGTACAACCAGAAGACAAAGGACAAGATGACAGACTTGCGCATCGAGCAGATGCGCAGAGATGAAGAGCGGAAAAGCAAAATACGCTCAGACAACACAGGAGCCATCTATGGGGTTCTGTGGCACATTTTGCATGAGCTGCAGGCGGACCGGGCATACATCGTGCAGCCACACCCGTTGTCCGACAACCATTTCATATCTGTGAGCATGGAAGTCAAACGCAACGGAATCAAGGGCATGAAATCATCCATACAGAACCTGGAGATAGCCAATGTCGCTCTTTTCGTCTCGGAACTGGCATCAAGGGAATATTTACAGTTCCGGGACATTGCTACTGAGGTACGTGACAAGCGTGCCAGAGCCATTTTGTCAATGAACGGCTCGGTGTCATCAGTAATCCGCCGGCTGTCCGATGACAGATACGACTGGATTGGAAGCATCATCTGTGAGTTCAATGACACGATGAACGCCGATCCCATCTTCTGCAGGAAGACGCTCGAGGATGCTGCTGACAAGATTCAGTACATATTACCGGAAATAAGATAGCGCATGGGAACGATATCAAAAGATTTCAGCTACAAGGAGTTCGAGGTGACAGACCAGCCGGAATTCAAGTTCAAGAACATGATTGCGAGCATGGAGGTAAGGGATTCCGTAAAGGCCCTTGTAAACAATGTTCTGCAGCCTTTGCGTGATGCTTGGGGAAAGCCGCTCCATATAAATAGCGGATACCGCTGCATGGAATTGAATAAGGCAGTATTTGGAGCTGCTACAAGTCAGCATATCAAGGGAGAAGCGGCAGATGTCTGCCCTTACGGGAACAGGAACACGGCCGGAGATCCCGACGCGGTCCTTCAACTGGCACAGTTGGCATATGATATTAAGCTGCCGTTTGACCAGATGATCCTTTACCCTACCTTCGTGCATTTCAGCCACAAATCGGACGGAAAGCAGCGTGGACAGATTCTCTACAGCAAGAATTACAAAGGAGAAAGGGTCAATATGCAGCTGTAATGACGTGGGATGTATGAATACCATTTACAGAACAATTGCGCTGCTGGCCATAGCGGCAATCTGCTTCATCGCCGGGAGCCTTGCAGGACGCAGAATTCCGGACAAAGGGGAAGTCATTGTCAAAACAGACACCCTTACCCTCCGGGATACGCTGCGCATACCTTATCCCTTATTGGTGGACATCACCATATCCGAGGATGACATCAAAGTCCCCATTGAGGATATCATCATCAGGAATGACAGTCTTGCCGTATTGCCCATGGAGGTAAAAAGCTACCAAGGAGAGGGCTATAGGGCGCAAGTAAGCGGATACAAGCCACAGCTTGACTGGATAGAAGTGTTTCCCCAGACTACGGTCATAACGAATACGGAAAGAGTCATTGACACAAGAAGACACAACATCTGCATTTCTGCGCAAATGATGTATTCTGATAGGTTCTGCACTCCTGCTCTTGTATCATATGAGTACAACAGGAAAAGATTTGTTCTGAATGCCGGAGCCGGATATGATTTCATCAGCAATCAGGCATTTGTTTCAGCCGGAATAAAAATTCCTGTCGCAAGATGGTGATGCAAACATTTTACAATGATATTCAATCCACATTGATAATATCGACCTTTTTCAGTTTGTCATTGGCTTTTGACGATTTACCCAAATACGCAGAAGTCATGGCTAAGCTGCTGTGATCAGCCTGCTGCTTGACAAATGAGGCCGGAACGCCTTGACCGAGCATATTTGTTATACCCGTATCCTTAAGCAAATCCTTTGAGAAACCGCAGGCCGGACGCACATTTTTAAACCAATAGTCCGAAATCCTCTGGCTCCATATCTTTGCAGAACCTGGTAAAAAGTCATGCTTGCCGGAAAACAGATACCAGTCACTATGGCTCAAATCTATCTCCAGCAAATACTTCATCATTGTATCCGGGATAGTTCTTTGTGAATCATTGTCATTTTTTGCTATAGCGCCTCTCACATTAAGAATTTGTCTCCTGATATCTATATCTCCGCACTTGAGCAACACAATTTCTTTAGGACGCATAAAGCAGCAATAACAGAACAGGCATATCAAAAGATAACCACGGTTTTCTTGTTCAAGAAAATCCCACAGACGCTTCAGTTCGTCATCATTAAACGTTCTTCTCGTTTTATGAGTCAGCTTTTTAGGCTTTCGTTTTAAAGAAGCAAAAGGATTGGAAGACATATATCCTTTTTCAACCATCCAATTGCACATTATTGAACAAAAGCGTAAACGGTTGTTATAAGTCTGCGCACACAATCTGACGTCCTCATCAACATCATTCATAAAACGGATTGCCACAATCTTTGAAAACGCACTTGCACAGCCATTCCTGTCAAACCCATTCTTTAACAGCCATTCTTTCAGTATCTTGACTTGAGAGCGATAAGTCCGTATCGTACTGTGCTCGGATTCCTTTTCTTTTACACGCAGAAAAGCATCCATGGCATCGAACATTTTTACAGACATATTATTAGAAGCTGCATCATGCATGGGATTCCACCCCAAAGCCAGTTTCTCATTTAGGCTGGCCATGATTGCTTTGGCTGCCTTTTTTCTTTCTCTGACAGGCTTGATGTGATTGAGCTTTAAGCGCATTCGCTTCAGCTTGCCTGTTGCAGGATTTATGACGTAGTAGGAAATATACCAGACATCCCCGGTATCATGGAGTTTTGCCGGTACGTAATGAATGTAAGCTGTAGGTTTGAAAAAATACATTTTTTTTTCTTTGCACAACACCATACAGGCATCGTACAAGGAAAAATGTTCATATCCCGGATGCATCCCAGCTCCGACGTTATTCCCCCACAAATCATTACCAATCAATTCTTTATGGGAAATTCGTTGAGATACCAGGATTCGAACCTGGACAGACAGAACCAAAATCTGTAGTGCTACCGTTACACCATATCTCAATTCCGGGTGCAAAGATACCATTTATTTTGGTTTTTCAAAAACCGAGGCAATACCTTGTGCTTTTTGCAGGTCACCTCCATTCAGCGCGATGGCCTGACAAAACATCAGAACAGGCCATAGAGCATATTCCAGACAAGAAAACGCGCGAATTTGCCAACAAGCATCAGAATGGCAGTCCCCACAGGCCTGGTCTTATAGAAACCGAGAGCTATGGCTATCACATCACCGACAAAAGGGACCCAGCAAAGCAGGGCCAGCCAGACTCCATAGCGGTTTACTTTTTCCTTCTGCCTGACGAGCGTCTCCGGCTTTACCTTGAACCATTTTTCAATCCACTCCCATTTGCCTATCCACCCTATCCAGAATGTGAACACACTACCGAGCCAGTTTCCGAGCGTACCGACGGCAAGACATCCTACAGGATTGTCAGTAGCGGCAAGGATTGCAAGATAAAGGGCATCCGAACTGAATGGCAGCACCGTCGCAGCCAGAAATGTCCCGATGAAAAGTCCCCAGAGCCCCAGCCCTTCAAGCACTCCCATTACCTGCGTCCCTTGAAAAATTCACTTACAAGCGAAGAACACTCCTCGGCAAGCACACCGCCAACTACTACTGTCTTAGGATGCATAAGCGATGGTGAAAACAATGAAAAGCCCCTTTTCGGGTCGGCTGCCCCATAGACCACCTTGCCGATTTGCGACCATGCCAAAGCACCTGCGCACATGGGACAAGGCTCAACAGTTACATATAATGTGCAATCATTCAGATATTTGCCACCCGTCGCCTCCGTCGCCGCAGTTATGGCAATCATCTCGGCATGGGCAGTCGGATCGCCAAGGCGTTCTGTCATATTATGCCCTTTCCCGATTATCCTTCCGCGGCATACCACCACAGCACCAATCGGAACTTCCTCCTCCTGTGCCGCATATCCTGCCTCACGCAGGGCCTCCCTCATATATTTTACATTCTCATCCATATTCTCAGCACGCCTTAGATTTTCATTACAATTATCCGCCCCAAGGTTTGCAAAGCGAAAGTAGTAAATTTACGGCAATTATGAAAGTTTAACAAGGACTATGGAGGCCGGCAGTTCCATCGTAACACAAGCCTGCCAAAGAACAATTGCCCCTCCCAGAACAGCCTGTCCCAAGCAATTTTCCAACAAACCCTTAAATCAAGGCGACTTTTTGAAAATGCCTCCAGAAACTTTTTGGCACGCGATATGTTTAACGAAGCCGGACTAATTCAGACCGGAAATGAAAAAAATACTTATTCTTTCCTGCAATACAGGAGAAGGCCACAATTCAGCGGCACGAGCCATAAGCGGCTTCCTTAAGGCCAAAGACATTGAATGCGAAGTTCTTGACACCCTGTCACTGGTAGGCGCAGCGGTATCCAAGAGCGTATCCGACCTGTATCTGTACAGCACAAGGACAAACCTTTTCAAATACCTGTACAAGATCGGAGGAGCGGTAAGCGATTCCATAAAGACCAAGTCGATAATATATGCATGGAACTGGATGTACTCGGAAAAACTCCTCAGCTACATCAATTCAGGAGGTTATGATGCCGTAATATGCGTACACCTGTTCCCGGCGGAGGCAATGACCTCCTTGAAGGCATCCGGAAAGACTGACATTCCTGCCATTTTTGTCATGACAGACTACACATGCATCCCTTTCCTCGACGAAACCTCGCTTGACGGATATGTGATTCCGCATGAACATCTCATAGAAGAATTTGCCGGCTGCGGCATCCCGCGCGAAAAACTCCATCCGTTCGGCATCCCCGTTGACAGCAGCTTCCTCACGTCATCCCCGAAATCCGCTGCACGGAAAGAAGTGGCACAAACACTTATACCGGGCATACCGCAAGAACACAACTGGTTCCTTGTGATGACCGGCTCGATGGGATTCGGCAACACGCACGGCCTGATAAACGAGATAACAAGGCAAACGGACGGAAACACAGAAACGATAGTCGTATGCGGCAGAAACGAGGACATGCTTGACAGGATACGTAAGGAAAATGCCGGCAACTCGTCCATACACCCGATAGGATTCACCGACAAGATTCCTCTGCTGATGGACGCATGCGACGTACTCTTCACAAAACCCGGCGGCATATCCAGCACAGAAGCCATGCAGAAGCACATTCCGCTCATCCACACGGCACCGATACCTGGCTGCGAAACGCGCAATGCGGAATTTTTCCATTATCACGGCATGTCATACAGCAGCACAGACATGGCACAGCAGGTCCGAACAGCAGTACGCCTGTGCAAAGACGCTGAATACCGCAATAAAATGACATGTGCCCAGACGGCCAACGCCAATCCGGACACATGCAAAAATATAATCTCATTGCTGGAAGGAGCACCGCTGCAAGTGACATCAGATGCCAAGGCTGCACGGCTCCGCAGCGCAATGCTATAGGCCTATCTGCTTGAAGAAATCGTTGCCCTTGTCGTCAACAAGTATGAAGGCCGGGAAATCCTCAACATGGATTTTCCATATTGCCTCCATGCCAAGCTCAGGGTACTCAACGCACTCGATGGACTTGATGTTATTCTGCGCAAGGATAGCGGCAGGTCCGCCGATTGAGCCGAGATAGAATCCTCCATGCTTGTGACATGCATCAGTGACTGCCTGTGAGCGGTTACCCTTTGCAAGCATAACCATGCTGCCCCCGTGGCTCTGGAACAAGTCCACATATGAGTCCATTCGTCCGGCAGTAGTAGGTCCCATTGAACCACAAGGCATTCCGGCAGGAGTCTTGGCAGGGCCTGCATAGTAAATCGGATGGTCTTTCAAATACTGAGGCATCTCCTCTCCCCTGTCCAGGCGCTCCTTGATTTTCGCATGCGCGATGTCACGTCCAACGATAATGGTTCCGTTCAGGCTCAGACGGGTAGATACCGGATATTTTGAAAGTTCCTTGAGGATATCCGTCATAGGCTGGTCAAGGTTTATCTTCACTGCCTCTCCCTCGCCTGCCTGACGAAGCTCCTCAGGAATCAGGCGGCCAGGATTGTCATCGAGCTTCTCAATCCAGATTCCGTCCTTGTTGATTTTACATTTTATGTTCCTGTCCGCAGAGCAGCTGACACCGAGTCCCACAGGGCAGCTTGCGCCGTGGCGCGGAAGACGGATTATGCGCACGTCATGGGCATAATATTTTCCTCCGAACTGCGCTCCGAGACCGATTTTGTGGGCCTCTTCAAGCACGAGTTTCTCAAGTTCAACATCACGGAAAGCACGTCCTGTCTCATCACCAGTAGTAGGAAGAGCGTCATAATATTTGGTTGACGCGAGCTTCACAGTGAGAAGGTTCTTCTCCGCAGATGTTCCTCCGATGACGAATGCGATATGGTAAGGAGGACATGCGGCTGTTCCGAGAGTCTTCATCTTTGCCACAAGGAACGGCACGAGAGTCTGAGGATTCAGTATGGCCTTGGTCTCCTGATAAAGATATGTCTTGTTTGCGGAGCCGCCGCCCTTTGTCACGCAAAGGAACTTGTACTCCATTCCTTCAGTAGCCTCAATGTCAATCTGAGCAGGAAGGTTGCACTTTGTATTCACCTCGTCATACATGGTCAGAGGGGCATTCTGCGAATAACGGAGATTCTCCTCAGTGTATGTCTTATAGACTCCGAGTGAAAGAGGCTCCTCATCACAATAGCCTGTCCATACCTGCTGGCCTTTCTCTCCATGAATGATGGCAGTTCCGGTATCCTGGCAGAACGGAAGCTTTCCCTTGCAGGCCACCTCGGCGTTGCGGAGGAAAGTCAGTGCGACATACTTGTCATTGTCTGACGCCTCAGGATCGGACAGGATTTTCGCTACCTGCTCATTATGCTCCGGACGAAGCATGAAAGAGACATCCCTGAAAGCGGCATTCGCCATTGCCGTAAGACCTTCCGGAGCAATCTTAAGGATAGGCTTGCCCTCAAATTCCCCTACGCTTACGTGGTCCTTTGTCAGAAGATAATATTCAGTCTTGTCCTCGCCAAGCTGAAACATCGGTGCATATTTGAATTCCATACCAAAATTGATATAATTAGATTTTTAAATTATTGATTTCATTTTGAATTCCATCAAGGAATCTGGCTGCATGGGCTCCATCCATCTGAGTGTGATGAAATTGGAACGACACGGTCAGCGTAGTTTTGAAGAAGTCTTTACGGTACTTGCCCCAGATCATGAATGGGTTGTTGAATATACCTGCATACATACCCACAGCTCCATCAATATCATATTGTGCCATCGCAGAGGTGCCAATCACCATACTTTCCATAAGATCGTGATTCCGGCAGGTTGCAGCAACCTCTTTTGTCAGTCTGAGATAATCCTCATTGAATTTCTTGAGATCGGTAGAGAATGGCACATCACATGAACTCACCTCACCTTGACTATTCGCCACAATAGTGTTTACTGCTATTGAATTATACTGCATCAGCTTATCACCCACCGGAAGCGTATAGAACTCCTTGATTCCGCTCGCTGCCCTACCGATGCAATATCCCATCAACATATTGAATTTAAAACCATTCTTTCGACTCAGTCTGACAAGTCGGGACACATTCAGAGTCTTAAAAAAAGTCACCATCGGCATAGGAGCTTTCATCCACATCTCAAATGCGTATGCTCTCGTCGTTTCCTTTGGATTCACTTCTCTCATGACTATGCCCTATCCGATTATCTTAAACCGCGCAAATATATGAAATATCCTTGAACAATCCCATAACACTACATTCAAATAGGCACAATCCTTTGTAGTTTGCCCACCTGCGTGACAAGAACACTCAACAACAAACCTTGAACCCTTAAGCACGGCAAACACTACTCCAGCTAACACATAACCTTCTTGCGTGCTCAAGGGTATCAATTCATGTGCCCCCAAGCACGCTAATCCTTGGCATATTGTCCAGATGCTCATTGAGCGTACCTACGGGTTTTAAGGGCCATGGACAAAGTCTATGGAAAGACTACGCACATAACAGGTAGGGCGACCTAACGACATGACTGAACGATGTAACTGAACGAGATGACCTAACTAACCGAACAATGTTACCGGACGATGAGACCGGATAATGAGACCTAACGATGAGTCCAAACCCTTAAGCACGGTAAACACTACTCCAGTTGCCACATAACCTTCTTGCGTGCTTAAGGGTATCAATTCATGTGCCCACAAGCACACTAATCATTGACATATTGTCCAGATGCTCATTGAGCGTGCCTACGGGTTTGAAGGGCCAGGAACAAAGTCTATAGAAAGACTGAATACATAACAGGTGGGAGCGACCGAACGATGTAACCGAACGATATGACTGAACGATATGACCAAATAATGTAACAAAACTAACCGAACAATATGGCCGGACGATGTGACCGGACAATGTGATCTAACGATGTGACCAAACCCTTAAGCACGGCAAACACTACTCCAGTTGCCACATAACCTTTTTGCGTGCTTAAGGGTATTAATTCATGCACCACTAAGCACGCTAATCCTTGGCATATTGTCCAGATGCTCATTGAGCGTGCCTACGGGTTTGAAGGACTATAGACAAAGTCTATGGAAAGACTACGCACATAACAGACAGGAGCGCCCTAACGATATGACTGAATGATATGACCCAATGATGTGACTGAAAGGTATTACCAAACTACACGAACAATATGACTGAACGATGTAATAGCACGACGCAACTGAACGATATGAGCAAATGATGTAACCGAAAGGTATTACCAAACTATCCAAACGATATGACCGGACGATGGGACCTAACGATACGATCAACTTAAATAAATCCTGCTAAAGCTGACCTGTCAAGATGCACCATTCTTGCAATCTGCTTTAACGTAGAAGCATAACGATATCTGAGTTTTCTTGCGACAGACAACCTTGCGTGAACATCCAAGTCTGTCACACTATCTTTACCGTAGTCTTGCAAAACCATCTTACGCACTATTTCGCGCAACTCAATGTCCGGCACAAAAGTCTTTTGTGATGATTCAATTTCATGCTCAACGGTACCCTCCAATTTCTTAGCTAAAAAGTAGGAGTATCTGACCGGAGTCTTAAAATAAGATTCTATCACTGATGCATCCAAGAATGCGTCCGGACAAAGCATACCCTTCTTATCTATTTTCCACTCACCAGGAAGCGTAACCCTGGTCCTCAACAACAGCCTTTGAGCCCTACGTGACATCATCGACAAGGGCTTTGTATCATCTTCCTCCCGGGATTCCTTGAAAACATACCGTGCTGATCCCCAAGGATATTCAGTCGGCAAACAACGATAACCGGCGACAATAGGATTCCTGTCTATGTAGGCGATTGTATTCAGAAGTCTCTCTTCGGTATCAAGCAATAATATGTTTGCAGGAAGTTGTCTCAGGTAATCATTCAGCCCATACTTAAAATGAATCCAGGTGCCAGTAAGCTGTTTGTATAGTGTTATAAATGCCTTGCATTCAGGCATTGCCCCATGCAACACAAAATGCACATGATTATCCATAAGCACATATGCAATAACTTTGGCGCCAGTCCTCAGGTTGCATATCCCTATGCGATTGACGCCAGCAATGAAATCACTTTCATCCCGAAAGATCCATGGAAGCGCTCTTCCGTCTGTACATACATGGAAATATCCTTTAGTACTCAATCCCTTCATATCCTCCCCTCATTAAAATCAGACATATTCTGCTTAGTATAAGCCATCCCTAACCATCCTTGATGGTTCGCTCGGTTCTCTTTCCTCATGACGCAAATGCCTATTCTCAATCATATCTGTACCCATCGACAAGTGCGACTGTTAACGGCCTCACAACAAAGATCAAACTTTCAGTCACACAAAGATTGCAAAACAAATCAAAATCGCAAAGTTTATCAGAGAATTTCCAACCCCTAAGCACGGCAACTGATGGCACACATGACAGGACAACGGGAAGCGTGCCCGTGGGTACACTCGCCAACACCCCTAAGCACGAAAAGCAAAAGCACACTCAATCAGTTAACGATGAGTGTGCTTAAGGGTTTAAACACGCTGTGTCAAACTGGCATTCAATCGTTGAGTCCAGCCTCAAGAAGTCCCTCGCCCGTCCGACGGCACTTCCCGAGCATGTCATTTGCTGCCTTCCATCAGGAACACCTTCATGAAATCATTAAGGTCACCGTCAAGCACCCCCTGCGTATCGGAAGTCTCATGTCCGGTACGGAGGTCCTTCACCATCTTGTACGGATGCAGCACATAGCTTCGTATCTGGGAGCCCCACTCAATCTTCTTCTTCTGTCCCTCCAGCTCAGCCTGCTTCTCCTGACGCTTCTTCAGTTCTATGTCATACAGACGTGACTTAAGGATACGCAGCGCATTCTGGCGGTTGTCAAGCTGCGAGCGTGTCTCTGTATTTTCGACAACTATACCGGAAGGAATATGCCTCACGCGCACTCCTGTCTCGACCTTGTTGACATTCTGGCCGCCGGCTCCGCTTGAACGGTAAGTGTCCCACTCCAAATCTCCCGGATTGATTTCTATTTCGATCGAGTCATCAACCAAAGGATATACAAACACGGAAGAGAAGGTCGTCTGACGCTTTCCCTGGGCATTGAAAGGGGATATGCGCACAAGACGGTGCACCCCGCTCTCGGCCTTGAGGTATCCGAAGGCATAGTCACCCTCAACCTGTATAGTGGCGGATTTGATTCCGGCATCCTCACCCTCAAGCTCATCAGTGACAGTCACCTTGTATCCGTTACGTTCAGCCCAGCGCACATACATTCTCATCAGCATCGCAGACCAGTCATTCGCCTCAGTTCCGCCTGCGCCTGAATTGATTGTAAGCACTGCCCCGAGACTGTCGCCCTCCTCACCGAGCATATTCCTCAGTTCCAAATCTCCCACCTGCGCTTCAACAGACTTGTAAGCCTCCTCAAGCTCCTTCTCCTCGTCAGTCTGAACATCTTCCGCAGAATCGGAAACGCTTTCCTTGGCAAAGTCATAAAGCACATCCAAATCGGCAGTTCCAGCAGCGACACTGTCATATCCGTTGACCCAAAATTTCACACCTGCAAGCTCCTTCAGGAACTTCTCAGCCTCCTTAGGGTCATTCCAGAAGTCAGCGGCAAGAGTCTTCTCCTGCTTCTGCTGGACCTCCACGCGTTTTTCCTCAATATTTATGCATCTGCCAAGCGTCTCGACACGCTGCTGCAGAGCCTTTATCTGCTCATTAGTTATCATTTCTCACTATATTGGACGCCGCCCGGACTTGACATGGCGTTAGGGCGGCCGCACACCACATATGCTCCGGTATGTCAAGCGGGAACAAAGATAATACAGATTTTCCGATTTGCCATCAGCGGAAACTGTTTGAATTTGAGTCATGGCAAAAGAAAATCATGGCAACAACAATGCTTTTTTTGTAAATTTGCGCCCGCCGCCGACAAAATGTCCGTATTTTGCCATAATGTTCATGACAAATCCTAAAACGGACTCCAAACACTGCGGAGCATTTCAATTATGACAGGTATTTTCGATTCTGGAGTAGGAGGCCTTTCGGTTTTCAGGGAGATACGCAAAATTCTTCCTCAGGAACGCTATATATATTTCTCAGACAATGCTCATTGCCCATACGGGGAAAAATCAAAGGAGTATGTCATTGACCGGGCAAGGGAAATAACACGGTTCCTTTTGGAAAAGGGCGCGGACATAATCGTGGTGGCATGCAACACGGCGACAGCGGCCGCCATTTCCACACTGAGGGAGGAATTTCCGGTAAAGTTCATCGGAATGGAACCGGCCATAAAACCGGCTGTACAGAACACAAGAACCGGAGTCGTAGGCGTACTTGCCACAGCAGGAACCCTTAGAGCGGACAAATACATACACACACGTGAAAAGTTTGCGGAAGGCATACGTATCGAAGAGCATGTCGGACAGGGATTCGTAGAACTGGTCGAAAGCGGAAACATATCCGGAGAGGAAGCAGAGGCGACGGTACGCAAAAGCCTTGAACCGCTGCTCAGCTGCGGAGCGGACACGATTGTTCTCGGATGCACACACTACCCGTTCCTTGCCGGCACTATCGGAAAAGTCGCGTCCGAACTTGTACCGGACAGGCAGATAACCATAATAGACCCTGCCCCGGCCGTCGCAAGCCATCTGGCAGACGTAATGGAAAAGGAAGGCCTGTCCAAAAGCCATCCGGAAGGCTATGGCATCAGTCTATACTCGTCAGGAGATCCCACAGCCCTCGAAAGGACATTCAGCACTCTTCTCTGACAACGGCAAGACACCAAAACAATAAGAAGGAGGGAGAGAAAGTCAGAATAACTCTCTGAGAATTGAAGTTGAGTTGACCTCACCGGAAAACAAGAAAAAGGGGCTTGAATAATACTTTTTATTCAGCCCCTTACATATGCACTTCTGACGGAAATGTTTTCCGATATACTAATCCTCAAGGCTATGCCCTGATTCGGGAAGCCACTTCAGAATATTGTCAGGCCATCTGGCCTATCACCTCGAAATAAGGTTTGCCGTCATTTATCGTGACGCGGTAAACAGTGTCATCCACCTTATAATATTCCTCCCCTTGCAAAGTCACCATGTCATAATCCTCTGGCAAAGTCTCCACAAGGGCACCTGCAGGCGGCACAATCACCTTATACTCACCTTTCTTGTCCATCACATAGAACACGCCGTCCTGATAATAATAGTCAGTCCCGGCAGCAGCATAGCTCTGCACAAGTCCGAGCCTGTCAGCAAGCCCGTATGAGGCGCTCGCCTGCTTCTGGGCAGACGCAATGTCCTTGTTCTGCGCGGCAATTATGGCATTGTTATCCGCTATAATCTCGTTCTGTTTTGCAATATATTCATTGTTCTCATTTATCTGGCTGTATGTGTGCGCCACAGTGCTGTAATAGGAGAACCTGACGGCAGCCCATGTCATGTCAGTTATGAGATTGGCCGCAAGAACTGTCCCGAAAGGAGGCCTGCACACCACATAATAACCGCCATACGGACGATACCAGATGTCATTGTAGCAATAATATATCACCCCATGATGACGGTATCTGCGCGCATGTGAAGGCAAGACCCTCACCCTATGCCCGTAGAAATGGTCATGTCCTGTCCAATAATATGACGGACGGCTGTAGTGCATGAAATCACGGTCACGAGGATGCACACGCTTCACATCAGGCCTTTGGCCGGGACGCACCTGCACCGGGGCCTGCGGTCTGCCGGACGGTCTGTGCACATTTGAAGACTGTCCGTGGCCATTTCCAGGACGGTTCACATGATTCCCGTTGCCTGGTTTTGTGGCAGGACGCACATCCGGACGGGTTCCTGGACGTGTCTGGCTTCCCGGCTTTGTTGCCGCACCTGGTCTGTCTGTCGTGCCCGGCCTTGTGGAAGTGCCCGGCCTTGACGGTGTTCCCGGTCGGGAAGGTGTCCCAGGCCTTGCAGGAGTACCAGGCTTTGTCTGCGTACCAGGTTTTGTCTGCGTACCGGGCCTTGTCGCAGTTCCAGGTCTTGACGTGGCGGCAGGACGCGTAGCAGGACACTCCTGATTACCTGGTCTGGCCGCCGGACGGTCCTGGCTGCCCGGTCTTGCGGAAGTGCCCTGCTTGTCCCTGTCGGCAGGCTTTACAGCAGGACGCACTGCAGGCTTGCGATCTTGTGTTGCAGTTCTTGTCGTATTGCCGGACCTCTGTCCCCCTCCGCGTGTCTGGGCAGAAACGTCAGCAGAAAAAGCCGCGAATGCCAAACCTACAAGCATTGCGGCCGCCATTGTTCTGATTGGTGCCATAATCATAAAGATTTCGTGTTAATATATATGGTACTTCTGTGACAATGCACGGAAAGACTCCTCATCTTTCCGCCAATATTCCTTTATGTCATCAAATCTGTACCTTTTGACAAATTCTTTCCTCACATAATCCGTGCCGCAGACTTTGTCGAAGAGTCCGAAGCCGCTTATCACAGAGAATGCCTTTTTATCCGGCCAAAGTTCAGCGACTGCCTGCATCACATGGAACTGCGTCTCCGTGATACGTGCCGCGGCATAGTCAGTAAAGAAGAACTGAAGCCCCTTGACAAGCTCCCCTCTGAGGCTTCCCGAAAACGGCTTATACCAGATTGTTCGGAAAGACACACCCGGAATGCAATAGCTTTCAAGACGCTCCTTCAATTTCTCAGGGTCAAGCCAAACGGCTCCGAACACCTGGAACGGCAAAGTATATCCGATACCGATATTCATGAACCCATAGAGTTCCCCGCATATTCCGGAAGCAGCATAATACATCGGCGTATCCTTGAAAGGGATATTCGGAGACGGAAGTATCCATGGAAGACCTGTGTCCTCATATAGCATATCCCTTTGCCATCCCTCCATAGGAACTACGGAAAGACGGCAGCGGGCAGGCTCCCTGTCACCCTTCTGTCCGCGATTCAGTCCCTCCTCATTTATCAGCACGGCAAGTTCCCCCACCGTAAGGCCATATACATAAGGAATCCTGTATTGGCTCACAAAAGAATTGAAGCAAGGCTCAACATAGCACCCCTCGATTTTCTCACCCCCGAGAGGATTGGGCCTGTCGAGCACCATGACCTCCACACCAGCCTCCGCACATGCCTCCATGACAAGGCCCAGCGTACTGATGAAAGTATATGAGCGCACCCCCACGTCCTGTATGTCATAAACCATGACATCAATTCCGCAAAGCATCTCCTCCGTAGGCTTCCGTGTAGCGCCATAAAGAGAATATACAGGAAGACCGGTGACCTGGTCCACGGCATCAGGTACCTTACCTCCGGCATGCACATTGCCGCGCACCCCGTGCTCCGGGCCGAAAAGGGCCACAAGCTCCACCTCAGGGGCCTCAAAAAGGATGTCAACAGTGGAACGGAGACGGCTGTCAGTCCCGCTCGGGTTAGTCACCAGTCCGACACGTTTGCCGGAAAGCTGCACAAATCCCCTGTCACGCAGCACCTCAATGCCCGGCTTCACGACAGGTTCAGCCCCATATGACACCGCCTGGCACAGCAGGGCTGCCAACGAACAAATAAGACAAAGGACAGTACGCATCATGAAGCACTAAAGATTAACCACCTTGCCGGCAAAGAGGATACCGGCACCGTCATTGTCAGCTATGAAAAACAGGAAAGGCCTGTCCACAGTCATTACAGCCACCGGCTTCTTGTGAGGATTGAAGGCAGTGGTGCGTATCTGAATACTTGTCACGGCAGCAGCCTCTGTACCTTTCTCTGAAACCTCGATATAGCATTTCTGCTTCACCATGTCAAGAGCAAGTGACCTGTCGGCAGATATGCCGCCGAAATCAGCCCTTGATGAGAAAGCCCTGCTCACGCCCATTTCCATAAGGGCATCATTAAGCACCATGGAAGTCTCCAATTTGAATTTCGGCAATGAAAGAACCACCTCCGTTCTGGCGAGTTTTCCCATTGCGGCATCATAAAGCGACTCGCCGAGATAAGGAATCACGCTTTCCATGTCCATACCGGCAGGAGGAAGGGCCACATACATCGAATAGCGTCCTGATGAATAAGGTATCTTTATAAGCTGGCAGCCTTCATATTCGGCATACGAGTAATAAGCTTTCCTTGTCATCATACGAACCGGCACATTTCCGGAAACACCCTGAAAAATCCTGTCAGCAGTCAGTTCCTCATTGAACGCATCCTGCCATGGAGCATTGAAATAAAGGGCATTGACCAGCAGCATTGCGATATCAGGCCTGAGCTTGTCAACTATCTGCTCAATCTTTCCCTCTGTATTTTCTGAACACCATGCGTTTATGTCATCCGCGGCAGATGGTGAAGAGAAGTCGCGCGAGAAAACAGACGCGCCATAGTCTTTCCTCAAAGTACCGGAATAACTGTCCTTGAGCGAGAATCCGTCATCCAGCCATACAGAATTGGCTGACCTGACCACTACAGTGTCATTACCTCCAAGGTCAACGTCCTTGAACAGACAGCCGTTGAGAGCCTTGTCAAGCTCCATGCGTGTCTCACCGGCTGCACCCTCTGCAAGCATAGAAAGGGCTGCGCCTGCGCTGTATGGGGAAACCACTACATTCTCGGCCTTGCCGGCCTGCTCATTCACACTGCGGAAAAAAGACAGCGCAAAGCCTGTCGCGGAACCTTCAGACGGCTTCTCATATTTCTGACCGCAGGCGGTCATGCAGCACAATGCGGACATTGCGGCTATTTTCATGTTCAATTTCATTCTGTCAAAATATTTAATGTTCATATAATCATTTCTTTCCGTACTCCGGCTCGACTTTCAGCAGCAGAGTAACCAAAACTGTCACAAAGCAGCACATCATGACCATGACGAAAAATCCGGAATAGCCGAGCCATTCCTGCATATATCCTGCCACCATGCCCGGAATCATCATGCTCAAAGCCATAAAAGCTGTACACAATGAATAATGCGCTGTCTTGAACTCTCCGTCAGAAAAATAAATAAGATATAGCATATAAGCCGTGAATCCGAATCCGTATCCGAACTGGTCAAGAACCACGCATGCTCCTGTAACCCAAAGGCTCTCAGGCTGGAATGCCGCAAGAAAGACAAAAGACAGGCAAGGCAGAGCAAGGCTCATGGCCATAGGCCACAATGACTTCTTGAGCCCCCATTTCGCAGCAGCGATACCTCCGAGTATGCCTCCTACTGTCAATGCAGCCACTCCCACAGTCCCGTATATGAAGCCGACGGCCTCAGTCGAAAGCCCGAGTCCGCCTTTCTCAACAGGATCCAGCAGAAACGGATTCATCATCTTCACAAGGAAAGCCTCAGGAAGCCTGTAGAGCAGCATGAACGAAAGCGCGGCAACCACATGCCTTTTACGGAAAAATGTCACGAAGGTCCGGCCGAAGTCCTCCACAATCTTGCCTGCCGTCTTGCCTGAATTCATGACATCAGAGACCGGACGGGGAAGTTTCCATGTATGGTACAGAGTAACGCCGGAAAAAATGGCAGCAGAAACCAGCAGAGTCACTTTCCACGCCAGGTGCACATCAGCCGTGCGAGTCTCAAGCACTCCTGCAGCAGACACAAGGGCACCCTGCACAAACACGGAAGACAGACGGTAGAAAGTGCTCCTTATACCGATGAATCCGGCCTGCTCTGACGGGGCAAGCGCAAGCATATAGAATCCGTCCGCTGCGATATCATGCGTGGCGGAAGCGAAGGCAGTCACCCAGAAAAGCCCGAGCGTCACATAAAAAAGCGGAGCGCCTGCAAAAGAAGCACCGTCCCCGCAAGGCAGCATAAAAGGAAGAAGCAGCATCGCCGCAGACATAAGAATCTGCATGGACAATATCCACCAGCGCTTGCTCCTCATTATATCGACAAAGGGGCTCCACAAAGGTTTGACCACCCATGGGAGATATAGCAGGCTTGTGTAAAGGGCGAGCATACCGTTCGGCATGCCCATATTCTTGAACATCACGACAGATATGCTGTTCACGATAAAATATGGCAGACCTTCCGCAAAGTACAGGGTCGGCACCCATAGCCATGGGCTTATACGGTCCGACGCTCTCATGAGATTCCCTCCCCCGACAATTCCGCTCCTGGATAATAATGCCCCAATATCTCACGATAGCCATATCCGCGCGAAGCCATGACTGCGGCTCCAATCTGGCACAAGCCTACGCCATGTCCCCATCCGCGTCCGTCTATAATCACCTTGTCACCTTCGAAAGTGACGTCAAAAGCAGAGCTCTTGAGATGGCTGCGCGAAAGCAGTCTCCTTATTTCAAGTTCCTTTCCCACAGTCAAGGTACATTCAGTACCCGTAATCTTCAATTTCTTTATCCTGCCTGACTCACCGCGCACAATCGCCTCCATAGACACCAGTTCACCAATACTGACACCACTGCGCTCACTGACAAGAGACGCAAGCTCATCACGGCCATACTCTTCACGCCAACGGAAGAAATCGGCAGTTTCCCTGTCGTATCCGTTCAAGACCTGGGACAGCACAGCTTCATCGTCGGTGTCACAAAAACATCTCTCCCCGTCCACGTGGCCCGGCGAATCGCAAAGCGGCTGCAGATAAGGATAGTCAACGTCATCCCAGCATGTGCTGAAACGCTCCATGCGGCCTCCGCAACATTTGGAGAAGCGCGCGTCACACAACTCCCCGCCATAGACCAGTACCTGCCCCCATGTTGAATCTATAGCCTTGCGAACAGTATCTCCCGTCGCCCTCGCAAGGCCCTGATATCTCTGGCAATGGTCATCCGCACATACATCAAACGAATCATGTTCCTCATGATCATACCACTTGACATATTCCCTCTCTCCGGAACAGCCCTCAGATACCTCCGCATTGATGACGCTGTAGGCATGAGATATTACGGAAGGCATGTCCACAATCCCCTCAGGCATTGCAGGAAGTGATTTTCCCCGTGCCGCAGATATGCGCGCCATGACCCATGAACGGGAAATCACCGCATGGGCCTTGAGGAACTCTCCCGAAGCGGAAGAACTCATTTCAGAAGATATGACACTCAGCAGATAGTCCTCGGCTCCTATTACATTCACAGCAGTAAGGCGTCCCTTCCCTACCGTTATCTTCAAGGCTCCGGCAAAAGTCTGGCGCTCCTGCCGCTCCCAATGGAAATTGCGGCCGATAGTGACATCGTGCAGGACAAAAGACGCACCGGCAAACATGGTAGAAAGAGTCGGAGCGCCGAAATAAAGCTCATCATAAAGCGCGCCGTCATATTCAATCTTGCCTTCACGAAAAACAGCTTTCCTCGGACCGGCACCATCAGAGAGTATCTCAAACTCAATCTCTGGAGCTGACATGATGCCCACCTCAAGCAAGGGCTGCACACGCGTAAGACGGCGTATCATACGTTCCTGCTCATCTTCCGGGACAGATACTTCAGCAAGCATCTCACCCAGCAACCCTGGGGTCAGTTTCTCAAACTCCTCCTCAACAGGAACGATGAAGACTCCTGCCATGTCCGCACATCCTGGACTCATGGTAAGGTGGTCCGGCCCGTCACTGAAATAATGATGCGAGCGATGCGAACGGCGGAAAACCACAATAGAGCGGAACTCCCCTCCGCGCCAATATGTGAACAGATTTATAAGCGGTTCATTCTCACCTTCCGGAATCTCCGCGCAGTCAAGAAGACGGTAGAAAAGTTTGGCTGCAGATTTCGCAGTATCGGCCCTCAACACGAATATGCCTGACGTGAATTTAGGATAATGGTACAGGTGCGCGTCCTGGACAGAGGTAAGATATCTGAGCCCCGTTCCGTCCCCATTTCCCTGAGACGCTTCTCCAGAAACACCTTCAGATCCTACGAGCCTGCCAATAAGATCGTCAACATCATTCTCGAGCGGCATAAGGCCGGCCGGAGCACCCTGGAAATGATGATGGTCAGGAGCCGAAGCCCCGCTTTTCGGGCCGTTGTAGAAAAACGTGAAGTCACCGTATTTCCGCGCAAGGTCCAGCATGTCAACATAACGCTGCCATATGGACTGCCCCACATGCCTGTCCATGGCTATGACAAGATGGTCCGGGAAAATCGGGTAAGGATTGATGAGGATGTCATATTTCTTACCTTTCCGGCCTTCAAACTTCATCATTATCTGCTCATTTGAGCGGTTCTCACGGCAAAGGAAGCATTTTCTGGCCGCGATGTCAGCCTTGTCCAGCTTTGCGGCGGACGATATCATTCTCGCAGGGTTGAACTGAAGTTTTACCTTCAGCCCGCCTGTGACAATTTCCCTGACCTTCACATTTTTCAGCGCACGGAAATTGTCACATGCCAGAGGCCAGCGCGAAAGCTGGTCACCGACAAATTTCTGAATCCTTCCGGTTTTCATCGGTTCATCCTTATTCTGGCCTCAAGCTCCCAGGTACGGATGCGGTCCTTGTAGAGATTATTGGCATTAACCTTTTCCATATCGAGTGCGGCATCGGAATTGCCCTTCCAGCGGCGGCAGAAATATACCACATCCCAAATGCGTCCGATCCGGTATTCACGGCTTATTCTCAGGCCGAGCGCATAGTCCTCGCCATAGCTCACGTCCGGCAGATTCAGAGTCCTCAGGAGCGGAGTCCAGAAAGCGCGAGGTGCGCCAAGACCATTGATTCTCAATGCATTATTACGTCCATTCTCTTCCGTCCACTCCCTGTGGTCTATTATTCCAGGTGGTATCGGCTCAAGATTGAAGTCAGTCATCTGATATGTCCCTATTACCATTGCACATTTCTGAAGACGGAATGCCTCCACAATCTTGGCCAAAGAATCCGGACCGCTGTACATGTCATCGCTGTCAAGCTGCACGGCATACTCTCCGCAGGCGGGATGATGCACCGCCACATTCCAGCACCCTCCGATACCCAGATCGTTCCTAACAGGGATCACGTGCACAAGCCTCGGATCTGTCTCCGCCATTTCCCCAAGCAAGCGCGAAGTGCCGTCAGACGAATGATTGTCCACGACTATTACGTTGAAAGGGAAATCGCATTCCTGTTCCAAGGCACTCGTCACAGCATCGCAGATAGTGCTTTCACGGTTATAGACCGGTATTATGACCGAAGCCACCACAGGGAATACGGCATCACTGAGTTCAGACACGTCCGGCTCACGGAACACCGGTTCCAGATAAGCCCCTATACGCTTCAGATGCTCAGTACACACTTTTTCCATCTCGACCTGCACTTCCCTGTTCTTCGGGTCCACATAGTCAAACTGCTTCTGCCCGGACTTTCTCGAATCAGTTTCGACTTCAGTATAAAGGAACTCGTTGATATGCACGATATTCTTCATCCTCAGACGCAGGTCATACAAGGCGGCCCAGCTGTAATCTTCCTTCATTGCATTTACGGCGCGGCGCAGCGAAGATGTCCTGAAGACAAGCACACTTCCAAAATCAAAATCATCCCTGAGAGCGCCTTTCTGGCAATCTATCAGCGGATGCCTTTTGCGGACCTTTGCCCCTTGGTCATCAGTGCAGACACTGTAATGGTCGGCATAGAGCATATCCGCCCCCGTATCATCGGCGACAGCAAGAATCCTGTCCAGGGCGAACAGGCCCATCTCAAGAGCATGGTCCTTTGTATATAAAAGCACAAATTCCGCAGCCGCGGCACAAGCTATGCTGCGCAGTACGGAAGTGGCCCGCAGGGAATCTCCAGGCAGCACAGTCATTCCGGCAAAGGCACCGCTCCTGGCGAACGACTCCATCGTAGCCGACATGTCCTCACTTGACATGGGCGGCACAAAGCATTCAATATTCGGCATATCTGTCAATTAGTCTTAGAAGCTATATTTTTTCGGCAAATCCCGTCCTATAATGGAACATCACATGCTGACATGCTACAGCAGTGCCAGCAGCTGATTCCGCATCATGGCGAACTCACTTTCGAAATTAGGCGTGAAAACTCCCTGCCCCATCGCAGCGTCAATCTCAGCAAGTTCCCACCATTTCCCCTCATCCACTTCATCACGGTCGGGCCGGAGTTCATAAGAGCCTACCGCTGCAAAGATGTTCACAAGCTCATGCTCAACTCCGGAGGTGAACTCATAGGTCTCAAGGTATATCGGATTGAACTCTATGAAGCCGAGCTCTTCTGCAGCCTCACGATATACAGCCTCGATTATGCTTTCCCCGTAGGAGACATGCCCGCCTACCGCAGTGTCCCATTTTCCGGGCTGGATATCCTTCGACATGGAGCGTTTCTGCAGATAAACGCGGCTGAACCGGTCTATTATGTGCAGATGCACGACAGGATGCAGAGGCATGGCCCCGCTATGGCAATATTCACGTGTTGACCTCCCGACTACAAGACCGCTCGGAAGCACTATCGGGAACCATTCACTGTCAGGTCTCAACGGCTCCGCCCCTGCTGAGGGCGCAGGCACCTCAGGCGCAGTGCCATAAGGATATATAAGCTCAACCATATCCCCGAAATCAAAATACAAGTTCTACACAGAAAGCGGAGATATCCCCCACCTTGCCTTCAACAAATACGCGGATACAATCCACGTCTTCGGCAACGGCACGGTAAATCGAGACATTCTCCCCCGCCCTTGTCTCATGATTGAAATTTATCGTAGCCTCCTTCACAGGCATGGAAGAGGCCATGGCATAGTCAACCGCATCCATAGCCCAATGCATATACATAGCATTGTTGGTATGGCCGTTCAGGTCCACATCGGAATATGCCACCTTATGCTGCATGACAAGTTCAGGAGCCACGCCCTTAGGCATCTGCACCTTTGCCGCAGGGGCATCAGTCGCATTCTCGGAACACATGGTGCTCTCATCCATTATATTGGGGTCACGCACAAGCTTGCGCGTATCAAGGTCTATGACAAGCCATGAGGAAGTCGCAAGCACAAGCGGATTGCCATCGGCATCGGAAATGACAAAATCCCTGAGGTAAAACAGGCGCTCAAGCCCCTTGTGCCATGTGGCAAGGGATATCGCCTCGCGCCATTTCGGAGCGCGGACAAACTTCATGTTCATACGTGAAAGCACCCACGCGGTACGGGATGTTATGAGGTCATCATATCCGAATCCGAGTTCGGAAGCATGCAGATTGGCTATTTCCTGCGCCATATTCATGAATGAAGCCGGCTTCATGCGCCAGGCCAGATCCGTGTCATAGCAAGGGACTATGGATTTCTGTATATATTTGTTCATAATGAATCACTATTTCAAAATTACTGCAATCAAGGCATAATGGCCGGCCTTTCCTGCATCAGGGTTCACGAGTACGTCCACAAAGAAGTTCCTGCCAAAGTGCCGTTCACCGCAAGCGCGCAGTGCGCAAAATTAGTGTTTATAATTCAAGATGTCAAGTTCCTCAGGCGTATATAGAAGAGCGTCAAGCCATTCGGGCGCGTATATGGCGACAGCCATATATGCCGACATCAGCACGGCAGCCGTCACGGCAAGTATAAGGAGAATCAATAGAATTTTCTTCCACAGGGGCTTTCCTGCAGCCGCTTCCAGACTCTGCTCGGTCTCTTGCGCTTTTTCCCGGGCTTGGGCTGGCTCAGGAATCGGCTCGAGGGACGGTTCGACGGACGGCTCGACGGCTGATTCGACGGCTTGTCCGACAGACGGTGCAACGGACGGTGCAACGGACGGTGCGATGGACGATGCGATGGACGATGCGATGGACAGTGCGGCATCTGATTCGATGGAGGACTCTGATTCAGATGCAGATTCAGACTCAGATGTTGGGCACGGTTCCGCTACAGGTCCCGTTGGAAGTTCATCCTGCTCAGACTCCGTTGAAAATGCAGGCTCCTGTTTTGACAACAGCTCCTGCCCTGATGACAATTCAAGTTCCGGTTCAGATGGCTGCTGATGCCCTGACTCCGTTGGCTGTTCCGATTCCTGCTGCGTCTGTGGCTGCGCCGTCATTGCCGGCGGATTGTCAATCTGCTCCGAAACCGGAACAATATCCTCCGCAAGTGCCTCTTCCGCATGTTCAGAAGCAGAAACCACGTGCGAAGCAATGTCATCCGAAGCAATGTCATCAAGCAGCGAACGCAGCCCGACGACAGCAGCGCTCACCTCCTCTTTCGTTTCCTGATGCGTCTTTAGAGAGACAGGCTCCAGGCCGAACCCGGCCGGATATATATCCAGGTTCTCATCCGCGACAAAAAACACCGTATTCTCCTTAGTCGCCCTCAAGCGTCCAAGGTTTGGAAACACGACATTCTTCTTCTGATGCAGCACAGACTTAAGCTCCGCCACAAAATCCGTAATTATCCGCTCCGCAATCTCACGGCTCACCTCATTCTGTGAGGCATAGAACCCCACCAGTTCATCACCGCGGTCCGGCTTTGCCCTGAAGGACAGTTTACGGTAAGGAGGATTAATGGTATATCCCTTATCTGAAAATGTCGAAGGCACTATCTCCGCTACAAAACATCCAAGCCCCGGCAGAACCACCTTATCATTATCAAGAATCAGTTCTTTGACCATTTTCGAGAGAAGATCTATATCCATAGGAAAGTAATTTTATGCTATCAGAACAGCTATTTTTCATTAAACCGACACAAAGATAGAAAAAATATTAAAATTTTTTGCGAAAAAATTTGGAGGTAAAGAAAAAATGCCTACCTTTGCAATCCCAAACGAAACGAAAACGTTTGAAAACAAAATTCCTGAATAGCTCAGTTGGTTAGAGCATCTGACTGTTAATCAGAGGGTCCCAGGTTCAAGTCCTGGTTCAGGAGCTTCAAAATCAAGAGGTTACAACATCAGTTGCAACCTCTTTTTCTTTTATTTGCCGACCGCCTATATCGGCCGGGAGCTTTTTGGGGGATAAATTTGCTTTTTATGGTAAATTGGGGCTCACCGGGCAAACCCTGTATTTGCGATTGGCTAATCTTGTGTCACATCCATCCCAAATGGCATTTCGGTGGATGGAACATTGTTTTCAGATCTCCTGTCCACCCCAAGTTTGAATTTCATGGATACCGCCCGCGTTTTTTATTTTCCGCATCACCGGTACATAGCGTGCGGTCAATGGAAAAACTGCAAAACGGTAAAAAT